>Ga0068714_10000735_pt1 | contig 57755 bp, 52 predicted proteins | sample MTBNYHSulfiMetaG_FD_62988 | JGI IMG/M metagenome (GOLD analysis project Ga0068714, IMG submission 62988) | Enrichment culture microbial communities from rom New York Harbor, USA that are MTBE-degrading - MTBE-NYH (New York Harbor Sulfidogenic)... | ecosystem: Environmental > Aquatic > Marine >... | reverse complement strand
GTCCCATCGTCTAGCGGTCTAGGATATCGCCCTCTCACGGCGAAGACACGGGTTCGATTCCCGTTGGGACTGCCAGGAAAAATATCGCAACCCTTTGATTTCGCTGCAGCGAATTAAAGGGTTTTTCATTTCTCCATTTGAAGTTCGATGTTCATTCTGACTTTGAACGATGGTAGCCGAATCGCTCCTCGAACACCGGGGCGATCAGGTTATCGACCGGCACGTAGTCATCGGTGAGGATAATCGGAGAGCGCTCGTCCAAATACCCTTGGAGGAGGTCTTGAGGCATGATGTGGCAGAGGCGGTTGTCCCCGGCATGTATGAGGTCCTGCGGATCCAGACTCCCGGCGGAAGCCATGACCACATAGGTGCTGATGCCCATATCATTGAACTCGGAGTCGGTCGTCACCAGATGGACATTCCTCTTGCCGAATGGTTTTTCAAGGGTCCTCATATAAGAAGGCAGGAAAAACCCTTTGCTGAAGGAATCGATCACGTTTGCAAAAAGCAACCCGTCCTGTTTGAGCAGCCTCTTCAAGAGAAAGGCGAACTCCTGCGTGGTGAGATGGAAGGGGATGGAGAGATCGTTGAAGGCGTCCCCGAAAATGAAGTCATAGACTCCGGCTTCTTTGCAGTTCAAGGCGAACCAGCGCGCATCCTGGTTGAATGACCGGATTCTGCCGTTCTTGCCTATTCCAAGGAATTTCTCCGCAACGCGGGTGACCTCAGGATCGATCTCGACAACGTCGATCTGTGCACCCGGGTATTTTGCCTCAAGGTAGCGTGGAAAGGTGTACCCGCCCCCTCCAATGAAGAGAGCCCTGAAGGAATCCTTGTCACCAAGACAGAGTTCCACCAGCTCTTCGTAGATCCTTATATACTCATACTCGAGGTGAAGCGGATCCTCGAGATCCGTATACGAGTGGATGAGATGATCCAGCACCAGGGCTTCCAGTCTGGTGCCGTTGGTGGTTGAAGCCTTCCTGTCGACCTTGATGGTGTAATAGTTACTCTCCTTGAAAAAATAGGTTTCCCGATCGAGACTCGGGGCGAAGGCATGGCCGTAGAAGGAGCCTGCAAGTGCAATGACGAGCCCGAACAGGAGGGTGATCAGTTTTCGCCTGATCAGAAACCCTCCAAAAATCGCTCCGGATGCGATGAGGATGGCTCCCATCAGGAAGAGGATGGGCCTTGTTCCCATCCAGGAGATCAGAAAGAACCCTGTGGCAAAAGTCCCCAGGATGGAGCCGAGCGTGGAGAAAGCGTAAATCCTGCCTACCACGTTCCCTGTCCGGCTGAGGTTATTCAGGGTCAGCTTCACCACCACGGGGGAGATCATGCCGAGCAGACATGAGGGTACGAAAAAGATGATCGAGGTGATGAAGAGGGTCCTCACCATCAAGGAAGTTTGAAGTTCGATGTTGCCGGCGAGATTTGTAACAGGCGGGATGGAAAAGGCCCCGAGCCCAGAAAGGAAAAGAAGCCACCCCAGGGTGGCATGGGTGGGGCGGCGGTCGGCCAGCAATCCGCCCAGATAGGCGCCCACGCTGATACCGGCGAGCACCACGCCGATGATGCTGGTCCAGGTGTAGAGAGAAACCCCGATATAAGGGGCCAGGATCCTTCCTGCCACCAGCTCGATGACAAGCGTACAGAAGCTTGCAATAAAGACAACGATGTTGGCCCTGATGACTTCCTTTTCCATGTCATTACGGTGAGCAGAAGAGTTTGCTTTTATCTCGCAGAGCCCACAGACCGAATTGGCAGTCTACTCAACATGGACCCGGGGATAACCCAGGGTCGAAAGTTCTTCCACCCAGATCTTCAACAGACCGAGGCTCACATCATTTCTCTCTAGAGGGAGTTCGCCGGTAGCCAGAACAGGGACCAGCCACTTCAGCGCTGTGCGGACATGTTCCACCGTGACCACCTGTCCTGTGGTTTGCATGACATGGTCCCTGTACCTGAGTGAAGCCTCGACCAGAATGGAGAAAACCACTCTGACATCCTCGGTTCTCTGGGCCGCATGTTCCGCGGCCTCCAGGAACAGGCTGTTGATGGTTTTCTCTCCCACTATTCTTGACCCGGCCCATCCAACTTCATTAAATACTCTTTGCACCACGGGGGGTTGACAACGATGACATATCCCAGGAAGAGCGCGGTCAACGGAATGAAAAAAACCAGGGAGTCGAGAAGCACTATACCCACAGCCAGAGCCACCCTCTGAATCTTGCTCATAACCAGCCTCTGGAAATTTGAAAATATTAACTGTTACCACAACATAAATGAGTTTGAATGCAATTGGAACAATATTCTCCTTGACAAAAAAGAGCCGTTCAATTATTGAACGATGCAATTTGTTCAGAAAATGAACGCGTCTGATCACTCTAGTCAGCTCAACATCAGGGGCTCTGGGCCGGATGGAAAAAGAAGATCTTCATATCTTACGATTGATGGGGGAAATCGACAGGTTGGAGAACCACAGCCAGAGGGAGCTTTCCAAACAGTTGAATCTTTCCCTTGGGCTGGTCAATGCGTTTCTAAAGCGGCTTGTAAGCAAAGGGTACTTCAAGGTGAAGACAATGCCCAGGAACAGGGTCAAGTATTTCCTGACCCCTGAAGGGCTCGCCAGGAAGAGCAAGCTGACTGCGGAGTTTCTGCACTATTCCATTAATTTCTACAGAGACATAAAGTCCCTTCTTCTGAACAAATTTTCCGAAATGGAAGTCAAGGACGTGAGGGCCGTCCTCTTCTGCGGGGCCGGTGAGGTGGCTGAACTGGCATATCTCTATTTGCAGCTCAGCAGGATAAAACTTGTAGGGATCATAGACGAAAGGGTCCTGGGAAGAAGTTTCTTCGGTTTCAGGGTCTCCGGATTCGACCGGCTGGAGAACCCGGACTGGGACATGGTGCTGTTGACCCGACTCGAAGATACGGAAAATACAATCAAAGCTCTCATAGAAAAGGGTGTGAAGGAGGAGAAGATCGCAATCATATGAATGAGACCCCCGGAAATTGGTATGCCATCCACACCAGGAGCCACTTCGAACAAAAGGTCTTTGACGGGATTTCCGGCAAATCCGTTGAGGTATTTCTCCCCAAGATTCAAGTGATGAGCAGGAGAAAGGACAGGCGCAAGAAGATCATGATCCCGCTTCTTCCGGGATATGTTTTTGTCCGCTTCGAAATGGATCCGGAGGTTTACTGGGAGATCATCAAGACTGTGGGCGTTGTTCGAATGATCGGGTTCATGGGAAAGCCTGTATCTGCAAAGGATGAGGAGATCAATGCCCTCATGATCCTCAACGGCACGGATAGGACCGTTCACAACCAGTCTTTCATGAAGGCCGGGGACCGGGTGATGATCATGGAAGGTCCTCTCAAGGGACTGGTGGGGTTCTATTTGCGTCACAAAGGCCAGTCGGAAAAGGTCGTGGTCAGCGTCGAACTGCTGCAGCGCTCCCTGGCTGTGGAAATTGAAGATTGGGCTCTCGAAAAACTCGCTTGATAAAATTCTGACTTCGTCAAAATTTTATACGACGCGGCTCCGCCGCTGTAAATTTTGTGTTGTTTTGAGCCTAGTGCCATTGAAAATTGGGCTCCGGCAGAAGATAGAGACTCAATTCGTTATTATTGCAGGAAGTTACGCGCTCCCAGTCGGATGGAACCGAAGGGGCGGAGCTATGAAATCGCTGCGCGATTTCATACGACGCGGCTCCGCCGCTCTGAATTGTGTGTTGGTTTTTGGCGTTGAACCTTGTAAATGTGGCTTGGTCTTTGATGACGTTGTTCTTGATAGAAGGCTAAGCGGTGAAACCGCGTTATATAAAATTTTGTGCTCTGGCAAAATTTTATGGAGCGAAGCGATGAAGATCAGCGTAGATCATCGCGAGAGGGCTTCGGGCCTCTTGGAACTACTTAGGAAGAATAATGTCATTATTGAAGTTCAACAGCTCCCTTTCGGCGATTACATTATCAACAATTCCATTACCATCGAACGAAAAACTGCCAGAGACTTCATCATATCTATTATAGATGGCAGGTTGTTCAGCCAATTGTCCAATCTTAGGAAGAACTGCCTTTGTCCGATTCTTCTGATCGAAGGGAACCCGTACAAGATCGACGTTGATATGGACCCTGCCGCGATAAAAGGCGCCCTTATATCGGTTCAAACCATCTGGTACGTGCCGATCGTTTTCACTCATTCCAAGGAAGACACGGTCGGGACTTTGCTGATGATTGCAAAGCAGGATGAGTCATACATGGATGTGGTCCCACTGCGAGGCGGATACCGTCCGAAGAGATTGAAATCGAGACAATTGTACATCCTCCAGGGATTGCCGAAGGTGGGTCCGACCATTGCCAAGAGACTCTTGGATCACTTCGGCTGTGTTTCGAAGGTAATGAACGCGCCGATTGATGAATTGATGAAAGTTGATGGAGTCGGCGCCGCTTCTGCCGCGCAGATTCGCGATGTTCTGGACCGCTTCGCTTGATAAAATTTTGACGGAGTCAACATTTTATGTAACGCGGCTAACGCCGCTATGAATTGTGTGGAGGTTTGGGGTTGGGGACTCGAATGACGTGGGTTGAACACAGAAGTTTGGAAATCGGGGAAGGCTTAGTTTGCACGTAGAATTCAAAGCGGCGAAGCTGCGCTTTATAAAATCTTGCGGAGCAAGATTTTATGGCGTCAGCCGCGTTGTATAAAATTTTGTGGAGCAGAATTTTATGAGAATATTGATCACCGGCGGTGCCGGTTTCATTGGGTCCCATCTCACCGAGAAACTGCTGGAGATGGATCATGAGGTGTTCGTGATCGACAATCTCTGGACCGGGAAACTCGCCAACCTGAGCGGGATCAGGAACGCCAAGAGACTCCACCTGGTGGTTGACACGATTCTCAACGAGTCGGTCATGAACGAGCTGACTTTCAAGGTCGACCACATCTATCACCTTGCAGCGGCCGTCGGGGTGAAAAACATCATGGATCACCCGGTGGAGACGTTGGACATAAATGTAAAAGGGACCGAAACGGTTCTCAGACTCGCCAATCGCTTCAAAAAGAAGGTCCTCATCAGCTCGACATCCGAGATCTATGGGAAGCACGTCGAGCACTCCCTCAGAGAGGACGACAACAGGGTCATGGGCACTGTGAAGAAGAGACGATGGGCCTATGCATGCTCCAAGACCCTTGATGAATTCCTCGCCCTTGCCTATCACGATGAAAAGAAACTGCCCGTGGTGATCGCACGCCTCTTCAACACCGTGGGACCCCGCCAGACCGGCCAGTACGGGATGGTGCTTCCGAATTTCGTGCAGAGTGCGCTTCTCGGAAAACCGATCTCCGTATTCGGAGATGGAACCCAGAGCCGCAGCTTTACGCATGTCCAGGATGTGATCGATGCTCTCGTCAAGCTCATGGCCGAGCCAAAGGCGGAAGGGGACGTGTTCAATGTGGGGAATGACCATGAAGTGACCATCAAGGATCTTGCGCAAAAAGTGAAGGAGATGACGGGAAGCAAGTCGGAGATCGAGTATGTGCCGTATGAGAAGGCCTATGGCCCGGGGTTCGAGGACATGGAGCGACGATGCCCCAACATCGAGAAGGTGAGAAAGCTGATCGGATTCGAGCCGAAGCACGGCCTGGAGGCAATCATCCAAAGTGTAATCGATTATTTCAAAGCATGATGAAATCCCGCCGGTATTCAAACCCAAAAACCGAAGCACGAAATCCGAAACAGCTCCCGGTGATCCAATTTCAAACGGCATGAATCAACTGGAGTATTGGAGTAATGGAGCATTGGAATGATGGGTATAAAGAAACTGCTTCGAACTTTCAAACTTCTCAGGAATCAGCCTCTGCATGGCCGGGCATTTGTCCATGAAACGGCTGTGGTCGACCCCGGGTGTGAAGTCGGACAAGGCACAAAGATATGGCATTTTTCTCACGTGATTAAAGGGAGCAGGATAGGTCGGGACTGCAATATCGGTCAGAACGTGGTGATCGGCCCGGACGTGACCATAGGAAACAGGGTCAAGATCCAGAACAATGTATCCGTGTACGATGGGGTCACCCTCGAGGACGGCGTCTTCTGCGGCCCCTCAATGGTCTTCACCAATGTCTATAATCCAAGAAGTTATGTCCCCAGAAAGACAGAACTCCGGAAGACCCTGGTGAGGGAGGGCGCTTCACTGGGCGCCAATTCTACCATTGTTTGCGGCAATACCATAGGCCGTTTCGCTTTTGTTGGCGCGGGCGCGGTCGTGATACACGACTTGCCCGACTACGCAATGGCGGTAGGCAACCCTGCGAAGATCAAGGGTTGGATGTGCAGGTGCGGCGTGCGCCTTCATTTTGAGGATAGCCGCGCCGTCTGCGGTTCTTGCGGGTTGAAGTATCAGCAGACCGATAATCGTGTTTCGGAATTGTAGAAGCGGCGAAGCCGCGTTGTATAAAATTGCGGAGCAATTTTATATGGAAGATGAGAGATTCGAACAACTGAAGGAACTCAGATCGCGCCTGGAGAATCTCCTGGGACGCGAACCGTTCAAAATGGTCCTTTTCGGATCAAGGGCGAGGGGTGATTATCACGACGACTCGGATGTGGATGTGGCAATTCTTGTCCGAGGGCTTACGAGGGAAATGAAGAAGAGGATTTTAGAGGAGGTGGCTGAATTTGAAATTGAGCACCTTCTTCCTATTTCCGCACTCATTTTGTCTGAGAATGAATTCAACCATCTTAAAATGCGGGAGCGCAGGATAGCCATTGACATAGAACGAGAAGGAGTTTTCTTGTGAACGAAGAAAACAAGAAAGAGAACCTGCGTGAAGAGGTTCAGCGCGCCAGCGAATCAATGAAGGCGGCTGAACTCCTGTTCGAGAATGGTTTCATAAAGGATGCGGTGGCAAAGCTCTATTATTCTTTGCTGTATATGGTCAGGGCCATGCTGTTGACCAAGGGTCTTGAGCCCAGGAGTCATGAAGGTGCTCTTCGCCTGTTTGGTTTGCACTTTGTAAAGCGGGGGGTTTTCGAAGCCAAGGATTCCCACGTTTTCTCCAAGCTGATGAAATACAGGGAAGAGGCCGATTACAATCCATCCTATCTCTTTACGCCTGAAGATTTCACCGAATTGAAGCAGGAAGCCGAACACCTGATGCAGAAGATCACTTTGAGGCTGAAAAAAGAAAGGTACCTCACTGAACAATGATTGAGACCCAATCAAAATGCGAGGTGGCTTCGCGGTTTGACTGGCTTGCCGCGCGGCGGGAAGAGTGGATAGCACGGAATCGATATTACTATGACGACCAGAAGCGCTATTACCGGTTCCTTGTGCCCGAAAACGCTTCGGTGATCGAACTCGGCTGTGGGACAGGAGATCTTCTGAGCGGTCTCAAACCCAGCCGCGGCGTAGGAATTGACATCAGTTCTGAGATGGTAAGCATAGCTGCCCGAAAGTATCCTGAATTGGAGTTTCGCCAGGCCGACATCGAAAAATTTCATCCGTGGGAAGAGACCTTTGATTTTATTGTCCTGGCGGATGTTGTTGGACACTTGCAGGACATAGAAGAGAGCTTCAGGCGGCTCAGATCCTTTTGCAGGCCGGACACAAGGGTGGTTGTCTCCTACTATAATTTCTTGTGGGAGCCTGTTCTCAAGGCAGGGGAAAAAGTGGGGCTCAAAATGCCCCAGGAGCACCAGAACTGGCTCTCCACAGAGGATATCTGCAATGTTCTTTCACTTTCACACTATGAAGTTGTGAAGACAGAATCCAGATTGCTCTTGCCGAAGTACATCCCTTTGGTGAGCACCGTGCTCAATCGCTACCTCGCTTCCTTACCCGTGGTAAGAAGCCTTTGCCTGTGCAGGTACATTGTTGCGAGGCCCCTACAGCTGAGGGGAAACAGGTCGTATGTCACGTCCATCGTTATTCCATGCAGAAACGAAAAGGGGAGTATAGAACAGGCGGTCAAACGGATCCCTCCTTTTGGGTCCGGACAGGAAATCATATTCGTGGAAGGGGGATCAACGGACGGAACCAGGGAGGAAGTCGAAGAGGTGGTAAAGGCCTTTCCTGAGAAGGACATCAAGATGCTTGTTCAGGATGGAAAGGGCAAAGGTGATGCGGTGAGAAAGGGATTCGAAGCTGCCAAAGGCGAGATCCTGATGATCCTCGATGCCGATTTGACGGTCCCTCCGGAAGATCTCACGAAATTCTACAGACCACTGGCAGATGACTTGGGGGAGTTCATCAACGGATGCAGGCTTGTCTATCCCATGGAAAAGCAGGCCATGCGATTCTTGAATCTCCTCGGAAACAAGTTTTTCTCCATGGTGTTTACGTGGATTCTGAACCAGAGGTTCAAGGATACCTTGTGCGGGACCAAGGCGCTGTTCAAACGCGATTACGAAAAAATTCGTGAAAATAGAGCCTACTTCGGAGAGTTTGATCCTTTTGGGGATTACGACCTGATCTTTGGTGCTGTAAAGCATAATTTGAAAGTTGTGGAGGTGCCGATCCGATATAAAGAAAGAACGTACGGCAGCACGAACATCCGCCGATTCAGGCATGGGTGGCTGCTCATGAAGATGACGCTCTTCGCGTATCGCAAAATCAAAGCCGTATAAGAGAAGATGTCTCGCGCAGAGAAATATTCGGTTTTGATGGAAACCTCGGCTGCAATACTCGCAGAGAGACGTCACAAATGGCAATCCAAGAAGATTCTCAGAAAACTGTATCACAAGTGGTATTCGCAGATTGGCGAATGGATAAGACCAGGTGTTGTTCTTGAGTTGGGAGGCGGCAGTGGAAACCTGAAAGAGCATTTCCCGAATGCCGTCAGCTCCGATATCGTCTTTGCCCCATGGTTGGACGCCGTTCTGGATGCGCACAGACTTCCGTTCCGGAGCGAGACCTTTCACGACGTCGTTCTTTTCGATGTGCTGCATCATCTGTCGGCTCCAGTTCTTTTTTTTCGTGAGGCCGACAGGGTTCTGAAGCCTGGCGGCAGGGTGGTTCTTATGGAGCCTTATGTCTCGTGGGGCTCCTATTTTGTCTACCGGTTTCTCCATGCCGAGGGCATGCAATGGCGGGTCGACCCTTTTGAGACGAACATCACCCGCAAGGATGCCTTTCAGGGCAACCAGGCGATCCCCAGGATAATCTTCGAAAAAGAACGTGAACGGTTCGAATATTCCTTTCCTGATTTCACATTCCTGGAGGAGCGTCGACTCGAAACCCTGCTCTACCCCCTTAGCGGCGGTTTCCACAATCCGAGCCTTCTGCCGATTACCCTCTATCGCCCCCTTGAGCTGATAGAGTCCGTGTTGAAGCCTCTGAACCGGTATCTGGCCTACAGAATCTTCATCGTCCTGGAAAAAGGCACAGGGCGATTGAAGGCGCCTTGCGCTTGAGGCGAGATGTTCCGTTGCAGAAAGAGTTGTCTTCAGAACCATGCCCTGTGGGATGCAAAGAGTGAAAAATTGCAGGCGGTGAGAGCTTGGATATGAGCGACGGGCTCAGAACGTCTCTGATCATTACGACATACAATTGGCCTGAAGCGCTCAGGGTGGTTTTGGATTCTGTGTTGAAGCAGAGAAAGAGTCCGGATGAGATCATCATCGCCGACGACGGTTCCCGGGAGGATACGGCCGAGACAATAAAAGAAGTCCTGGGGCCAACGAAATTCAGATGGTGCCATGTCCGCCACGAGGATAATGGGATACGGCAGGCGAGAATTAAGAACCTCGCTGTCAGATACTCACAAGGCGACTACTTGGTATTTATTGATCATGATGTAGTGCTTCACCCCGATTTCATTAAAGATCACACTTCATGGGCTGAAAACAGGGTGTTCCTGCAAGGGAAACGATGCTTCCTGTCCGAGCGGCATACAAGGGAGGCGCTGCTCAAAAGTGATCCGTTTGCGCTTCCTTCGCCCTTTGCGGAGGGAATGGAAAACAGAAAAAATGCGGTTCACGCCCCTACAATAGGGAAGTTTCTATCGAGGAAAAAGAACTTCCAGAAGGTACTTAGAGGATGCAATTTTTCTGTAAGCAAGGGAAATTTTCTCCTGACGGACGGTTTCGACGAGACATTTGACCAATTGTGGGGGAGAGAAGATTCCGATATCTGTTACCGGCTTTTTCATTGCGGTGTCAACCTAAGGAATCTGTGGTTCTGCGCTACTCAGTACCACCTGCATCATCCTGTCAGAAAGGACGCTAAAAGAGATCGGCTGGATGATGAACTCGACAGGATCTTGAAAGAGAGAAGGACCAGAGCTTTGAAGGGGTTTTCAACCATTTCCTCCGAGGGGGAAATCGTTGTGTCATCCTGGCATCACAAGAGAGGATCCACCCGAAAGTTTTCAGATGATCATGCCCTTGAACCTAGGTATTGACTCCCGTGAGAATCAGAGAAGCCGGCAGAACCAAGAGGAGGGGTCGGTGAAATATTTGGATAAGGCAGATCTTTCTCCTGAAGGTGGAATAACGATTCTGTTGTTCCTTACGTTTCTTGTCATGCCGATGGGAACGTCGCCCTTCACAATCCTGGGTGGATGCATGGTTGCCCTTTGGTTCTTTACAGGGGAATGGATCCGCAAGAGACATTCACTGATGAAAGCGTCGTGGCTTCTGCCTGTTCTCGCCATAGTCACCGTCTCGTTAATCGGGCTGATGTACACTCCCGATCTCGGCGGCCTCGGCGTGAAATATGCCAAGAAGAACCATTACTGGGTCTATGCAGTAATCCTTTCAACCGTTTTTTTCCCGAGGAAATCCTTTGATCGCCTGATGTATGCCTTTATGATCGGGCTGCTGATCAACGCCTCGATCGGTTACCTCCAGGCATTGGGTTTGGTGCCGGTATTTGCCGATGTTGGCGATCGGGGATATGTAGGCCTTTACAGCGGACACAATACCCTTGCCGTACTCCTGGTTCTCGGTCTCCTGATGGCCTCTTTCTATTTCAGGGATTCTGCAGAAAGGGGTGGAAAGGTTGTTTTTGCGCTCTTGATGATTTCCTTTTTTCTGCATATTGTGATCATGGAGAGCCGCGGGGGATATCTCGTCCTAATCCTGATGTCCCCCATCGTTATTCATAATCTCTTTCCGTCCGCTTCTTTCAAGGTGACGGCCTTAGTATATCTTCTGCTTATCGCTGTGATCTTTTCAACGCCCATCGTGAGAGAACGGGCAGTGGATTCCTATGCGGAGTTGAGCGCGCGATACAGTGCGGGTGAAGAGGTGCGGTGGGGAAAAAATTACTCGAAGGATTTTGACAGAATGTATATGTGGTACTGGGCAGTCAAGCTCTTTATCCAAAACCCTGTGCTGGGTGTCGGAACCGGTGGCTATAAGCAGGCCATACTGGATGCCGGCGGGGAAGAGGGCGTCGATCATCCCCATAACAACGTATTGTTTGTTGCCGCCAGCTACGGTATCGCTGGATTGTTCATCTTCCTGTGGCTCTTCTGGGTCCTGCTGAAAAGGGGCTTCAAGAACAGGCGCAGCAGTGTCGGGTTTTTCATCCTTTCCTCTTCACTGGTGCTGTTTGTTGGAGGACTTACCGAGACCCACATATTGGATGCAGGTGGGGCATTCCTATTGGCAGTAACCACCGGTCTTCAGGCCTCCGTGGAAGATCTCGAAGCTGCTTTGCCCCGGATGGTGCAAGGATCAAAAGTGAGAATCTAGAGAAGACGTTAAGGAGGCAACGCATTGGGTGCAGTAATTCGCCTCCGGAGGATCTATCGGATCTTATGCAGAATGTTACGAGATCAGGCAATATCGCGATGCTAAGAGACTTCGCCCGGGCGTACCCCGCGCGTAGCCTGCTGATGATCATGTGCCTTTTGTTTGCAGGATTCTTCGAGAGCATCGGTGTTGCCAGCTTCCTGCCGCTCCTGGAAATGATTTTCGCAAAAGGAGGTTCCGAAAGCAGCCGGTTGGGGAAAATCACCGACCGGGTGTTCTCTTCTGTCGGTCTGGAGCCCACCCTTGAACTGATTCTTCTGATCATTGTCATCGGGATGACCCTGAAGAGCGGCTTCACATTGCTGGCCATGAGACAGGTCGGTTATACGGTAGCCTATGTAGTGACAGACCTTCGCCTGAAATTGGTCCAATCCTTGCTCCGCGCCAGGTGGAACTATTTCCTCAGCAAGCCGATCGGCCTTTTCACCAATGCCATCAGCACGGAGGCCATGAGGCTGTCCAAAGGCTATCATGAGGCCTGTCGAATCATATCCGAGGTTGTGCAGATCCTGTTCTATCTCGGGATTGCCTTCCTTATCTCCTGGAAGGTAACGGCCGTTTCGATGATAGGGGGGGTAACCATTGTCTTGTTATTCAGGCCGCTCGTTCGTATGGCACGTAGGGCAGGCAAGCGTAAGACGGAATCCTTTCAGTCACTCCTTGTCCGCCTAACGGATTTCCTGAACGGAATAAAGCCCATCAAGGCAATGGGTCGCGTGGACCAGATTGGACCTTTGCTGGAAGCCGAGTCCATAAGCCTGAAGAAGGCGCTCCAAAGCCAGGTCCTCAGCATGGAGATCCTCAAGGCCGTACAGGAACCGATCATTGTTCTTTTTCTGGCCTTGGGGATTTACCTGTTTCTCACGTACCGGGCCGAGCCTATGGCCAATCTCATGGTCCTCGCCTTCCTCTTCTACCGCACCCTCAGCATGTTCGGCACAGTGCAGAAGCAATATCAGTCCATGTCCACGTTCGAGAGTGCCTATTGGTCTTTCAAAAACAAACTCGATGAGATCGACTCCGCTGAAGAAGTGGCCAACGGGAAGCTGCCCCCTGATTTGAAGGAGGGCATCTTCTTCAGGAATGTTACCTTCCGATATGGAGAAAAGGATGTTCTGAAAAACGCATCCTTCAGTATCCCCGTAGGCAAGCTCACCGTCTTTACCGGACTTTCCGGGGCGGGAAAAACCACCATTGCGGATCTTCTTGCCGGTCTCATCAAGCCGGAAGACGGAGAAATCCTGGTGGGCGGGGTTCCCATTGAGAATATCGATCTTAAGCGGTGGCGGCATGCGATCGGGTATGTGCCCCAGGAGATGTTTCTGTTCCATGATAGTGTGCTGAAGAATGTCACATTGGGATATGAGGACCTCACCCGGGAGGATGTAACCATGGCACTTGAAAAAGGGGGGGCACTTGATTTCGTCTCCGCACTCCCCGAAGGCATGGACAGCATCATAGGGGAAAAGGGCGCTAAGGTGTCCGGAGGTCAACGCCAACGGATAGCTTTGGCCAGGGCGCTTATCCATAAACCGAGGGTGTTGATTCTCGATGAAATCACCACTGCCCTCGACCCGGCCATGCAGCACGAAATCTGCAGGATGATGAAGAAGCTGTCCGAGGAGGCGGCCGTTCTGGCGATCTCCCACCAGCAGGTCGTGAAGGATGCAGCGGATATTATCTATGTGGTCGAGGACGGAGAGGTACATCAAATCAGTGGGCGGAACTATGCAGCAGGACGTCGATCGTAGGAGGACAAAGGGAACGGATGACGTGATCAAAATCGGTCACGTTCCTGTGGGAACCGGACATCCAACCTTTATTATTGCCGAGGTCGCCCAGGCCCATGATGGTTCCCTGGGGATGGCCCACGCCTTTGTCGACGCGGTGGCTGAGGCCGGGGCTGACGCCATTAAATTCCAGACCCATATCGCTGCCGAGGAATCCACTCTGGACGAGCCTTTTCGTGTTCGATTCAGCGAGCAGGACAGCACGCGCTATGACTACTGGAAGAGAATGGAGTTCACCGCGGAGCAGTGGGCCAGGCTGGCGGAGCATGCCAGGAGCAAGGGGCTTATCTTCTTGAGTTCTGCATTTTCAGTAAACGCCGCGAGACTCCTCAGCAGCATCGGAATGGATGCATGGAAGGTGGGCTCCGGTGAAGTCAACTCCGAAGAATTGCTGGATGAAATGGGGAAGCACGGGGCGCCTATCCTGTTGAGCACGGGTATGAGCACGATGGATGAGGTGGATCGATCGGTCGCACGAATCAGGGAAAAGGGGCTGCCGTTTGCGGTTTTTCAGTGTACAAGCAGTTATCCTACGCCTTTCGAAAGGGTGGGTCTCAACGTCATTGAAGAGTTCAGGAATCGTTACCGTTGCCCCGCAGGGCTTTCCGACCATTCAGGGTCTGTTTACCCGGGGCTCGCCGCCATGGCGATCGGAACCGACCTATTAGAGGTTCACGTCATTTTCGACAAGCGCATGTTCGGACCGGATGAAGCCGCATCCGTGACGCTGGAAGAACTCAGATTGCTGGTGCAGGCAAAAACCGCCTTTTACACCATGTTCCAAAACAGGGTTGATAAAGATGATATGGCAAGGGATCTGGGAAGAATGAGAACCCTCTTTATGAAAAGTCTCGCCCCCGTACGCGATTTACCTGCAGGAACTCTGCTGAGTGAAGAGATGTTGACATTGAAAAAACCGGGTACGGGGATTCCAAAATCGGAGATCGCCCGCGTCAAGGGGCGCAGGTTGAAGCGGGATGTCTCTTCAAACAAACTCATTACATGGGATGACCTGGAGTAAAGCATGAACGAAAAGAGAAAGATTTGTACCGTCATCAACAGCCGGGCGAATTACGGGAGAATCAAGACCGTTCTCAGCGCAATCAGAGATCGGGATGATCTGGAACTGCAAATCATCGTCGGGGCTTCGGCGCTTCTGCACAGGTTCGGTGACGTGCACAAGATCATCAAAGCGGACGGCTTCAAGCCCGATGCCTTACTCTATTCCATTGTGGAAGGGGAGAACCCGACAACTATGGCCAAATCCACGGGGCTGGCCATCATAGAGTTGTCCACACTTTTTGAGAACCTAAAACCGGATATCGTCATTACGGTCGCCGACCGTTTTGAGACAATGGCCACAGCCATAGCGGCCAGTTACATGAACATTGCTCTGGCGCATACCCAAGGGGGGGAAGTGACCGGCTCGATCGATGAAAGCGTTCGCCACGCCGTCACAAAGTTATCCCATCTGCATTTTGCCGCTACCGAAAAGGCTGCGGATTATCTGATACGGATGGGAGAGAATCCCGCCATGGTTCATTGCACCGGATGTCCTTCTATAGATATTGTCGCCAATATTGATCTTTCAATGCCGGATGATCTTTTTACACGATATAGGGGTGTCGGGCCTGAGTTGAATCCACACAAGCCCTATATCGTTGTTCTTCAGCATCCGGTCACGACCGAGTATGGACGCGGATTCCTGCAGATTCAAGAGACCCTGAAAGCCGTTTCATCAGTCCATATGCAGACGGTTTGGTTGTGGCCGAACGTAGATGCGGGCTCCGATGAAATCTCAAAGGGACTGCGGATGTTTCGTGAAAAGCAATTCCCCGATTACGTGCATTTTTACAGGAACTTCTCCCCGGAAGACTACGCCAGGCTCACGAAGAATGCCGCATGTCTTGTTGGAAACTCCAGCTCCGGTCTGCGTGAGGGAAGCTTTCTGGGGGTGCCTGTAGTCAATGTCGGCACAAGGCAAGCGGGCCGTGAACGGGGCGAGAATGTCATTCAGGTGGATCATGATGCCAGGACGATTGAAAATGCTATCCGGAAGCAACTCGACCATGGCCCATATAAGAAATCCATGCTCTTCGGCGATGGTAAGGCCGGAGTAAGGATAGCCAAGATTTTGTCTGAGGCAACAGTTTCCATACAGAAAAGATTGTTCTATGAAGATGCCTTGGGGAACGCTATGGACTATATGAAATTTACGGCAACTCGCAGTGGGAAATGCTGATGAGGAGTGATTATGAAGATCATCTATGTCGGATCTGATGTCGGTTTTAAGGCCATGAAGGATGTGGTCGGAGGACTGGCCCAATGCGAACATGTAGAAGCCGAATCCGGAGCCTTGAGAGAGGCTTTAAAAACGGCAAACGGTCTGCTGGATGCGTCCATGAAGGTGAAGATTACCGATGCGATGGTACGGGATGCCGCCAGGCTCAGGATCATCGCCTGCGCGACCACAGGGACCGATCACATCGAAAGGGACGAACTGAACCGCCGTTCCATCGCAGTGCGCAGCCTGAAGGAAGACAGGGATGTTTTAATGAACCTGACCCCTGCGGCCGAGCTTTCATGGGCGCTTCTCATGGCTTGTGCGAGAAAGCTTCCGGCGGCCTTTGACCATGTCAAGTCGGGCGCATGGGTGCGTGAGCTGTTTCCCGGGCGTATGCTCAAGGGCCGCAGGATCGGCGTTGTCGGTTGCGGACGAATAGGCGGATGGATGGGCCGCTATGCAAGGGCTTTCGGAATGGAGGTCGTGGGATATGATCCCCACTTAGATCCCTTCCCAGAAGGGTTTATCAGGCTGGATCTCCATGAACTCGCGAGGTCGAGTGATTTTATCACCGTCCATGTTCACCTTTCCGATGAAACCCGTCACCTGATATCCAGGGAGATCTTCGAAGTCGTCAAACCAGGCGCTATCCTCATCAACACCTCGAGAGGAGCCGTTGTTGACGAGACCGCAATGCTGAATGCGCTGGAATCGGGTCGTCTGGGGGGTGCCGGTCTGGATGTCGTGGAAGGAGAACCGGACATCGATAACCACCCTCTGGTTCGTTATGCAAGGACTCATGATAATCTCATTATTACGCCCCACTGCGGAGGTTTCAGTCCCGATGCGGTGGCCATCGTATGCGCCCACAGCGCAAGAAAAATCGTAAAGGAACTGGGGCTGGATTCATGAGCGACCTGCACGCACTGGCAAAGGAAATGGCCCAAAGGGGTGTCGGCCGGGTTTTCGGAATACCCGGAAGCGGCCCGAGCCTGACCCTTCTGGACGCATTGGAAAAGGAGGGGGTTCCCTTCTATTTGACACATTTTGAAGGTTCGGCCGTGCTGATGGCGGGCGCCGTGGGACGCTTGTCGGGAAAAGCCGGGGCGGCAATCGGCATCAAGGGGCCGGGCCTTGCCAATATGGTTCCAGGATTGAGTGCTTGTCTCCTGGAAGCCCTTCCGGTCGTTACCATCTCCGAAGCCTATTTGCCGGGCACCCCGTCTTCAAAGTCCCACAAGCGCATGAATCACCAAGGCCTCCTCTTGGCTGCCGCCAAGGGGAGTCGGTTCCTGGCGAAAAGCGGCCCCGGTTTCTCCGAACTCGCAGAGTGGGCCGAGAGCGAAGTCCCCGGACCTGTTCATCTTGAAATCGCGGGTTCGCCAGTTGAAGTGGAGAAGGAGGCGGACCGCGAGTCCAACCCGGGGGATAAGATCGGAGAGGCCGATGAAGCATTGAAAATGATCCGGGCATCATCCAGACCTGTCCTGATCCTGGGAACAATGGCCATGCGGTTGAAGGATACGACCGGACTCAAGGAACTTTCAATACCGGTCTTCTCTGTTGCGGCCGCGAAAGGTGTCATAGACGAAAGGCTGCCGCAGGCAGCAGGCGTCTACACCGGAGTAGGCCTGGAGAAAACCCCGGAGCACAGGATCATGGCTGAGGCCGATCTGGTGGTCTCCATCGGCATGAGGCACAATGAGGTTCTCAATGCCGTGCCTTTCAAGTGCAGGTCGGTCAATATCGATTCCCTGGGGAGCGCGTTCTGCGGGGGATTTAGGTTCGATGCGGTCTTGACCGACGTGGAAAGGGTAATCAAGGCCTGTTTGGAGGCATTGCGAGAGAAAGAGTGGGGCCTGGATTTGATCGAAGAATCCACCAGGAAGTTGAGGGATAGTCTGCTTTCGGGCCCGTTCTTGCCCGCCCGGGTTTTTGAGACCGTCGAGCACCATTTCAACCATCAATGCAGGCTCGTCCTGGATACGGGAAATTTTTGCACAATAGGGGAGCACATGTGGAGGGTGCCCGCTCCGGATCTCTACCTTGCCTCCGGGCAGGGACGGTACATGGGAGTCGGTCTGCCGCTCGCTCTAGGTGCGGCCATTTACGATCGGGAAACGCCCACGGCCGTTTTTCTCGGAGACGGGGGGATTGGGATGTTCGTTGCGGAGATCAAACTGGCTGCGCAATACGGGCTCCCGTTGATGATTGTCTTGTTGACCGATGGTTATCTGAGCTCTATTCGCGGCAGATCGTTAAAGGATGGTCTGACGGAGCGGCCGGTGACGATCCACCGGCCGTCATGGGCAAAGGCCATTGAAGGTCTCGGGGTTCGATCGGAAGTGATAAGGAGCGAGGTTGAGCTTATGGAAGTCCTGAGCTCATGGTCCGTAGGAAGAGGGCCGCTTTTCCTGGAGATTCCATTCAATGCCGATGCCTATCAAAACATGGTTCAAGGGATCCGCTAGCTTGCAAAGGAAGAAGAGATGAATGAGAAACATATTCTGGTGATTGGAGCAGGCAGTGCCGGAAAAAGGCATGCCGGCAACCTGATCTCCCTTGGGTGCCGGATTTCGTGCGTGGACCCAAGAGCTGACCGGCTGAAGGAGGTCAAGGAGAAGATGGGCATCCAAGGGATTTACACGTCGTTGGAAGAAGCCTGGAAAATGGATGGTCGCATTGATGGCGTGGCCATCACCTCACCTCCTGCATTTCATGTCGAACAAAGCATCACCGCCCTCCAAAGGGGCATACCCGTGCTGTTGGAGAAACCCGTATGTCCGGATGAGGCCGGGGCGCAGAAACTGGCAAAGGTCCAGAGGGATTCCGGTGTGCCATTGCTCCTGACATACACCTGGAGATGGTGGGCGCCGTTGCGGAGAGTGAAAGAACTTCTCGAGCGTAGAGCCGTCGGGCAGATAAGATACGTGAAATTCGTGATGTCAGCCCATCTCGCTGATTGGCATCCCTGGGAGAACTACTGGGATTTCTTCATGGCAAGCAAGGCCCTTGGAGGCGGAGCGCTTCTAGACGAGAGTCACTGGATCGATCTGATGCTCTGGTTTTTCGGCAAACCGGAAAGGTTGATCGCGAGCATCGGCAAGATCAGCGACCTGAAAATAGAAACGGATGATAATGTGGATGTGTTGGTTTTCTATGAGAACGGGCTTCGAGTCACCCTGCATCTCGATCTCTATGGAAGGCCACACGAAAAATACATCCGGTTTGTTGGGGAAGAGGGAACAATCGCCTGGACCGTCGATCCCAATCGGATAAGAATCGGGCGGGAAATGACAGAGACCTGGGAGACGCTGGACTTTGAATGCGAAAGAAACGATATGTTTCTTGACGCCGACCGTGAGTTCCTGAATATGCTCAACGGCGGCAGCGTGCAAACCTGTACGGTAGAGGATGGCCTGAAAGTGTTATCTGTGATCGAGGCGGCAAGGAAGAGCAGTGCATCCGGATGCGCTGTGGTGTTGTGACGGGGGCAAGGTGAAATGGCATTTCGGGGTCAGACTGTATTGGCGGTAGTGCCGGCCAGAGGAGGCAGCAAGTCTATTCCCCGGAAGAATCTCTGTCAGGTGGAAGGAATCAGTCTGGTAGGGAGGGCTGCTTTAACATTGAAGGCATTGGCCTGGGTGGACCGATCTATCCTTTCAACAGATGATCGGGAAATAGCCGCTGAAGGAAGGGCGCATGGTCTTGAGGTACCCTTCATGCGGCCGGCGGAGTTTGCAGCCGACCTCTCCAGGTCGGTGGATATGTGGCGGCATGCCTGGCTCGAATCGGAGAACCACTATGGCATGAGGTTCGATATTTCCATCCTGTTGGAGCCAACCAGTCCTTTGCGAAGACCCGAAGATGTGGAGAAGACCGTATCTGCCCTTCTCGACGGCGACTGTCTTTCTGCTGCCACCCTCAGTATTGCGCCCGCGCACTTCACACCCCACAAATGTCTGAAGGTCGATCAAGGGGGATTCGTGAAATTCTATCTCGAGAACGGGGCGGGTTACAATATCAGGCAGAATATTCCGCAGAGATACTATTTCAGAAACGGCGTGTGCTATGCGGTTAAACGCGAAACTGTAGTGGACAAACTGCAGATCATGGAAGAGCGATGCGCAGCCGTGATCATAGATCGCCCGCTCGTCAATATTGATGAGCCGTTTGATCTTGAATTGGCGGAATTTCTCCTACAGAGAGAAAAATCCAACTCTATAAACCGAATGGATTGAAAAATGAATGAGATCAAAGAAGAATTTTATAGACTGGCCGCCCCCATATTCATAGGGGGGTTGTTCAAATCCGGGACTACACTGCTCAGGGCCATGATCGGGCAACACTCAACCATTGCATCCGGCCTGGAGACCCAATGGTTCAGATTGAATTGGGAAGGGGAAAGAGATAAGGCGTTTTTCGAGCACGTTGAAAGGTTGAGGAACTTCTACCAACTCCAAGAGACGGTCGTTCAGCAAATGGTCCTCAAGAGCAGCAGTACGGAGATTTTCGTGGATCTGTTACTCAGCCACTTCGCGGTCTCCATAGGGAAAAGGAGATGGGCCGAAAAGACGCCCGGCAACATATTGCATCTGGACAGAATATATCGCACCTGGCCGGACGCGAAGGTGATTCATATCATCAGAGACCCGAGGGATATCTTCGCATCGCTGAAACAGGCGAAAAAGTGGGACTCCATTGAAGTTTTTACCGATCTGTGGTGCGAGTACCTGGGTGCGGCGGAAGACTTCAAGAAACGATCCATTGCCTCCAAAGACCGATATTTGGAGTTGCGTTACGAGGTCCTTATTAGACGGCCTGCCGAGGCCATGAAACGTGTTCTCAATTTTGTCGGAGAAGCATGGGACCCTCAGACAGCATCCTTTCAAGGAAAAGAAGATGAGTTCCGCATAGTCTTGGAACTGACCGGAAAGGCGAGCACGACACTGAAGCGGCTGGAGAAACCTATTTCAAATGAGCGCATAGGAATCTGGAAAGACATTGTGACACAAGAGGAGATCGTCGACATTCATCGGAGGGTTGAGGAAAGGGGACTGCTCGATCTCATGCGGAGGATTGAAAGGGAGTCTGATGAGGCCGGACTGGAGGAAGACTGCCAGGATTTCTGATCGAAGAACGCCAGTGATGGAGTTCTTTGAAGAGTCGGCGATGATCCTGTTTCCGGTGAGAATAATCGAATCCAGGACCGGGTTTGTTGAAGTGCCGAATGTCCGCCAAAGAGGGGCCTTTTTCTAACCCGGGTGCTCGTGACCTCGCTGAAAGTTGCTGGCACCTTTGCAAAGGATCAAACGGATTTCCACAAAGGATTGGAAGATAAACGGTTGCTGACTTGAGAGAGAAGACGATGAAGAATGAAAAACAGAACGGTCTACTGATCGTAAACTATCATTATATCCGTGAAGCGCGTCAGTATCCCTACCCCGGCATCTATCCTTTGGAAAGGGATGCTTTTGTAGCGCAGGTCAGGTCATTGATCAACCTCTTCAAACCCGTCTCACCAAAAGAGGCCGAGCTCTTCATCTATGGTCAAAAACCGTTTTCCCAGCCGAGAATCTGTTTCACATTTGACGATGGCCTGGTCGAGCATGATTGGGCGGCGAAGGAGGTGCTGGAACCGTTGGGCGTAAGGGCCGTTTTCTCTGTTTCCTCAAGACCCTTAATGGAGGAAAGGGCGCTGATGGTGCACAAGATTCACTGGTTACGTGCGAATACGGAGCCGGAAAGATTTCGAAACGAATTCATGGATCTGGTTCCAGAGGAATGGCTCCGGAAGACCATGGAAGAGGATATCGCCAATGCAGCGGCTCAGACCTACGTTTACGACTCGCCGGAATTCGCCCGCTTGAAGTATCTGATTAACTTTCAATTGCCCAACCGGATCGTCGATGACATATCGAGTGAGATGCTGAGGACACGGGGGATTTCCGAAAATTCCTTCTGCGGCGACTGTTATTTGAACGAAAAGGAGATCGTCCGGTTGAGCCGAGAGGGTCATGTTATCGGCAACCACGGTCACAGCCACACTCCGTTTTCACGCCTCGAGAAGGATGACCTCCAACGAGAGATAACAGAGAGCCGGTCCTTCTTTGTTGGATTAACCGGGCAAGAGCATACCTGGGTAAGTTATCCCCATGGGAGACAATGGGCCCTTCCAGCCGATACTAAAGTCTTTTGCGAGAAATTCGGGTTCGAAGTCGGTTTGGGGCTCGACGGCGGATGGAATCGGGGAGGAGAATCCCCATATTTGGTCAATCGGGTCAATGAAAACGACCTCAAGAAAATAGTTTAATATCGAGTGGTCATCGGGACCATCGAAAGGTTTGCTCATTGTTCTTAATTAAATACCTCTATTCTGAGCTCTTGATACGCGTATTCACGTTCAGTTCGAAAAACCGGCTGCCATGGCTGGCCGCACTTCTGTTTCCTGTGTACACGAGAAAAATCAAGAAGGCCGGAGGAGTAAGCAAACCCATCAGACTACTTATCATTCAAAAAGAAGGTTTCAAGGAGGATATCTTGGCCTCTCTCGGCCAGGATAAACGATTCGCGGTCTATGAAATATATCGAAAGGTCATGAAGGCCCTTGCTGCGGGGCTGCTTGATCCTACCATCGATGACAACAACTACCTCAGCAAAGAAGTCGATGCGGAGGCATCCAAGAAGGCCTATGGATCCTTCATGAAGGAGCTGTGGCAAAGACTTCAGGTTCTGTACGGATTTGATGCTGTGCTTTCCGGCAACTTCGCCTATTTTGCCGATCGCGAGTTTGCCGCGGCCTTGGAAAGTCTGGGCTTTCCATTTATTGTACTCCAAAAAGAAAACCTTAAGACACCCGGTCGCGTCAGCTTTTTCTCCTATCTCTACCGTGAGCGTAGAGGCCCCTTTTTAGGCAGAGAGATTATGGTCTACAATGACATTGAAAGGAGACTTGAGATTGACAGCGGCATCGTCTCCGCGAAGCGGGTTTCCATTGTGGGTATGCCGAGGCTGGATCGTATGCATCGTCTGAGAGAAAACGGTCTCCAAAGAAAAACGCAAAGACCGGCAGTTCTGTTTTTTTCCTTCGGTCCGAAGACAGGTTTGCCCCGCCTGCTTCGCAAGGCCGGTTCCGGAATTCCGGGGCGGAAAGAAGTGCTGTCCGATGATATCGAAAGGCTGAACTGGCAACGGCTGTGCAGAGAATGTCATAGGGCCGTGATTCGATTGGCTCGCGAAAACCCGGGGATCGACGTAGTCATAAAATCCAAGACACAGGTCCGTGAGAGATCTGCGATGTATGAGATGCTGGGAGACAGTGGAGGCCTGCCCTCGAATCTGAAAATCGTGGTGGGGGGCGACCCCATGAGACTCATAGAGGCGAGCAGGGTGGTGTGCGGGTTCAATACCACGGCATTGTTCGAGGCTCTGGCTGCAGGCAGACCCGTGGTCATGCCCTCCTTTGAAGAGGCGCTTGACCGAACGATGACGCCCTTTATGCTAGATATGGGTAAGGCGGTCGACTATGCCAGGACTCCCGAGGAACTCGTCGAGATTCTGGTTCGGCACGCCGGAAATCAGGAGGCAATCTCGAACTCCTTGAGCGATCAAAAGAAGGATGTCCTTAAGAAATGGGTCGGAAACCCGGACGGGCGGGCCGGGGAGAGATTACGTCAGGCGATTATCAGGATTGTCACACAAGCAAGATTCCAACAGGGCATGCCGGTCTATGGTAATCGATCTTAGGAAATACTTTGAAGCCCCCAACCTCTGGTGGCATGCCTTCCGTATCGCTGCAAAGTGGAACAACCCGAGAATCGCAGCACGTCTCTTTGCTGGCTCCATTGAACATCTTGTCGGGAAAGAGGGAAGCGTAAAGCCCTATCGAGTTCTGCTTCTCAGCAAGGCTGGCTTCAGGGAAGACGTTCTTTGCAGTATTGGAGAGGACGATCGGTTCCAAATCCTCAGCATAGACGTTTTGAGGAACAAGGTATTTAAGGCCATTGCCTCCAATTTTTTACCGCAGGGGATCAATGACAGCAACTACCTATCTGATGAGCCAGATTATGTGGAGGGGAAAAACCGCTATCGTGATTTCTTACGGTGTTTCTGGGCCCATGTGGAAAAGATCGTTCGAATAGACGTCGTGCTGACGGCAAATTTCTCCTATTATGCCGAAAGGGAACTCTCCGCCGTTCTCGATGAGATGGGGACGCCTTTCATCGTTCTTCATAAGGAGAATCTCAAGAGTTCGGGGAGGGTAGAGTTCTTCAAAAGAATCTACAGGGAAAGAAGAGGTCCTTTTTGGGGAACAAAGATATTCGTGTACAACCAAATTGAAAGGCAGGTTCAGATCGAGGCGGGCATCGCTACGCCGGAGCGGATCATCGTGACCGGGATGCCCCGTCTGGATCGGATGCATGAATGGAGGGGGACGAGAGGAGCAAGGTCGGAAGGCACAAGGAAATGCCAGGTTCTCTTTTTCGCTTTTGAACCAAAGACAGGCCTTCCTTCAATCCCGCGAAAGCCCGGTTCCAGTTTCACGGACGATTATGAGAGGATTGGGAATGGTCTGGACGACCTGGAATGGACCCATTTGTTCAAGGAATACCACCATGCCGTTCTAAGGTTTGCTTCTGAAAACCCCTGGACCAGGGTCATCCTCAAGGCAAAAGGAAGGCTGTCAAATACCTCACCGCTCCATGCTATTTTCGATAGGAAAAAGGGGCTGCCTACCAACTTCGAATTTGCCATCGGAGGCGATCCCTTCGAGATGATCATCAACAGCAGCGTCGTATGCGGAATGAACACTACAGCCCTTTTTGAAGCACTTGCCGCCGGCAAGCCGGTTATCGTGCCGAAATTCGCAGAGGCCGTTGATACCGGGATGCAGGCCTATCTTGTTGATATGGAGGATTCGGTCGAATACGCCTCTTCCCCGGAGGACCTGATCGAGAGGTTGAAAAGACATGTAAGAGAAAACGGCACCGTGGAAACCGGATTGAGTGAGGGAGTGATAAGGATACTTGAAAAATGGACGGGGAATTCAGACGGACTGTCCGGAATGCGGGTGCGAGAGGCCCTGCTAAAAGAGATCTCGGCCTGAGCCCGTGAAAGTGCGTGCGGCTTAAAAATAATGAACAACTTAGAGAAACCATATTTGCTTCTACCCATTGAGACGAAAGTCCGGGAGTTTCAGGCAAAGGTGCTGCTCTCCTGTTTCGCTGCGGAAAAGGGATTTCATGTCCTGTTGGCGGATCAGAACGAGATGCTCAGACAATTGAACTGCCTTCCAAGAGGCATATATGTGGACAATAGCATTGTGCGCACCAGAATAAGATGCTTCCGGAAAAACCTCAGGATAGGAAACAGGATTGTGGCATTTTGCGATGAAGGCCTCTCCTTCAGGGTTGCAGAGACCTATCTGAAAGAGAGGATCTCGGATGAGGCCTATGGCATGACGGATTATTTTTTTGCCTGGGGGCAGTACCATGCCGAGACCGTAAAGCGAAAGCTCGGGGAGGCATCTTCAAAGGTGATCTGTGCTGGAAATCCACGGTTTGATCTCTTAAGGGAACCCTATAAGTCGGTTTTCTTGCCGGAGAGGGAAAGAATACTGAACAAATTCGGGCCGTTTATTCTGATCAACACCAACTTCAGCAGGTACAATCATTTTATGGGCCGGGACTTCACGATCAAGAACCTGAAAGCGGGGGGCCGGATACAGGACGAGAAGCACGAAAGTTTTCTCGAAAAATGGGCGGAGTACTTGGGTGAGATTTACCGCAAGTTCATAGAAATGTCCGTTGAACTTCACAGAGCTTTCCCGGATCGAAAGATCATTATCAGGCCGCACCCCTCTGAGAATCTGGAAATATGGAAAAAGGCGACCGGGTTATTTCCCAACATCAGGGTCGTGCAGGACGGCAATGTCATTCCTTGGATAATGGCGTCGGACGTGATAATTCATAACAGCTGCACTACCGGTGTGGAGTCCTATGTTCTGGGGGAACCGGTAATCAGCTATTGCCCGATCACTTCAGAAACCTATGACTCCTTCTTACCGAACAGCTTAAGCCGGAAGGCCTTCTGCTTGGACGAACTGATATCCCTGATTAGAGAAGCCACCGCCGATCCGATCGCTTTTGTTCGGCGGGATCCGTCGACAAGACAGGTGGCGGAAAGGTATATCTCAGGCATCACCGGGCCTTTCGCCTGCGATAACATTGTTGATATGCTGCGAAAACTTGTTGATGAGAGCCCATCTCTGAGAATTCAAGAGAAGATTTCCTTTCTTGAGAATGGAAAGCAGCAAATGGATGTCCGTCTCATCACCGCCAAGAGGCTTCTCAAGAGAATGATTATGAGGGGGCGCGGTATAGATGCCTATATGAAGCAGAAATTCCCGGGACTTGAACTGCAGGAGGTAGTGCAGGCTGTTGAACTATTCCGCGAGACCTCTAACCGGTTTCATGACGTTATCGCGCGAACCTACCCGGGCATGCATTCCTGTTTTCTCATTTCTCAGGATGCAAGGTGAATGAAGCTTGATTTTCCAGGGACGCCAACGCTGAGAATCCTCACCGACTTGCAATCCATGAGCAGTTCTCCTATTCAGATTACCCACATCATCACAACATTGGATACAGGCGGCACCGAGGGAATGTTGCTCAAGCTGCTGACCCAAATGGACCGAGACTTATTCTCGAACAGGGTGATATGCCTTACTCATCTGGGGAGTATTGGTAAGAAGATCGTCCAACAAGGAATCCCCGTATATTGCCTCAATATGGAGCGGGGCAAAGTGAGCATTGCCGGCACGATGAAACTGTGGAAGATGCTCCGGTTCTTGAAACCGGCTATTCTGCAGACTTGGCTCTATCACTCCGATTTGCTGGGAGCGCTTGTTGGCGCAGCAGCGGGAATAAGGAATGTTTGTTGGAATATCCGGTGCTCCTCCCAGGATTTTTCGGAATACACTGCTTCAACGAAATGGGTGGTTAGAGTCTGTGCGTTGCTTTCCTTTCTGCCAGGAAGAATTGTCACCAACTCCCATGATGCCAAGGCGTTCCACCTGAGACACGGATATCGGTCCGATAAATGGGTCGTCATTCCAAACGGCTGTGATACGAAAAAATTTAGGCCCGACCGCAACCAGAAATACAACCTCTTGATCGATCTGCAACTGATGGGGGAGAAACAGAGTCAAGAAGAAAGGATTGCGGGTCGCGAGTCCGCAGTTTATCTGATAGGTCTTTTTGCGCGTTTCGATTCCATGAAGGATCATTCGACCTTCTTCAAGGCTGCAGAGATCCTGCTTGAAAAGAGGGGAAATGTACATTTCATCCTTACGGGCAGTAAAATAGTGCCTGAAAACGAAGAACTCTCCCGTAAAATATCCAACCGGTGGAGGGATCATTTTCATCTATTGGGAGAGCGTGATGAAATGGAAGAACTCACCGCGGCCCTTGACATCGCTTGCCTTTCTTCCTATGGAGAAGGGTTTCCAAATGTGGTCTGCGAGGCTATGGCATGCGGCGTTCCATGCGTCGTCACGGATGTGGGGGATTGTGCGAGAATCGTAGGAAGAACCGGGCGAGTGGTTCCCGCGAGACGCCCTGAAGCATTGGCGAGGGCGTGGCTGGAACTGTTGGAAATGGATGATCAGGAGCGGAGCAGGCTTGGCACTGGAGCGAGAAGACGCATTCTCGAAAACTTTGAACTTTCAGAGATCGTAAAGCAGTATGAGTCCCTTTATTTGGGGATGCTTGGGCAAAGGGTCGATCTTCGTGCATCGTGTGCATAAGAACATTCTTGCAGAATACTTCTCTGCTGTCGAAAAGGAGAGATTATACTCTTCGGCGGGAAATTTGAAGTTTCGCCTCAGGAGCTTGTTTGAGAGAATCGACTTCAAAGATAAAAGGATTCTCGACATCGGAGGAGGCAGCGGAGTATTGAGCTTTTATGCAGGCTGCAGGGGGGCGAAATACGTTGTCTGTCTGGAGCCGGAAGTCGATGGGAGCGCTCCCTATGTCCTCGAAAAGTTCCGGAGATTAAAGTCGCTTCTGTCCTTGAACCATGTATTTCTCGAGACATCGAATATCCAAAAATATGAACCTGTAGACATTCGATTCGATATCGTGCTGCTTCACAACTCAGTGAACCATCTCAACGAAGAAGCATGCATTCGCCTGATGGAGGATAAAAAATCCAGAGAGATTTATAGAAACATCTTTCGTAAGATAGCGCTGCTCGCCCAAACCGATGCAACCCTGATCATCAGCGACTGTTCCAGATACAACTTCTTCAATCAGTGCAGGATGAAGAATCTTTTTGCGCGGCATATCGAGTGGCATAAACATCAGGCACCGGAGGTGTGGGTTCAGCTTCTGGAGGAAGTCGGCTTCGGCAAAGCGAGCATCGAGTGGATGTCCCTCGATCAGATGCGGTCATTGGGACTACTTCTTTTTGGGAACAAAGTCGGATCCTATTTCCTTGGCACCAATTTCTTGCTGACGATGAAAAAACTGGTTTGACAGTAAGAAGATCTCCCTGTGCTTTCATTATGCCCCAACCGGTAATCCCGGTATGAAACTCACGCTTCACAGATACATACTCCACGAGATCTGGCCTACTTTCCTGGCCAGCCTGCTGGTTTTCATCTTCATTGTTCTGGCGGCAAGAATGCTCAACATCTCCGAATGGGTCGTCAACCATGGCGTTCACGTGGGGGATGTGGGCAGGATGATTCTCTACCTGCTGCCCGGAATGGTCCTCTTTGCACTTCCTGCCGCAATATTGATGGCGGTGTTCATCGCCTTTTTGAGACTTTCAAACGATAACGAGATCATGGCCCTGAAATCATCCGGCATCAGTTTGTTTCAGATGCTTCCCTCGGTTATAACCGTTTCGATCATCGGGTTTGTGGCTGCAATGAGCATTTCCATCTTCGTAGTACCCTGGGGGAACCAATCGTTCAAGAATCTTGTATTCAGAATTGCCAAATCCAAGGCGGATCTGGGAATCAAGGAGAGAATCTTCAGCGAGCCGTTCGACAAGGTTACCTTCTATGTGAACAGCTTCTCCCCCAAGGAAAGGATTATGAGAGACATCTTCGTGGTCGACAGGAGAGAGTCGGCCATGACGACTACCATTGTGGCCAAGACAGGGGTAATCCTATCCGACCCCGAGGGGAGGGCTATTGTCATTCATCTGAAGGAGGGGACGGCATTCACTACGGAGAAGAAAACTCAGGCGGCAAGGACGATTCGATTCAGTTCTTATGACCTCAGGATTGGCCTCGATGACATCATGCCGCCCGGTGACCTGATGAAAAGATCTCCGAAGGAGATGTCCATCACCGAACTTGCGGCTCTCTTGAGTGAGCCTGGGCAAGAAAAGGCTTTTCGTCATGAAATGGCGGTGGAACTCATGGAAAGGATATCCATTCCTTTTGCCGTGCTTCTGATGGGCATTATAGGCGCTCCGCTGGGCGCCCAGATCCGATCGGGCGGGCGTTCTCTGGGAATCAGCGTGAGCATGGCCATATTCATTGTCTATTATCTCTTTCTTGCGGGGGTCAGGAGCATAGGGGAGACCGGGGTTTTGTCTCCATTCCTCGGGATGTGGATGCCCACCTTCTTCCTGCTGATCTCTAACCTGATTCTATTGAGAAGAGTGCAGAATGAAATGCCGCTCTTAAAGTGGCCGAGGTGATGCAGAGGCATAGCGCAGCCTTGTCGTGAATCTTGGAATTGGAATGAAACAGCAAGCGCTAACGCAGCTTGATGCGGGGTTAGCGCTCGAGTCCGAATAGAAAGGAAGTCCTCTTGAGGTCGAAGATTCCCTGCAGTTTGCTGCAGGGAGCTTCAATCTTGAAACCACTTAGATGAAGACTCTATCGAAATACCTGTTTAAGGAATTTGCCAAATTCTTTTTTCTCTTCGAGGCCGTTTTTGTATTCATCTACCTCGTGATCGACTTCTTACAAAAGATTGATAATTTCATTGAAGCCGATGTGTCAGGATCCTTAATTTTCGTTTATTTCTTTTACAAGACGCCATTTATCAGTGTGCAGATGGTGCCCGCCACGATCGCTATCACGATTATCGTGATGCTTTCGATCATGAGGAAGAGCCGTGAAATCATCGCACTGAAGGCATGCGGTATCAATCTCTTCAAGGTCTCGCAAACTCTCGTTTTTGCGGGAGCTGTAGTGGGGCTGACCATCTTTCTCATTTCCGAGATCCTTGTTCCCTTTACAAGCTCCCGAAGTAACTCCATTTGGAATCGAGATGTCGAAAAGCAGGATCCCGGCCTTTTTTATGGGAGCGATCAGATCTGGTATAAAGGGCCTGACAGGATCTACTGGATCAGGGAGTTCGACCCCAATAAACAGACCATGGAAAATGCGACGCTCTTCTTTTTTGACAGTGCGTTCCGGCTCATCAAGCGAGTTGAGGGAAAAAGGGGAGCCTGGGAAAATGGTCGCTGGAAGTTAGAGGATGCGGTTGTTCAGGAGATGGACGAAAAAGGCGCTTACCGCATAGAGAAAATAGCGGAACTCTATCTGGATCTGCCGGAGGGACCCGAATCATTTTCAAAAGGGTCGAAGAGGCCCGAGGAGATGGGATACTGGCAGCTCAAGCATTATGCCGATGGAGTGCGAGAGGAGGGATATGATAACTCGAAATACCTTGTCGATATGAACATCAAAATCGCCTTTCCGTTCATATGCCTGGTATTGGTGATCATGAGCTTTCCTGTTGCACTTGAGTTGAAATGGGGAGGTGCTCCCCTGGCGATTTCGGTAGGGATTGGTATATGCTTCCTTTATGTTTTGTTGTTGGGATTTTCACGGTCTCTTGGATTAATGGGTGCCATCCCGCCGATTCTTTCTGCATGGTTGGCTAACCTCGTGTTCTCATTGGCTGGTGTTTATCTCATGATGCGCGTGGAAAGATAGAGCCAGGCTCCTCATCTCCTTGACTGCTGATTTCTTTTGTCTCATCCAACTAAAATACGAATCCTGAGGATCATTGCGCGCCTGAATATCGGAGGGCCTGCAATACAGGCAGTGACTCTCACGTCGAGGTTATCCGATGATTTTGAGACGCGCCTTGTGTGCGGACATGTTGGAGTAGGCGAGGGGGACATGTCTTATCTGGCGCTCTCCGAAGGGATCAAGCCGGAGATCCTTCAAAGCCTTGGGAGGGAAATCTCACCTCTTGACGACTTTCGTACACTCCGAGATTTACGAAAGATTATCAGGGATTTTAAACCGGATATTATTCACACGCATACTGCAAAGGCCGGCAGTCTGGGCCGTATTGCCGGAGTAAGCCTTAAGGGGCTGGCAGGTTTGCAAAAACGGGCCAGACTTATTCACACCTTTCATGGGCATGTGTTCGATGGGTATTTCGGGCCGAGGAAAGCCTTCCTCTTTGTTCAGATTGAGAGATTTCTCGCCAAATTGACCGATCGCATTGTTGTGATCAGCCCTCTGCAGTTCGAGGACATTTGTCATAAATACAGGATAGCAGCCCCACAGAAGGTGCGGATCATACCGCTAGGGTTCGATCTCACGTCTTTCTGCGATTGCCGCAGCTTCAGAAACGAGGCAAGAAAGAAATGCGTCCGGTGCGAAAGTGAAGACACTTTTGTGGTAGGAATCGTGGGCAGATTGACCGGTATCAAGAACCACCGTATGTTTCTGGATGCAGCAAAAGTTCTCAAGGAACGTGGCCATGGTCTTTCATTCAAATTCCTGGTGGTCGGCGACGGGGAATTGAGGCAGGAACTCGTAGACTACGCACGCAAGCTGGAGATTTCCGACATGGTAGAGTTTGCCGGGTGGCACAAAGATATGCCTGGAATCTACGCTGCCATGGATACAGTTGCCCTAACATCCATCAACGAAGGCACTCCCGTCACCCTTATTGAGGCCATGGCTTCGGGAGTGCCGGTGATCGCGACGGATGTAGGAGGGGTGCCCGATCTGCTTGGGCCGGTCCAAAATGTGTCCCCTCAAGGATACCGGCTGGCAATGCGGGGTGTTCTGATCCATCAAGCAAAGCCGGCCGAGTTGGCCGATGCCATCATCGCTCGGTTTGAGAAAAGCATTCCATTTGAAACCACGGCCAATGCAAGGGAATATATCTTCAAAGAATTCGGAATTGAACGGCTTGTAGAGGATATGAAAGGTCTTTACTATGAGATTCTCCAAAAGTGAATCCAGATGAACAGGGAGAACAGGCTAGAAACAGCAAAACAATTCGGCGCCTTTTCCGGAGAACTTGAGGAGGTCGGCTGCCCAACCTGCATCCAAAAAACTCTTCCCAAACTGATTTTTATGAGGGCAGACCGGATTGGCATCTGGATGTGTTCAACCTGCGGTCTTATGTACGCATCACCCAGGTTTACGGAATCCTCGCTTCTGGGCATATATGAGAATCAGGCATTTGCCGATTTCTCGCTTTTCGACGGCTGGTCATATGAAGGATGGAAAAAGGAAAATAGAGATAAGTCCTATATCACGCAGCAGTTGAAGAGCGCTCTCGTGAAACGGTACCTTACCGAAAACGACCGAGTTTTGGATGCAGGTTGCGGCACGGGGCTTTTCTGTGTTGAAGCGGAAAGGTGGGGTTTCCGCGTTGATGGAATAGATCCCAGCCGTATGCTTACCGAGATCGGACGGAAAGTACTCATGGTCTCCGTCGCTCAATGCCTTATTGAGGATTTCGCGCCGGATTACCAATATAAGGGGATCGTGCTATGGGACGTACTGGAACATGTCTATGATCCTCTGAGACTCCTCGGACGTTGTCACTATCTTCTCGAGGACGACGGTTTTGTTTTCGTTCAGGTTCCGAACTATGATGGCATCTCAAATCGGTTCAAGACCCTTTTATGCAGAATGGGGTTGAAAAAGAGCGAGTTCAAACATTTTGGATTTCCTTGGCACATATATTCATTCAATATAAGAAGCCTGAAGACCATGCTGAGGGTCGCTGGATTTCAACCTGTCCTATTTGAGTCGTGGTCTCATTACATGAAAGAGGGCAAGCAGGGGTTTTACTCCGGAATCGTCTCCAGCACGGCTAGGAAGTTATGCCTTTCCGATTACATGGTTTGTGTGGCGCGGAAGAGATGCAGCCAGCCCTGATTTGACTGGAGGCGATCGATTACTCTCGCAAGCTGGAGATCCTCGAAATGGTATTTTCAAATGAGGCGGCTTCATCTCTGATGCTTTTCTTTTGAAAAGCAAGTCCGCACCTGCGAAAATGACGGACTCTGAGCCGGTTGTAATACTAAAGTTCTCCAGAATCAAATCTTAGCAAATGAACATTCTTCCACTTCATTATTATCTTTTGCTGGCTGCGACCGGGTTCGCCGCGTCCCTGCTGCTGACTCCGCTTGTGAGGAAGCTCGCGTTTGCGACAGGGCGTATTGCGGTCCCAAAAGACACCCGGTGGCACAAGAAGGAGACTGCACTGCTTGGCGGAGTTGCCATATTCGGAGCGACTCTTGGGGTATGGATTGGTGCGGACTGGCTTTCGGGCTGGCGTAACCTCGGAAGCTCCTACCTCCCCATGATCTTGTGTGCGGCGGCCATGTTCTTTATCGGACTCGCGGACGATATCCTGAACATGGACCCTCAGCATAAGATTGCCGCTCAGATTGTAATCACCTCCATTCTGATGATCTTCGGGTTCAGGGTAGAGTGGACCGGTTCAAACACGGCGAACTTGTTTATCTCTATATTCTGGATTGTCGGCATTACAAATGCGTTCAATCTGCTGGACAATATGGACGGACTGTCTGCCGGGGTTGCAGCGATTGCAGCCGCTTTCCTCTTCCTCACGAATTACGTGCATCCTGGTCCAAGCACATCTGCGCTGCTCCTCTTGGCCTCCGGGTTTTTCGGAGCCCTGCTCGGCTTCTTGATTTTCAATTTCAATCCGGCTTCCATTTTCATGGGAGATGCCGGCAGCCTGTTTATCGGGTTTGTCATGGGCTGCCTGACAGCTGCAGGGAACGTTGAAAGGATATCGGGCGGCAGCGCCGGGCATCTGCTTTGGGTAATTGCAATTCCCATCTTCATTCTCTTCGTACCCATACTGGATACCGGATTTGTGAGTTTTATGAGGAAGCTCTTTCGTCGCCCCATCTCCCAAGGGGGCCGTGATCATTCATCCCACCGCATGGTTGCCATAGGGTTTTCGGAAAAGAAAGCGGTTCTCGTCCTGTATGCATTTTCCGGGGTTTCAGGATGCCTGACTCTTTCCTTCCACTACCTGAGCGTAGGCCCCACACTTGTGCTGATCACTCTATACCTGCTGTTTGTGGTGTTCTTCTGGGTCTACCTGGCCAGGGTGAAGGTTTATCCGGAAGAATCCCTCCTGGCCGACAACGGCCTGGGCGCATTCACCCCGGTTGTTGTGCAGCTGGCTTATCGTAGAAGGATATTCGAGGTCTTCCTGGACCTTGTCCTTGTCACCGTCGCGTACTACACAGCGTATCTTCTGCGTTTCGAGGGCACCGGCACCGTGTACTATCTCATAGGCGGTGATTTTGAGTTCTTTCTCAAATCGCTTCCGGTCCTGTTAGCCTGCCAGATATTCTGTTTCTATGTCCTGGGCGTCTACAAGGGAGTCTGGGAGAGTACCGGCATCAGTGACTTGATAGCCTACATCAAGGGGATAACCGCTGCGGTTGCACTGACCATGTTGATCCTCCTCTTCGCCTACAGGTTCGAAAGTTATTCAAGGGTAGTTTTCATTATCTATTGGTTCCTGATGCTGGTGCTGGTCTCTTTATCCAGACTGTCCTTCCGTCTTGTGGATGAGGGGGTTAAAAAGGGGAGGCAAAGGGGAAAGCCCACGCTTATCTATGGAGCCGGAGTGGGCGGGCAACTAGTTGCAAAAGAGATCGAGAACAACCGGGATCTGGAGCTGGTGGTAGTCGGTTTCATCGACGACAACCCGCGTAAGCATAAAAGAACGATCATGGGGTATCCTGTCCTTGGAGATGTAAATGAACTCGAAAGGATCATCAAGAAGAAAGGTATAAAGGAGATCATCGTATCCTTCAGAAAAAACGGGGATGAGAGGAAAAAGGAAATCAAGGCCAATTGTCAGCAGATCGGGAGTGACATCGAGGTCAAGCAGATGAAGTTCAACATTGTGTGAGACAGGATACAGGATGCAAGATGCAGGATGCGGGATGAATGAAGGGGAAGGTGAATAGGTGAAACGCTAACATGCGAGTGGAGGTGCGCAGAAGAGAACATCGCAAAGATGTGAATAGTGGCTGATCACCCGATGCAGAGAATCGATGACGGCAAGGGGGGCATGAAGCCTCCCTTTTGATTATTCCACTTGAGCCATTTAGCTTAGATCCGCACATTTTGTCAGGATGTCAGGAATGAGAACAACCTCTTTGGAGGGTGAAATGATGACCAAACACGCAATTTTGCTTGCCTAACCAATCTACAACCAATAGATATTCATGCTTTTCAACTCTTTTGTATTCGCCCTATTCCTGCCGCTTACTTTTGCCTGTTACTGGCTGCTTCAGCGTTATTCGCTCAAGATCCAGAACACCTTCGTTCTACTGGCTAGCTATGTATTCTATGGGTGGTGGGACTGGCGTTTCCTCGCACTGATCGTGGTGAGCTCTCTTGTCGACTATTTGGCCTCACTGCGGCTGGACAGTACGAGGAGAATAAGGAGCCGAAAAATAATTCTCGGCATCAGTGTAGCCGTTAACCTCGGCTTGCTGGGCTTTTTCAAATACTATGACTTCTTTGTCGATTCATTTGCAGGCGCGATCCAACTGCTGGGCTTTGACGCTCATATTCATGCATTACGCGTGATACTTCCGGTAGGCATATCCTTTTATACCTTCCAGAAAATGAGCTACACCATTGACGTATACCGTCGACTAGTAGTGCCAACCCGTGACGTGATCGCCTTCTTTGCCTACATTAGTTTCTTTCCGCAGCTTGTTGCCGGACCAATTGAACGTGCGAACCACCTCTTGCCGCAATTTCTCAAAAAGAGATCCTTTCAGACCGAGCATGCAAAAGATGGGATAAGGCAGATCTTGTGGGGACTCTTCAAGAAAGTGGTGATTGCCGACAGCCTGGCCCCAATAGTGGAGCAGATTTATTCCAATTACGGTGAATACAGCGGGCTGACTCTCTTCTTGGGGACTCTCTACTTTGCTTTCCAGATTTACTGCGATTTCAGCGGATACTCGGACATAGCCGTCGGAACGGCACGGCTTTTTGGCTTCAATCTGATGCAGAACTTCGCCTGTCCATATTTCTCTCGAAACATAGGAGAGTTCTGGCGGCGGTGGCATATTTCCCTCTCAACGTGGTTTCGCGACTACGTCTACATTCCTCTCGGAGGCAGCAGAACGTTGTCGAAAGGCCGCCACATTGCAAATCTCCTTGTTACATTTACTGCTTCCGGGTTCTGGCATGGAGCAAATTGGACCTTCGTAGCTTGGGGATTTCTGAACGGCGTCTACTATATCCCGCTCATCCTTGGCGGTCGCAACAGGCCCTCTACCGCTGTTGTCGCGGAAAATCATTTCTTCCCATCCCTCCGGGAGACTGCACAGATGACCTTCACTTTTGCACTGACGCTCTTTGCCTGGATATTTTTCCGGGCGGAGTCGATAGCCCATGCATTCAGCTTTATCGGCCACATGGCATCTTCATCATGGCTCACAGCAGATTTCACGAAAGGACTCAAGTACGCAGCAGCGTTGCTCGTGATCGAGTGGCTGCAACGGAATAAGCTGCATGCACTGCAGCTCGACAATGTGCCACTGGTTTTCCGGTGGGCAGCCTATTATACGGTGGTCATTGCAATACTGATGTTTTCGAACACCGGCCAGGTGACTTTCATTTATTTTCAGTTCTAATGTCTGCTATTAAAGAAAACGATCCACGCAGGGACGAGAGGCTAGCATGGGCGTTTGCGAAGAGAATGCTCGTCTTCCTGTCTCCCTTCATCCTGTTCTTCTTTGTATTCGAGTTGGCGCTCTTGCGAACTGGAGATGCATTGCCATCCAAGTATGCATTTCAAAGACAGAATGCCTCCAAAGATGAGGTGCTCTATGGTCGAGATTTCTTCTCGCAACAATTCAACATTTACAAGCTGACTGCGATCAGAGAGCTCAGACCAGAGATCCTGGTGCTCGGTAGTTCAAGAGTGATGCAGATTCGCAGTCTTCTGTTCAGTCCCTTCTCGTTCTATAACGCCGGAGGTATGCTGCAAAATGCATGCGATCTTCAGGAGTATGCCCGTCTTATCGTAAAGAAGGACCTTCCATCGCCGCGAGTCCTCATTGTCGGGATCGACCCTTGGTGGCTTAATGAAGACCATAGTAGTGATACGTCGTGGCTGAACCAGGAGGATGAAGCCTACAGTTTTGCTGCCCATGTAGAGGCGCTCCGTCGTGCCATCAGAGAAAAGCGTATGGGCGGCTTGTTGCGGGGCCTGTTTTTTCCTAAGAAAAGCCCTTATTGGGGGTACGAAGCCATCGGGAGTATAGCCATTCATAAAGGTAATGGATTCCGGCGGGACGGTTCGAGACAGTATTCGCCGGAAATTCTCCTCGAATATATGAAAGACCCGAAATTTGTAGACCGAGAGGTTCCACCTGTCATTGAGCGGATCCGCACGCATCGGGGAAAGTTCGCGCTGCCGACAAGGTTCGACCACCGCAGAGCAGACATCATCGTTCAGTCGCTTGAGCAGCTCCGTGACTTTGGAATCGAAATCTGGGTGCTTCTTCCACCTTTCTCTACCGAGAGTAACCAAGCATTGGATACCATTCCTGCTTACTCCCTCTGGTGGAGTATTTACAAGCACGGGTTTGCTGATATCCTTCGCTCTCGCGGATTCCATGTGGTTCCAGTCGTTTCTCCTCTAGTGTATGGACTCGATGACCGGTACATGATTGACGGCTTTCACCCGAGTGAGGTTTTTATGGCTCATGTGATTGCCGGGATTGTCGAGGTCGCCCCTGAAACAAGCCCCCTGTCGAAGCTGGATATCAATTTTTTGAGAGGAATTGCTGAATCCGCTGCGACACCGCTTTCTTTTGATGTTCCGGAGCGAATCCGCGACAAGCTTCGCACCCTCATCGCGAAACCTGTTGCAGACTGACTGAAGGCATCTTGAACCGTTTGGTGGTACAGAGTATCGGGGTATTCCTTTGAAGCGAGAGTTTTGCACAACATGTTGAAAATGAGCACCACTCATTGGCTGATCATGTTCCGTGTCGTCCCGCCGCAAATGGAAAAACGTTCATCCGATCTCAACTCCGAAATCAAGATCTAAGATGCAGGATTCAGGATGAAAGATAGGCCGTAGGAAGCAGAGTAGAAGCTCATAACAAAAGCACATCGGGATCGGCAAAAAAAGGGGGGCGTCAAAAGCTCCCCTTTTTTTGCTTCTTCATCTTGAGAATGCGAATTTCAGCGGAATCGGTCACCATCGGTGCAATCCCGCTTCAAGAACGTCTTTATCCTGAATCCTGTATCGTGTTTCGTGTATCGTGAATCCTGGATTCTGAATCTCCTGCATTAGCCGAACGTGAATCCCTCAGGCAGATCCTTTTGGGAGGTGTTCTGAGGAACCCAGGAAAGATCGGTGATGGTGTAGGTTGGCGCAATGGTCCTGAATATGGGGACCACCTTCATGCCGATCTTGGGATCTCCTATGGAAAGATAGCTCATCAGGATGGTGGAGACGCCATCGAATTCCACATTGATAAACTTGATCGGCTTATCCAGTGTGTTGAATGCGCCGGAGCGCTCACAGACCATAAAGGTGTGAATTTTTGCGCTGCGTTTGCATGTTTCCGTCAGGTTTATCACGGTGTTTCTCCCCAGGCAGTCAGGGCAGTGTATCCTGAAGGGAAGGTACACGGTCCCTTTGAATTCGCACCCGGGGTTGTCGCAGCGAGAACCATTGATGATGCCTTTCGGCAGGGATTCAAAAAAAACAGCCTCTCCGCCATAGGAATGGATATAAGTCATTTCACGAGGATTGGTTACACCCATTAATCTCCATCCGTCGTCCTCATTCCTGATGGGCGTGTTAGGAGTGATATGATGAAAGTCTCCCTTGATCCTGTATTGTCCCTTCTTTACCCTAACTGTTCCGAAAATGCTCATGATCTGTCCTCCTCTACGCAGCGCCTTTTAACAGGTGATCCGGGTCCATGAGAATGGTTGCCGTGACATGTGATCCGACCCCGGCATGACTGATCGCCATTCCGCGCTTGGCCCCTTTTACCTGGAGGTCTTTCCAGTCTTCCGGCTTCTTCCTGTTGAATGCCTCCCACAACTTCGGGTCACCATGCACTTCCGCCCATCGGTTCCATATTTGGGTGGCAACCTCAAAAATCTGCATGATCCCTGTAGCGCCGACCGCATGCATGCAGCCGATCAGCCCGCCGGAGAGATTGGAGGGCAGCTTGCCCGGTTTGCCGGTATGGGGGTTGGTATGATAACAGTCCCCGGACTCCACATATTCCCTTCCGTATCCGTAAGGCCGCAGTCCAATGTCCTCGTAGGTTTGAATGTCGCTGATGGTGAAGGCATCATGCAGTTCGAGCACGTCGAAGTCGTCCATGGGGTTCTTGACGCCTGACATTCGGTAGGCATAGTAAGCGGCCATTCGTGCTGCCAGGAATCCGGAAAATCCCGGGTATCTTTCGCCGCCTGGGAAGCGCTCTCCTAGATCCTTGTACTGGTCTGGTCTTTCATTGGGAAGCAAAGGGATCTCCATGTTTCGACGGCAGGCCGGCCGCAGGGTATGTGAACCGGCGGCAACCCAAATCCGCAAAGGCTTGTTCTTCGTATTTTTCGTGAGCTCCGCGGCAGTCTGTTCGTCGCAGATCACGGCGCAGGCGGCGCCCACGCTCATGAGGCAGCAGTCGAGAGCGCGCAAAGGATACGCGACCACGGGAGACTTTAGAACATCTTCAACGGTTATCTTCATCGGGGCCTGAGCAAATGGATTGAATCGGGCATAACCGTGATGTTTAACGGAGATCTCGGCCAGGGTTCGTCTGAATGAATCTTCCTCCTTCCCGAAGACCTGCCAGTATTTCTGGGCCATGACAGCGTAATACCCTGTATAGATATGACCTAGCGGGGTCTCCCAGTCCTTGTCGGCAGCGCAGGAGATGAGGTGGTTTCCCTCGTCGGTAGGCACCTCGTCCATTCTTTCCCATCCCATCGCAAGTACACAGTCCGAGTATCCCGATGCAACGGCCTTTACTCCTTCCCAGAGGGTGGAACCGCCTGTAGCCCCTCCGGTCTTGACCCCGATGTTTCCCAGCGGGTCCAGGCCAAGCCTGTCATGGATGACCGCTTCACCCAGGAGCTGATCACCGAAGTGATCGGCAAAATGGCCGTAATACGCGGAATGGATGTAGCGCTTCAGCTCTGCAGGCGTTTTGTCGATCATCCGGGCCGCCATGGTAAAGGCGTCGATACAAAGCTCTTCAGTCTTCTTCTCCGGAATTGCGCGATCGAATTTCGACTGGCCTGCAGTGACCAGGTACACCGGCCGCATCAACTTTGGAATTCTGAGCTGGCGTTCACTGAAATTGATCATGTAAATGATGCCTCCTTTCAATTAAGATGTTCATGGAAAGTTGCAGGTTGTCAGTTGCCACCCTGTTATCGCCCGGGAAAACTTTTATTCTCAGAGCGTTCCAACCCATAGAGCGATTGCAAGCTCCTTGGTCCGGTTGGTGATGCTCTGCATTTCAGGTTTTGACCAGAAATGTACTGTATCGCCTTCTGACAGCAGAACGGTTCGCTCCCCATAAATGAGCTCAAGCGATCCTTTCAGGACGCAAATGATCTCCTGGCCGTTCTTGATTCCCCTGCGGACTGGGATGGATCTGTCCGTTTCCAGCACAAGGACCGCGCTGTCAAGGGTGCTTCTGTTTTCAGGAGCGAAGAATCGACGTGTGACAAAGCCGGTGTGAGGCAGATCCACATCGTCCCATTCGGCCCTGCGTATGATTACCAGGTTTTCCTGTCTGTTAATCTGGTTGATCAGATCCCCGGCATGGACGCCGATCGAGTCGCATATCTTGATGAGGGTCTCTACCGAAGGAGAGCTGACGGAGTTTTCCACCTGGCTGAGAAATCCTTCCGAGATTCCCGCCTTCTCAGCCACAGTCCTGAGGGTCAGTTTTCTGTCTTTGCGGCACCTTCGAATGAGAGCCCCTAGATTCATTGACCTATCCATTCCCTGATAATCCGAAGTGAGCATTTCACCATTGCTTAAGATTAGGTAGGTGTCAACAATATTCGAAGAAGTAGTAAGGTATGCTTGTCCTTTTTGCTTTTATTTGATCAAAATATAGCATAAACTCGACAACGGGATGAGGGAGAGATTACAATCGCAATCGAGACTTAGGTAATAATGAAATTTCACCTTTACCCTGAACTGAAAGCCTTTGCCATTGACAAGTCCCGTGGACCGCTCCTATACTCCGGGGGCATGACAGAGCCATTGAACAGCAAAGAAATCGACTACTTGCCGCATGAGGGATATCTGTCCCCTTGACCTCTAGACCCAGAACCTTTGAACCTCTGGACACTGATGAAAGGGAAAAACATGGACTTCAGCCTTTCCATGGAGCAAGAGATTCTCAGGAATTCGGTGCGTCAGTTTGCGGAAAAGGAAATCAAGCCTGTCGCCCGCGAGTTTGATGAAAAAGAGGAATTCTCCTATGAAACCATGCGGAAAATGGGGGAGATCGGTCTCTTCGGAATGTTTGTCCCCGAAAAGTATGGCGGTCAGGGGATGGATTATGTGTCTTACATCATCGCCACTGAAGAAATTGCCCGCGTGGACGGGTCCCATGCCGCAACGGTCGCAGCAGGTAACTCTTTAGGCATCGGTCCTGTTTATTATTTTGGAAACGAAGAGCAGAAGAGAAAATATCTCCCGAAACTGTGTACGGGCGAGGCGCTCTGGGGCTTCGGACTGACCGAGCCGAATGCCGGATCGGATGCAGGAAATACCCAGACCACAGCCTTCCTGGACGGCGATGAATGGGTCATCAACGGCAGCAAGATTTTCATCACCAATGCTTCAACGAGTATCACGTCCGGTGTAACGGCACTCTGCCGTACCGGAACAAGGGAAGATGGCCGGCACGAACTGTCCTGTATCCTGATCGAAGCCGGTACCCCTGGTCTTGAAGCACGGGAGATGCATGGCAAGCTGATGTGGCGTGGATCGAATACGAGCATGTTGTTCTTCGAAGACTGTCGCGTACCCAAGGAGAACATGCTCGGTCCCAGGGGGCACGGATTCCATCAGATGATGCAGACTTTGGACGGGGGACGGCTCTCTATTGGATCCATGGGGCTTGGTGGCGCGCAGGGTTGTTATGATCTTGCCCTGAAATACAGCAGGGAGAGGGTGCAATTTGGAAAACCCATCGGCACTTTTCAGGTAAACGCTTTTAAGCTGGCCGACATGGCCATGGAAATCGAGTGCGCGAGGCTGATCCTTTATAAAGCATGCTGGCTCAGAGACAACAATAAGCCCTTTTCCAAAGAAGCGGCAATGGCAAAGCTGTACTGCTCCGAGGTCATGTACCGGTGCGCGAACCATGCCGTCCAGCTTCATGGCGGGTATGGACTGATGAAGGAGTATGACGTTGAAAGGTTTTATAGAGATCAGAAGCTGCTGGAGATCGGAGAAGGGACCTCTGAGGTGCAAAGGATTGTCATTTCGCGGCTGATCGGCGCTCTGTAGAAAGCGCTTGGGACTCCAGGCCGGATTTGATAAGAATCCGCGACTGCAAAGGGATGAACGGGAAGTAGAACGTCCGCATACGTATAGGGCAAGCGTCCAACGCTGAGGAGCTCGCTTCGCCCCTGTCCTTCAAGCTGCCAACGGGTTTCCTTCTCGATTCTAAATACCTGGATAAAGCCTTCCGCGTTCAGCTTATGATACTCAATGGACTATGCTGACCGCCGACAGCCTTTCACTGATCTCGCGGGTCGGAAGAGAGTCGCTTCGGATGGGCACCAACTGAAATCTTGTGCTGGACTTCACCAATAAATTATGATGTTCTTCGTGTTCTTCGTGCCCTTCCTGGTTTTCCTGCCACTCTCCAAGAGCCGTTTGGTTTCACCGGGAAGGGTGCCAAGGTTCGCATTTCATTCATAGACGGATAACCGACACGGCAAATGCTGAGAAGAATTTTAGGAAAAGAAATCGCTCATTATGTAGGCGCCCATAAAGGACTGCTTGCGTGCTCTCTTTTGTTGACCGCGCTGGCAGCGCTTTTTGTCGTTGTCCCCGCTTACCTTCTTCAGCCCTTTATAGACGAGGGAATGAAAAGCGGTTCTGATCCGGTGAGCTGGAAGATCCCGTGGGCCTCTTTCAATTCGTGGGATCCCTCCACATGGAGGAGAACGGAGCTTGTGCTGATTGAAGGGATTTCGCCAAACCGTCTTCTTCTCCTGCTGACCCTTGTTGCTTTTGTCGCCGTGGTCGTCAAATCGGGAGCAGTGTACTTCAGTCAACTCGCAGCCGCAGCCTTCTCCAACAGAGCTGTGAGGAACATCCGAACCGAGCTGTTTGAAAAGTTCATTTCTCTTCCTGCGGGTTTCTACCATAAACAGAAAATTGGTGAACTGATATCCAGATCCACTGCGGATCTCACAGTCATGCAGGAAAGGATTTCAACCATTCTCATCGGGCTCGTTGAATATCCCCTGACGGCGTTGGCCTTTCTCGTCTATCTTTTCCTTATGAACTACCGCCTTACCCTGATCGTTTTTGTCACGGTTCCGGTAATTGTCGGACTCATTAGACTCTTCGGAAGAAATGTGAAGAAGCATTCTGTGGATGTGCAGGAGGCCCTCTCACATGTAACCTCCTCCTACCAGGAATCGATTTCGTGCCTGAAGGTTATTCAAGGATTTTGCAGGGATGAGGAGGAGTGCAGCAAGTTCCGGTCTCTTGTGGATCGTCACTATCAAAATATAATGAAGTGGAGCCGCTGGTTCCTTGGGCTTGGCCCGATGATGGATTCCACGGTGTTTCTGATCCTGCCTTTAGCTTTAATCGTGGGTAAAATATACTTTCAACACTCTCTTGGGGAACTCATGTCCTTGATCTACGCCTTCTCAAGGGTCTACTCCCCCATCAAGAGTCTGGCCAGGGTGAACAACGATCTTCGAACCTTGCAGGGCGCCACTGACCGGGTGTTCGGGATTCTTGGGACGGTCCCCGAAATCAGAGACAAGGATCGCGCGATTCAACTCCCGCGGCATAAGGAGGCAATTGAACTAAACGGGGTCGATTTCTCCTATGGTGACTCACCGGTGCTCTCGGATATCTCTCTTACCGTCCGCGCAGGTGAAATGGTTGCCTTTGTGGGTTCAACGGGGAGCGGCAAGAGCACCCTCCTGGATCTAATCCCGAGATTCTATGATGTTACAAAAGGAAGCGTCACCATTGATGGAATTGACATCCGCGATGTAAGCCTCCGCTCTTTGCGCGAACAAATTGGAATCGTCAGCCAGGAAATAATGCTGTTCCACGACACTATATCCAATAACATCGCCTATGGCTCGAGGCGGAATTCCCATGAAAGGATTGTGGCCGCTGCAGAAGCTGCTTGCGCCCATGAATTTATCATGGCTCAGCCTGAAGGGTACGACACTGTTGTTGGTGACAGGGGGACTCTGCTCTCCGGCGGACAGAGGCAGCGGATTGCGATTGCGAGGGCTATTATGTCGGATCCTGCCATTCTGATTCTGGATGAAGCTGCCTCTGCACTGGATGCCGAGAGTGAAGGGCTCATTCAGGAGACCATATCGAAGTTGAAGGGAAGAATGACCATTTTGATCGTGGCGCACAGGCTCAGCACGGTCCGTGAAGCAGATCGGATTTACGTTCTTGAAAGGGGGAGGATCATCGAGTCAGGAGCCCAGGATGAGCTGCTTGCCCTCAACGGCCGTTTCCGGCAGCTTCATAATATGCAGTTCAAAGCATAGCAGCATCCAATCTTTGGTGGATCTCTTCAAGAGATCGTCCGTCGATCCGGAGGGTCTTCATTTTCGATGATTCCCCTGAGACAATCTGTACATTTCCTTTCGGTACCTCCAGTATCCCGGAGATGTAGTCGATCAACGCACGATTTGCCTTCCCCTCCACAGGCGGGGCAGTGATCTTGATGCGGTAAGTATCGCCGTCCTTCCCTGCCATCTGGTTCCTGGAAGACCGAGGAACCAGTTTTACTTTGAGGAGTGTTTGGAAAGGATCTCTCCGGGATTTTGGCCTTTTCTCCTTCACTTTCAAGTCCCCAGCTTCCAATTCATTTGAATTGAATTCAACGTACGGTTAAGATACGGTAAAAAAGCAGACTTCGAAAGGACCCTGCGATGACGCTCCTGATCTCTTTAATCGATATCTTCCTCATATTGCTCTTGCTGAGACTCCTTATCAGATCCAATGAAGCGTTCTATGATCCCATTTATCGCCTCATCTATCGGGTGACCGATCCCGTGCTCAAAGCCGCTTCCTACGTCAGCCGAGGTGCATCCGGCCAGGCACTCGTCAGTGTTACAGCCCTGGTTCTCCTTCGTGGTCTGCTCTACAGTTCCGGCGGATCGAATACGGCGGCCAGCGGCATCGGAATCAGTCTGCTGCAGGTATTCAAGTTGCTCTTCCAGGCTTATGCGGTGTTTTGGTTTATATCTGTCCTCTCCGGCTGGAGTTACAAGACTTCAATTCAGGGAATGATAGACAGGGCCTTTCATCCTTTCAACAGACTTTCGTGGCGGTTTAAAATCCGAAAGAACCACTACTATGCTTTTATCGTCGTGGTCCTCTTTGGGTTGTATATCCTCTTGAGCGGGTTGGTTCGCTATCTTTTCTTTCAGGGTTCCTTTTCGCCCTTTCCAGTGGCCTTGGTAGAGCCGTTTTTGCTTGTGCTGGCGCTTTTTCCTTTCCCCGGTTTCTTTTCCCTGGTCATCATCGTCGGCGCTCTTCTTTCCTGGGTCAGCCCTGATCCGTCCAATTCTATTGTAAGGGCGATCTATGGGATCAGCGAACCCCTGCTTGCGCCTTTCAGGCGGGTGGTTCCCAATCTGGGAGGGTTCGATATATCGCCGATCATAGCCCTTTTCTGTTTCCAGCTGATCGGAAGCCTGGGTCAGGAAATCGCCTCAAGGCTGGTCGGAGTATAGCAGGGATTTTTCTCCCGCAGAGACGCTGAGACGCTGAGGGTATTGACCAGGCCGCCCCTGAAATTGATAGTGACTTTGTAGGATCAACCTCCAGGTTGGGACCCATAGGTTCGACCGATATTCGGGGTAAATGAAATTAGGCCCATCTTAAGATGAGTTCCAATGATGTAGGGACCGCTCCCCGAGCGATCCTGTCTGCCTGCGGTCCGTTCGGGGAACGGACCCTACAAAAGCCATTCAATTTGTGTGAAACGACGGATTATAAAAAACAGTCTATCCGGGCGCAAAATCGAGTTCTCTTCCGAGTTATCATTCTCCGCGTCCCCGCGTCACTGCGGGAGTCGCATCTCTTCTTTGCGCGAGATACGAAATGCGGTAACGATGCCGTGGCACCTGCACGCGGTTCCCATCAGCCATTTTTCTTCACGATGCCGGCGCAGATTTTCAAGCACGTCCATGAGATCGCACACCGTGTATCCACCGACTCCTGGGGCCAGTTGTCGGCTGCGGATGATGTGGATGCGGTGATCGGGCGCATGAATCTCACGCAGTCTCTGATACAGTGGAGTCTCCCTCCTCTTTCCGGTGATCGTGCAGTGATCGGCTGGTTCCGGGCAGTCATCGGGGCACAGAAAATCGGCATAACTCACAAGGAGAGAACCCTCCGAACCCGCCCAGCTATTCGGCAGAAGCATTTTCGTCTCACGGGGAATATCTTCTCTCGAGATTCCGCCACAAAATCTCATCAGCCACTCGAATGCAAGATGTACGGGAAGGGAAGGGACGAGCAGGTTTTCAGGAAAGAGCGAAGAAAAGTGCTCTGAAAGGAATTCAACGGCATCCATTTGAATTCTGGAGACCGGCAGGTTCTCTTGCTTCGAGAGAGGTTCCTTGTCCTTGTCGATCAACCAGATTGCCGTTTTCCGGCGAGAGCAAAGGATTTTCGCCGCCCTGCTGCCGAAGCGACCGGCGCCGAGAATGAAGATCGCATTCCTGGGGAAATCAAAATCTGAACCTTGAGGCGGAAGTGAGTTGTTAGAGCAGTCCATAAGCCGGGTTCTGTTTCCCCCATTTCACAAAAGTGAACCGGGAGACAATGACCATTCATCTAGCCCCGCCGTTGCCGACGGGATCATGCGACCTACCCGGGGGCTAGGACGGACAGCCCTTAAGCGCCCCCCTATTTGGTCTTGCTCCGAGCGGGGTTTACCAAGCTCCTGTCGTCACCGTCAGGACTGGTGAGCTCTTACCTCACCCTTTCACCCTTACCCTTCGGCACATCCAAGACATGCCGGGGGCGGTTTCCTTTCTGTGGCACTTTCCTTCCCGTTGCCGGGACTGGGCGTTACCCAGCGCTCTGTCCTGTGGAGCCCGGACTTTCCTCCCTTCCGCCAGAAGCGGAACAGCGGTCATTCGTCCTGCTCTAACAACCTAAAGGATACCCGGAATAATGGAAAATTGAAATAGTGGAAAGATGGGGCGTATTCCATCATCCCAACATTACATTATCCTCCTTTGTCTCCGCCTGAAACTCCTGATCCTCTCCCCAGTAAATGAGCCGGTTGCAGTGTGGACACGTCAGGATCGCATCACCCTTGAGCAGATTATTGAAATCCTGGGGAGGAAGTCCGATATGGCACGCCTGGCAAACACCGCGAACCACGGCGGCGACTGCCTGTCCTCCTTTTCGTTCCATCAGCAGGGAATACGTTTTTAAAAGACTCTTCTCGACTCTTTCGATCAGATGAGGCCGTTGCTGCTGGAGCGCTTCAAGCTGCTTGTCCAGCTCTTTCATCTCCTCCTGCACCACGTTGGTCATCCTTTCCGCCTCAGCAGCCGCCTCCTGCCTCTTCTTCATTCGTGACTGGAGATCCTTTTCCAGGTTATCAGTATCTTCCATGTATTTGAGAATCTTGTCTTCCAATGAGAATTGCATGGCTTTCAGGTCTTCAATCTCTTTCAGCGCAGCAGCATACTCCTTGTTGGATTTGACATTGGAAAGCTTGATGCTGCTCTTTTCTATCCTGCCTACCAATTCCTGCACTTCGCTTTCAAACCCCCGTCTCTCTTTCTTGATGGCCTCAAGCTTATCCTGCGCTTCCTTGCTCTGTCGGTCGATTTCCTCCAGCTCCCCTCTGAGTACTTTAATCCTTAACGGTGCTTCCGCTTTCCTTCGAAGGATTCCAGTGATTTGGTTATCGCAGGTCTGAAGTTCCAAAAGGAGTTTAAGTCTTTTTTTCAATGGCATACCTCGCATGTAAATGGTTCCAAAGTTCAGGGTTCAAAAGCTTGGGCTTTCACCAGCATGAGCCCGTCTTCTAAAGTTCTCATCTTCTGACTTATAGTTTGCGGCATGCCTCGCACACCGACTTCCCGGTCTTACTTGTACAAAAAGGGATCTCTTTCCCCTCGATATACCTCCACCTCTACTGCAAACCGGGCTTGCTGAAAAAGATGTTTCAATTTGTCAGCAAAGTGAATGAATGCTGTTCTTTCCGTGCAGAAATGTCCAGCATCAATGACGATTAAACCGAGGGCTTTCGCCTCCAGAGCCTGGTGGTAGGTTACGTCTCCTGTGATGAATACATCCGCACCCATCTCAGATGCCTTCCAAATCATTGAACCGCCGGCTCCTCCCATGACAGCAATGCGGCGGGCTGGAGAATCAATGCTTCCTATGATCCGCACCTTTTCGGCAGAGAGCATGGTCTTCAATTTTTCCGCAAGCACGCCCACAGCCATATGCTCGTCAAGAAAACCGATCCTCCCCAATCCTCCAGCAGGATATTGTGGAATTCTCTGAAGTGGTTCAGTATCCCCGAGGCTCAGAAGCTCTGCAAGAATGTGATTAATGCCGTCGGCTGCGCCATCCAGATTCGTGTGGACCGCAATAATGGAGACACCTCCGCTCAGGGACTCATGAATGACGTTTCCGGGATACTTGTCCAGGTCCAAACATGATACAGGCTTGAACAGAAGCGGATGATGAGCTAAAAGAACCTGGGCCTTTTTCCGAGCCGCTTCTCTGACAGCCTCAATGGTTGGATCCAGGGAAAGCATTACCTTGTCGATTTCCCGGGTAAGGCTTCCTACCTGTAAGCCGGGATTATCCCATTCCTCCGAGATATTGGAAGGGGCAATCGTCTCCAGCAAACTCATCAAATCTTTTATCGTGGGTTTCACCAGAAATTACGCTCCCCAAAAATTGAAAGGGCGCACCGTAAACCGGTGCGCCCTTTCAGCTGTCAAGTACTTTGCTTCGCAGTCAATGGACTTGTTCGTTCCTGCCTCATCGCTATATAAAAGGTCTATTTGATGGGCCCACCTGGATTCGAACCAGGGACCAACCGGTTATGAGCCGGTGGCTCTACCAGCTGAGCTATAGGCCCTCCATTCCCATGCCTTTCACGAATAAAATGCTAGCAAATACCTAAGGTGTCAAGGAAAATAACAGGATACAGGATACAAGAGTCACGATCCAGACCGCATATCTCTGTTTTCCGCAAGCCGGGCATGACTTTGATTGTCCCGCAGACACTGTCGAGGCGTACCTGCGGCACCATCAATTTTGGGTTTCTCATCCTGGATCCTGCATCTTGCATCTTGGATCATCTTTCCAGAAAGCTCCTCAACTGCCTGCTCCTGCTGGGGTGCCTGAGCTTCCTCAATGCCTTCGCCTCAATCTGCCTGATCCTCTCCCTGGTGACGCTGAAATCCCGGCCAACCTCCTCCAGGGTGTGATCGGATTTTTCGCCTATCCCGAATCTCATTCTGAGGACTTTTTCCTCTCTTGGGGTGAGGGTGGTCAGAACCTTTCTCGTCTGCTCTCCCAGATTATGGCTGATCACTGCCTCGCCCGGAGAAATCACCTTTTTGTCCTCAATAAAATCCCCGAGATGACTGTCTTCTTCCTCGCCTATAGGTGTTTCAAGCGATATCGGCTCCTTGGCAATCTTGAGAACCTTTCTCACTTTTTCCAGGGGAAACTCCATTTTCTCTGCGATTTCCTCCGGAGTCGGCTCTCTGCCATGTTCCTGGACAAGATACCTGGAAGTTCGTATGAGCTTGTTGATCGTTTCGATCATGTGTACAGGTATACGGATGGTCCTGGCCTGGTCCGCAATGGCTCTGGTAATTGCCTGCCGGATCCACCACGTGGCATACGTGCTGAACTTATATCCTCTCTGGTACTCGAATTTATCCACGGCCTTCATCAGCCCGATGTTCCCCTCCTGAATAAGGTCGAGAAACTGGAGGCCTCTATTCGTGTACTTTTTCGCAATGCTTACGACCAATCTCAGGTTTGCTTCAATAAGCTCGCTTTTCGCATCCTTAGACTGCGTCAACCGGTTCTCGACCATCTGCAGGGTTTTTTCCAGCTCGCTCTTTTCCATGCTTGTCCGTTCCTGGATATCCCTGATGCATTTCTCCGCCTTCTCGATCCTGGCTTTCAGGGCAAGGATATCCCTTTTCTTCATCCTCAAGGGGCTCACCACTTCGGTGTCTCTCACGGATTTCGGGATTTGGCTGAGACACTTTTTCAGATTGGGCAAGGTCCTGCCGCCGGCGGCCTTCAAACACTCCTGGATCTCTCTTTCCGCCTGATCCATGTGGATTGAAGTCTCTTTGAGTCTATTGACCATGTGATCGAGCTGGCTTTTTTCCAGCTTGAACGACGCTATCAATTCAACGATCCTTGCGTAGTCTTTCTCTATCCTTTCGCAAATTTTCTTTTTCCTGGTCCCGGATACGCCTCTCTTCTGGATCTCGCGTCTAAGTTCACACCGCCCCTTATAGAGTCCGCTTATCTCTTCAATGAGATTGATGATAGAATCTCTTTTTTCCCCTATCTGAGCATGGCTGTCCTCATCTTCCAGGTCGTTGATCACATCCTTCAGCTTGATCTCTCCATTTCTTAGTTTCTGGCCCAGCTCGATGATGTATTCAATACCGACACAGCATTTCAAGAGCGCGGTCAAAGCCTCTTCCTCTCCGGACTCGATCCTCTTTGCGATCTCCACCTCGCCTTCTCTCGTGAGGAGGGAAATGCATCCCATCTCCTTGAGATACATCTTGACAGGATCCGATACTCTGGCCATCCCATCGGAGATCTCGGCCCGGAAACTCTCCTTTTCGGGTGCTTTCTCCTGTTTCTTCTTCAGCAGCTTCCTGGATTTCTCAATCTCTTCCTTCGTAGCTTCATCGATGACCAGGATGTCCATCTCTTCAAACATCACCATGAGATCATCAATGTATTCAGAAGATACGACTTCATCGGGAAGATCGTCATTGAGTTCCTCATAAGTGATGTACCCTTTGTCTTTCCCGATATCGATCAATCGTTTGAGATTCACAGAGTCGGAATTATTGGCCATGAATATCTCCTCCTGAAAATGTTTCCAACGCCAAGACAATATATCTTTTTCGCGTTTGTGTCGGCGGTACTGAGGGCTTTTCTCTTACAAACACGCTTCTTGCTCACGGGTTGGGAATTCAACCCCACTTTTCTTGCATGGTCTTGGAAATTTTGCTCAGTTCCTGGAGATCCTGTTGCTTGCAGGCCTTTTTTTTAGACTCTGCCAGTTTGATCTTCAGGACTTTGTTTCCGTAATCCTTCAGAGCTTGTACTACCTCCTCTTCGCTGCACATGGATCTGCTGATCATCGCCTCCCTTAGCACTTCTTTGCTTCTTTCTCCGTTCAGATTATCCACTAACTCGGCGGGGCTTACGGAGACACCGTTCCTGTAACCCTCCATCATGCGATCGAAGATCTCTTTGACAGGTTCATCAGAGAGAAGAACCCGGAAATCCTCGTTCAACATTCCTGGCCTGGCCGAGGGATGATGGACCAGAATATTCAGAAAGAGAGAATCGTCCTTATGTACCGGCTCTTTACCGAGGGGCCGATCCTCCTTTGGAGCCTCCTTGCCATCTTTTCCGGGGCCGTAAGAGGCCCATTTCTTCATCTCCTCAATGACGCTCGACTCTTTGAGGTCGAGCTTCTCTGTGACCCGTTTTACATATAAGGATTGCTGCGCCGCGTTTTTCAAATCGCACAGAAGAGGAATCGTCTGCTTCAGAATGGAGAGCCTCCCTTCGATGGATGGGCCGGTTTGAGCCATCTGCAAATCAAGGAAAAAATCGAAGATGGGGGAGGCATGGGCGAGGAGATCTTGAAAGGCCGAAAGACCTCGCTTGTTTACAAAATTGTCGGGATCCTCATTCTCAGGCAGGAGGACTGCCTTTGCAGGGAACTCCTCGTCCAGAAAAATGGAAAAGGCCTTGGAAGCGGCCGCCCTGCCCGCATTGTCCGAATCGAAGACAACCACCGCTTCTTTGGCGTATCCCCTCAAGAGTCTGACATGCTCTTTGGTCAAGGCGGTTCCGAGAGTGGCGACAGCCTCGTTGAATCCGTGTCTTTTCAGGGCCAGAAGATCCATGTATCCTTCCACAATGACAGCCCGGCCACTCTGCCGGATCGCCTCGTGCGACAAATGAAAACCATAGAGGACATGGCCCTTGTGAAAAAGAACGGATTCCGGGGTGTTCATGTATTTGGGGGTTGAATCGTCAAGCACTCTGCCGCCAAAGCCAAGAACGCGGCCCCTGATATCGGAGATGGGAAACATAATCCTGCCCCGAAACCGATCGTAGTAGCCCCCGGTCTTCCTGGGAATCACCAGTCCTGCTTTGCATGCCCATTCCAAGTCCCCCCCCTTGATGACCCTGCACAGCCCTTCCCACTTTTCAGGCGCATAACCAAGCTTGAAACCGGAAACGATTTCTTTGGTAATTCCTCTCGATGCCAGATACTTTCTTGCATTCCTCGACTCTTCCGATCGAAGGAGGTTTTCTTGAAAAAAGGAGCAAGCCTTTTCATTCACCTTCAAAAGGGAAGCTCTCTCCGTCAATCTCTCATTTTCAGAAGGATTCCACGGAGTGCTTGGGAGAGAAATGTGATAGCGTTCGGCCAGATCTCGCAATGCCTCGGGGAAAGATACCTTGTGGTACTCCATCCAGAAGGTGAAGACATCTCCCCCTTTGCGGCAGCCAAAACAATGGAAGATCTGTTTTGAGGGGCTGACTGTAAAGGAAGGGGTTTTCTCAGGATGAAAGGGACAAAGGCCAAGATAATTCTGTCCCGCTTTCTTGAGGTGTATGGCCTTTCCTATGACCTCCACGATATCCGCCACCCGTTTGACTTCCTCTTTCACGGATTGATGCTGATCCACCATTCTACTTCCATCTCAGCGAATTTACAGGCAGAATGCGGAAGCTCGATAGGAAAACCCCGTACCGAACGCTGAAGATTATCGTGCTCTTGTACGGTTCCATTCGTGGCATTTCCTTGTCCCCAGCGATCAAGATCAACTCGATATCCTTTTGCTATCTAGTGTCTATCCAGAGAATTCCGGATGAAGCTTAACCCTTCAGGAAAATTCATCCTGGTTTTGCTGGCCGCGACAGTTGATCGCGCGATCCGAATCCCCCTTTCGAATGAGCACTCTCTGGGACAAGGACAACATGACATATTACCTTAGAGTCTCGAAAAATCAAGCACCCTTTTCCTGCATTTCTTCCTTAGCGATTCGGATGGCCTCCTCAAGATCCAGTCCGCCCTCATAAAGAGCCCTTCCCGTGATCATGCCGATGACCCCATTTTCAGAAAGTGTCAGGACTTTTTTCACGTCTTCGACATCAGCAATGCCCCCTGAGGCTATTACCGGCACATTCACCCCCTTCGCGAGCATCCTTGTCGCCTCGATGTTTGGACCTGTCCCCATGCCGTCTTTCTGGATATCCGTGTAAATAATGGCTTCTAAACCATCATTTGCAAAGCGATTGCCAAGTTCTATGGGGGTGACTTCGGTAGCCTGTGTCCACCCCTCCACGGCAATTTTGCCTTCGCTTGCATCCAGCCCGAGTATGATACGGCCGGGGTATTCTTTGCAGGATTGATACAACAGATCAGGATCCCTGAATGCAGCGGTCCCGAGAATAACGGCATGCACACCTGAGTCAAGATAGCTCCTGACGGTATCGATGTTCCTTATCCCGCCTCCCACCTCGACCGGTATAGGTACGGCTTTCACGATGTGCCGGACAACTTCTCGATGGACCGGGGTCTTACGGATAGCCCCATCCAGATCGACTACATGCAGCCTTTCGGCACCTTTTTCAAACCACTTTAGAGCAATCTCTTCCGGCTTTGTCGAATATACGGTTTCTTCAGACATCCTGCCTTGTTTCAGTCTGACACAGCGTCCGTCTTTAAGATCAATGGCCGGTATTACAATCAAGGGATTACTCCTTCTCCATCTTTTCGATATTTTTAGGAAATTTCTGCAGGAGTTCGCTCAAACCCATCTCGGCAAGTCTTTCTGCCTTGACCCATTTCCCTTTGCTTTTAAAAAAAGTACCGGCGTCCAACAGATTTTCAAAAAAAGACTGCTGTGTCTTGTCAAATTTTCCTCGCCAGGCTACTTCGCCGTTCTCGCTTCTCAGCAGGTAAAGGTCGAAGCCAACGGAGGCCGGGCGGTCAACACCAAAATCTTTTCCTTCCCTTTCCCACCACCGAAAGATATAGCCAACAAGGACCCCATCAGCCGAAAGGGTTTTTCCAATTTCACTGTAAAGCTCCACCCCTTCCATTTTCGGTTTTGAGAAGTGGAGACTGGCAAGAACACCTTTCGCCTGTTCGGGCGGGATGAGTTCATATCCCTTTCCTGCCATTTTCGAATAAACACTTTCACTCATCTTTTCAACAATGTCTTGAGGCACAGGGTGGGCCATGTATACGGCACCTTGAAGAGGACCTCTAATAATTCCAGGTTCTTCACCGGGTGTGAGAACCGGGAAGAACCCTGCGACAACGATGGAGCTCATTTCATGTGATTTGTCTTCGAGAACGGTTGCTCCCTGAAAAGCACAGCCGGTAAAAAGTAACAGAAGGATTGAGTGTAGAACAGAATGACAGAAGCGGCTTTGCGGCATAGGCTCCTCATGGGTCTCTTGTCGCGCGAGGCGCAGATTCAGGGTTACTCGTCATGAAGGCTGACGCAATACTTTCTTATTAATCATTCTTTGCGTCTTTACGTCGCCGCGTGAGACTCTTTTATAAGATGCCCTTTGTAGAGGGTACCTTCTCTCCCAACCGACCTTCCATACAGGTCGCCTGGTCCAAAGCCCTCCCAAAAGCCTTGAAGATCGACTCTGCAACATGGTGAGGATCTTCACCTGAAAGGAGATCCACGTGCAAGGTCAGGCCGGCCCCGCGAGCAACAGCCCGAAAAAATTCTCTTACCAGGTGCACATCGAAATTTCCTGTTTTGCTCTCGGATAGATTGACGCGGTATGCGAGAAAGGCACGGTTGGAGAAATCGATGACTACACGGGCCAACGCTTCATCCATGGGAACTACGGCATGCCCGTACCTCCTGATTCCCTCCTTGTTCCCAATGGCCTGGCGTAAAGCTTCCCCAAAGCAGATTCCGATGTCCTCGATCGTATGATGATCATCCACCTCGGTATCCCCCTTGGCGCTCACCTGGAGATCCATGAATCCGTGGGCGGCCATCAGAACCAGCATATGGTCCATGAAGGGAATTCCTGTACCGATTTCGGCTGTCCCGGCGCCGTCCAGATTCAGGACGAACTTCACATCCGTTTCTCTGGTTTTTCTCTCTACGGTTGCAGTTCTCGCCACGGCTTTGACTCCGAATGTAATGGATGCAATGGCACGTTGACCCGAGAAAAAGAAAGGTAACGAAGCTTACTCAGAAAACCTGAATCGTTACCTTCTCGAAAAAATCGTTATCTCTTCGCAAAGGCGCAAAAATCCAAGGATTTCTCCCCGTACATTTCCCTGCAACTTTGTCCGAGGCCGATTGATATTTCTGGTGGAGATGATGGGATTCGAACCCACGGCCTGTGCGTTGCGAACGCACCGCTCTCCCATCTGAGCTACATCCCCACTCTTCAAAACTTATTTTATATATACCTTTTCACCTTTTTTTTCAACGGGAATCTGTCCGGGTGAGAAAACTTCCGCGGGGATTAGCAGAAGTCGAAATACGTTATAAATCAAAGTCTTCCGAGAAGAGAGGTTTCTAGAATGAGAACACTAGTGGGAGGGGACATAAGAGCCCCCGGGTTCCCCGCATAGTTGTTTCTATTGGGCGTATAGTCCATACGATTTTGCAAAAAAGCTATAACCTGCCAGATCCTTTACTGATCCGTCACAAATAATAGCATGACCACCGTCTACGCCGGTTATGCCAAACAACACCGGGTAGCCGGCATCCAGATTGGGGTTGACCATCTCATTTCTTTGGGTGCCGGGCAAATTGTAGCCTTCATTAAAACCCTTCCGGGCATTCCTATACATGAAAGTGTAACGAAAGGCATCACCGCACAACAGGGTATCAGCGGCATACTGCTCCAGATATACGGTCCCCCTGCACCGTCACCGTCGCGCAGGTTTTCGCTTCGGGGTACATTGTCAACGTTGATCGTGAAGTTGATCTCTCCAAAGCAGTCATCCATTGAAAGGCTTGTGCTTACGAATTGACTCGTGGTAAGGCCGACGAGGAGTCAATTCTCGAACGCTCAGGAACTCAGGGGAAAAACTGCGGTGGTCGTTTCGTTGGCATGAACGAGTCAGGGTGATAAATGGCAGATATGAAATCAGCACTTTATATTATCCGACAGGAATCATCTCCTAGACCTGAGTGACTCTCAATATTTCCTCGGTCGTGCTGATTCCACGCATAACCTTGTCCGCACCATCTTGCCTCAACGTTCTCATCCCTTCCCCGATGGCCACACGTTTGATTGTGTCCGCATCGGATGTGGTCAGAATCGTCTTCTTTATACCTTCCGAGATCTTCATGATCTCGTAGATGCCGGTCCTTCCATAGTACCCGGTTCCCATGCACTTTTCGCACCCTTTGCCGATGCAGATTGAGGCGTGCTTGAGGTCTTCTCCGTTCACGTTCAGCTCCCTCATGTATTCGCCGTTGATTTCAGAAGCGCATTTGCAGTAAGGACAAACAGTCCTGACAAGTCTTTGTGCAATAATGGAAAGCACCGATGAACTGATCAGAAACGGCTCAATACCCATGTCTATCAGCCTGGTCACTGCAGAGGCTGCATCATTCGTATGAAGAGTCGATAAGACCAGATGCCCGGTCAATGCGGCCTGAATGGCGATCTCCGCTGTTTCCAGATCTCGGATTTCGCCCACAAGTATGACGTCCGGGTCCTGCCTCACAATGGTTCTTAAACCAGTTGCAAACGTAAGACCCACTTTGCGGTTGACATGGACCTGTCCTATGCCGTCGATCTGATACTCCACCGGATCTTCTATAGTGATGATGTTCTTGTCCGGTGTATTAATCTCGCAGAGAGCGGCGTAAAGGGATGTCGTTTTGCCGCTGCCTGTGGGGCCGGTCACAAGAATGATGCCGTGAGACAGGGTAATCAGCCGGCGGATCTCGACCAGGTGCGCTTCCGGTATCCCCAGTTCGTTTAGCTTGTGTCCGTCCATAAATGGGGAATTTTCATCCAGACCCGGATAAAAATGAATAGAATTCATGTTTTCAAATTACGATTATTGGGCGCACGTGAGTCAAATGTATCTCAGTGCGGC
>Ga0068714_10000731_pt1 | contig 57985 bp, 47 predicted proteins | sample MTBNYHSulfiMetaG_FD_62988 | JGI IMG/M metagenome (GOLD analysis project Ga0068714, IMG submission 62988) | Enrichment culture microbial communities from rom New York Harbor, USA that are MTBE-degrading - MTBE-NYH (New York Harbor Sulfidogenic)... | ecosystem: Environmental > Aquatic > Marine >... | reverse complement strand
GGGGGGATACAGTTTGCATGTTTTCGTATTTGATAAAAAAGCCAAGGTAATCAAAACGGGAGGAACGCAAATAATCCTGGACAATTTACCTGGTGGTTTGGCGTATAGTATAGGCAAATACCTACTGGACAATCTTCACCCACCCATTCTCTTGTTGACCTCATATTTTACCGCCGGTTACTTTAGTGCCCCATCCGCTCATCAGTCATTGCTGCTCCCGCTGGATTCTTTCATGGGCCAGTTAGGCCGTGTATTTATCAGTAAGACTATGAGGGAGAAAATTCTTTTCTCTTTCTTTGGCCTTATTATAATCTTGCCTGCCCTGCTGCTGGGCGTTTTCTTAGCCTGGCGGGTCGCTCGTGATGCCCGGTCGCTGGGATTTAACCGGCGGGCGCAAAAAATCTGGATCATCACTACCATCGCCTTTAGTCTGGTCGGTTATATCACCTACCGCCTGACCCGGCCGGACGTTAGCCTGGTCACCTGTCCCAACTGCGGTAAAGGCAGGCGCAGCGACCGGGAGCTTTGCCATCACTGCCAAAGCGGCTGGCTGGTACCGGAAAACATCGCCCCCGCCTGGCGGGTATTCGATGCCGATAGTCACCAAGTAACAGATAGACCGTTATAAAATAATAATTGATATAATTAAAAACCTGCTAATTTAATCAGATTAGATACGTGTAAGGCCCGATTTTCCTCTGGTGGGGGCCGGTGGGGCGGCTTTTCCAGGACATAACATTAAAATCACAACTTATCCACACCCTCTACCATTACCACGCACCTCATCACCGGCCTTAAATTGCTCTTTTTAATAGAAATTTTTTAACAAATTTTTACACCTCCAATCCTGTTATATTGTGTTTCATTGAGCGAGTGTTCAAATATATAGTAATTTCCTACTTATCCAATAGTAATAACCAATAAAATTTTCCCAAGATTTCTCTTGTTCTTGTGGGAGTATGTGGTAGATATTGGGGTGAAGTGGAAGTAGTTGAATCTCTAATTCATATTTTCAGTGAATCATGTTTCTTTTGAATGGTGAATAATGCTTCTGTTGACCGGTGAATACGAACTAACGCTAGATGAAAAGAATCGAATCTCGATTCCCAGCCGGGTTCGCGAACAGATAGCACAAGAGGAGTCTGACAATACGTTTTACTTGACGTTAGGTGTTAATCGTATCCTAAGTCTTTATCCGGAAGACTATTATCGGCGCATCGCCCTTGCCGTGGCTCCACGGACGGTGGCCCCAGATGAGCTGTTGACCTTCAATAGGATCAACTTCGCACTGGCCGGCAGGGTTGAGCTGGATCGGCAAGGACGAGTGCTACTGAATGAAAGTGCCATTCGTCGAGCCGGCCTGAAAGAACGGGTGACGCTGATCGGGGTGCGAGACCACTTGGAAATCTGGGATCAGCAGCAGTGGCAAAGGTTTGTCGATGATCATCTGGGTTTGCACGAACAGATGCTCTTGATTTCCCATCAGGAGGTTTTGCGAAAGGAACGAGAAAAAGCCGGTTGGGAATCTGCCGAGACCTAGTCTAAACGGCATTATCAATATCTAAACGGCAATATCGGTGTATCTATATCTAAGTTCCACAGGCGATTCGTTTTGGAATAGCGAAATGGAAACAAGGAGGTATTTATGTCGCTGGATACGGAGAGCAGGAATGCCCAAAGCGTAGATACGGTGAATAGGCTCCAGGAAATGTTGCAGTCGGTTGAGAGAAATGTTCTCCGACAGGACATTGCCGCAATCGGTGATTGTTTGGATATCCTCTCGGAGCGATTAATGCGAATTCGCTGCTGGGGCGGCGGTTATAGCATGATCGATTTTTCGCCCGAGGTCAAAAGTATCCTGCAAGTCGCCGCCCGGCAATCGGGTAAAATGCTGGTGTCCTAGTGTTAACTTTCGCAGATTATTTTACCAAAATTTGCACTCAAACAGGGCCTTATCTTGTAATTATAATAAATTACAAGTTCAATAAAACTCTCGAATCTTGCAAAAAAACTATCAAATGAGCCCCAAGGCCCTGCCGATTCATTATGGCTAATATTGCTCAAGAAAAATGTACGAAAGTACTCATAGGTGTAACAGGGAAAATGGGGTTGGTAGATTGTGTTCGGACGAGATAGTTCATCAGCCGGTCTTGTGCCCGGCGATCCTTAATAATTTACATTACGGGCCGGATGCCATTGTCGTGGATGCAACCGTGGGGCAGGCGGGTCACGCTTTGGCCCTGGCCGGCAGGTTAGGAAAAGATGGTTTATTAATCGGATTGGATATCGATTTGCCAAGTTTGGAGGTAGCCCGCCGGCGATTACAACAGGTTGACTGTCAGATTAAACTGCTGCCGGAGAATTTTGCCCGCCTGGATGAGGTGCTGGCAGAGCTGGGCGTAGGGCAGGTGGATGTTATCCTGGCGGATTTGGGAGTAAACTCCGCCCAGCTCGCGGATCCGCAGCGGGGCTTCAGCTTTCAGTTGGGTGGCCCGCTTGATATGCGGATGGATGACCGGTTAAAAGTTACCGCCGCGGACCTGGTAAATAAACTAGCGGAGAAGGAATTAGCGGATTTGATCTACCGCTGGGGCGAAGAGCGATTTAGCCGGCGAATCGCCCGGGCCATCGTGGTCCGCCGGCGGGAAAAACCGCTGACGACCACGGCGGAATTGGCTCAAGTGGTACTAAAGGCCCTCCATATTACCGGGCCCGGCCGAAAAAGCAGGATTCATCCTGCCACCCGAACCTTCCAGGCCCTGCGGATCGCGGTAAATGATGAGCTGGCCAGCTTAGAGCGGCTGCTGAAAATCACCCCGAACCTGCTGAAAAAGGGCGGGCTGGTGGCGGTTATCAGTTTTCACAGTCTGGAAGATCGCATGGTGAAATACGATTTTCGCCAAAATAAACAGGCTGATTGTTATGAAATTGTAACCCGCAAACCAATAGTAGCAGATCAGGATGAGCGGCGGCAAAACCCCCGCAGTCGCAGCGCCAAACTGCGGATCGCGATTAAAAAGTAGTTTTGAGATTAAAATCCCCGCCAGATTGCTCAAAAAGCCGCGCCGCCCGGGTAAATTTAGGTAATTAAAAGACATAATTCGAAGCTGGGGAGAAGATTAGGATATTTGAAGATTTGAGCGATAAAAGGACGATAATTGATAAGGGCAGTTATGGTATATTTTTGGGGGTGCAAGGAGGCTAACGAGTGACAAAGGAAGCAAAATTAGGGCTTTTGCTGGGGCTGGTCTTCATCATAGCGATAGCGGTGGTATTGCGGGGTGTGCATCAGCAAACCCGCCAGATATGGCAGGAGTCGGAGGCGATCGTTCAGAATAGTCCCCCGTCCGAAATTAACGGTTTATCCGGTTCGATGACCCTTACCGTGCCCCTGGATAAGTTATCCAATAATGACGAAAAATCCGCCCCCGAGAAGCAGCAAACGGCAACCCCCGGCCCGGCTGGCACTGCGGAAGCGAAAAATGATCAGCCGATGGCACCGGCTGCTGATAATACCGCTGTGCCGGTGGTGACCGTCTCATCATCTGCTCAAGGCACCGCCAGCAAGCCCGTTTTTGTGATGGACCTGCCTACTACGGTCAAGCCCGTCTCCGATCAGGCGGTTACCCCCGAAGACGGGAAAGTCCAAAGGGCTTTGGATAAATTAACCACCCCGGTTGACCAGAACAAATCGCCCATAATAGCTGCCGCCGCCGCAGTGCAGCAGAAGACGCAGACTTACGTAGTTAAAAAGGGCGATAATTTAAGTGAGATCGCCTGCAGGGTTTATGGCCCGGTGGAGGGCAATCGGTGGGTAAATATCAAACGAATTTACGAAACCAACCGGGGGGTATTGTCTTCTATGAATGATATTCGGGAGGGGCAAACCATTAAAATACCTTCCTTGCCAGGAGCTTCGCCGGCTGCCGTGGTGCGGACCGAGGACCAGCATTATAAAACTCAGCCCTCAAAAACAGCCGACAAAGAAAAAACCGTCAAATCAGCCTATGTGGTCCAGCAGGGTGATACCCTTTGGGCCATCGCGGAAAAATTGTTAGGTGACGGCAGCCGATTTAGCGAGATTGCCAAACTCAATGCTTCCCGGCTCAGTGACGAGGATAGTTTAAAACCGGGGATGCGTTTGATATTACCTTAGACAACCTCTGTAAGTGACGAGGCTTCGAGTTACAGTTTCTAACAGCTAAGATTAACGGGTGGAAGTGAGGGAGCACACAAGCGGAGGGGAGAAATGATTTTTGGGTATTGTTGGGATTTGTTCGTAATAGTTAGCGCCGGTGATTTACCTTGAGCAGCAAGGCCAGTGACGTAAAACGAATAGTTTACCTGTTGGGCCTGAGCTTGATAATCGGGCTGCTGTTGGTGCATCTGCAGACCAGGCACATGCGGGCGGTTTATGAAATCGTCCAGCTGGGCGAGAAGCAGCAGATAATGCGCCAGGAACTATTGCGCCAGCAGCTTCAGTTGAGTGCCAGCATAGAATCGCCCTGGCGTATCAAAGAGCGGATCGATAAATTGGGTGTTGCGGTTTGTCCGCCGGGCGAAGCTGGGATAATGGATTAAATCTATCAATCTGTCATCGAATTTGCGGCAAAAGGCGGTTCGTGATTCGTCTATGTCGTCGATCGATACGCTAAAAACCATAAAGAATTATCTCAATGTCTGATACGCGGAGGCAATGGTGGCGGTCTCTGGTATTTCTGCTGCTGCTGATTGCCGGGCTGCTGGTAGTTTTGGGCCGATGCTGGCAATTGCAGTACTATCAGGCCCAGCGCCTGGGCCAGCGGGCCGCCAATCAACAGCGTAAAGAGATTCCCCAGTTCGCCCGCCGCGGCACCATTGTCGATCGTAAAGGCAGGCCGCTGGCACAAAGTAATCGCGTCTATTCCGTCCGAATCGATCCTTATTTACTTACCGACCCCAGGGGCGCCGCCCAAAAACTAGCCCAGCTTTTATCTATTCCCCAGGAAAAGCTCTTGGCGGATATTCTCCAGCGTCAAGACCGGCGATTCATGTGGGTCAAGCGCGCTATCAGCGATGATTTAGCCCGGCAGGTTCGCCAGTTGGCCATCCGGGGGGTGGTGGTGGAATCGGAATACCAGCGGCAATATCCCCAGGGCAGCCTGGCCGGTTATGTTATTGGCTCTACCAAAATCGATGGCTCGGGTTTGGAAGGGGTGGAGTTATATTACGATGATAATCTGGCCGGCAAATCGGGGAAATTGCTCTTACGCAGTGATGTAATGCGTCGGCCGGTCCGAACTCAGGGCCCTTGCCCTGATTCGCAGGATGGCGATACGCTGGTACTTACCCTGGATGCGGTGATCCAGTCGATAGTGGAGGATGAGCTTAAGAAGGTAGTCGAGAAATTTCAGGCCAAGGGTGCCGTGGGTATTGTCATGGATCCCCGCAGCGGTGAGGTGCTTGCCCTGGCCAACTGGCCCGGCTTCGATCCCGCCCAAACCCGCCAAACTGAGGACCACCTTCGCCGTAATCGTGCCTTGACCGATCCCGTCGAGCCGGGCAGCGTGTTTAAGCCCTTTACCGTGGCTGCCGCCCTGGAAGGGGGATTTTTTACCCTGAATGATAGAATAGACTGTCTGGATGGACCATATTCCGGCAAAGGGTTCGGCACGATCAGCGAATACAAGCATCCCTACGGCGTGCTTTCCGTCGCGGAGATAATTATCAAATCCAGCAATGTCGGGGCCGCCAAGATCGCCCAGAAGATGGGCAAAAAATATTTCTTTGGCATGATCGAGAAATTTGGTTTTGGCCGCAAGACCGGCATCGACCTGCCCGGCGAGGGTAATGGCCTGTTGATGCCGTTGAAGGAGTGGAAATGGGGTGAATATGCCTTAACCAGGGCCGCTTACGGTCAGGGTCCGGTGGCAGCTACGCCGATCCAGTTAATCCGTGCCTTTTGCATCCTGGCCAACGGCGGACAAGTGGTTAAGCCGCGGGTGGCCCGAGCCATCATCTCGTCTGACGGGGAGGTGATAAAAGACTTCGGCAAATTAACCATGCTCCTGCCGGTAAGTGCCGGCTCATCGCCCGCTGCCGCCGACGACAGGGTGATTTCGGAGAAGACCGCCCGCAATTTAATAACTGCGGCGTTAGCCGGGGTGGTGGAGAATAAGCAGGGTTCCGCTCATAATGCGTATCTGGCCGCTTATCGGGTTTTTGGCAAGACCGGCACCGCCCAGATTCCCAAGAAGGATGGCCGCGGCTATCAGGAGAATCAATATATCAGTTCCTTTATGGCCGGCGCCCCCGCGGAAGAGCCTCGCGTTTGCGTCTTGGTGATGGTGTATCAGCCCGACCGCAGTTTGGGACTGGGTTATACCGGCGGCATGGTAGCCGCTCCCGTGGTCAAAGAAATTATTTCCCAGTCTTTGAGTTACCTGCAAATCCCCCCCCGTGTCTCGCCGCCGGTCGATTCGTAATTTGCCCCGGAGATCAGGTCTGGAAGAATGAATGATTGATATTACCTGATTCTGGTTTATAATGATGTCAACCGGACTTAGGGATGAGTCTGTTAATACGAGCAGTAAAATCAGGTGGCCCGATGGATGTGACAGGCCTGGAAAAAATCCTTTCCGATAATAAAACCGCCGGTTCTAATTGCCGAGTTTGTTGTGACAGTCGCCAGGTTTGTCCCGGCGATATTTTTGTCGCGGTGCGGGGTGTTCGCCAGGATGGTCACAATTTCATTGCCCAGGCGGTTGAGCGAGGCGCCCGGTTTATCGTCGCCCAGCGCGAAATTACGCTGCCGGAGCATGTCTCGTTAGTCAAGGTGGATAATACCTGCCGGGCCTTGGGCCGGCTTGCCCAGGCTGCCCACGACTATCCCGCCCGCCAGCTTCATACCATGGCGGTAACCGGCACCAACGGCAAGACCACGGTGGCCTATCTCGTCCGGCAGATATTGCAGACCGCCGGCATAGGCTGCGGGCTGGTGGGAACGGTAGAATATGATACGGGTGATCCCCAGAGGTGCCAAGCCTATAACACTACCCCTGACGCCCTGCATCTGGCGGAAATGATGCGGATGATGCGGTGCAATGGCCTGACAGCGATGGTTATGGAGTGTTCCAGCCATGGCCTGGATCAGGATCGCACCGCCGGCATCGATTTCAATACCGCCGCCTTTACCAATCTCACCGGTGATCATCTGGATTATCATGGTGATTGGCAGTCTTACCTGGCGGCGAAAAGGAAACTTTTTGAGGGCCTCTCCCGTCAGGCGGTGGCTATTTTGAACGCCCAGGACCAGGCCAGTAATCACCTGGCCCAGGCCACCCGCGCCCGGATATGGCGTTTCGGTATCGATGCCGATGTCGAATTTAATGCCCGAATTAAAACGATGGACATCAAGGGCTCTGTCTGCGAGTTTGATCTCATGGGTGAAAAGGTCAACATCAGTACCGCTCTGGTCGGTGAGCACAACATCAGCAATTGCCTGGCCGCCGCCGCTTTGGCGAAAACCGCCGGCGCTGCCGCCGGTGATATTGCCCAGGCTATTGAGAATTTTAAAGGTGTGCCCGGCCGACTGGAAAAAATTCCCCCACCCGCCGGCGAGGATTTTACGGTGCTGGTGGATTATGCCCACACCGATGACGCCCTGGAAAATGTCTTAAAAACTATCCGTCGCCTTAAAGGCCGGCCCCATGAAACCATCCCGCAGCAAATAATCTTGGTTTTTGGCTGCGGCGGCCAGCGCGATCGTTCCAAGCGGCCGCGAATGGCGAAAGTCGCGGAAAAATACGCGGACAAAATCATTCTTACCAACGACAATCCCCGCCGGGAGGCCCCGCAGCAGATTGCCGCGGACATCATGGCCGGTTTTTCCGCTGCGGGACGTGAAAAGGTAACCCAAATTCTCGATCGCCGCCTGGCGATTGCCTTTGCCCTCCAAAACGTTCGGACTGATGATGTTGTGCTCATCGCCGGCAAAGGCCATGAAGCTTATCAGCAAATCGGCGATACTAAATATCCTTTTGATGACCGGCAGGTCGCGCGGGATATTTTATTCGGCCGGGAAAAACTTTATCAAACACGGTAATCTTAATGAAAGCATTATTAATCGAAGAAATAAAATCTATCTTGCATCCGGAGCTTAAAACCCCTCTGGCCAAGGGTATGATTTCCGGTATTTGCCTTGATTCCCGCAAGGTCAGACCCTCCGATGCCTTCGTAGCGATCCGGGGAAAGCAATTTGACGGCCATGATTTTGCGGAGGCAGCGGTAAAAGCCGGGGCCAGATTATTGATCGTGGAGAAGAATATCCCTCCCAGCGACGCCATGAGGAAAAACGGCGTCTGTGTGATGAAGGTTCCCCATACCATAACTGCTCTCGGCGATCTGGCTCGGTTCTATCGCCGCTCCCTCAGCAGCATTGTTGTTATTGCCGTTACCGGCAGCAACGGTAAAACCACGGTCCGGGAGATGATTTATCATGTGCTCAGTAAATACAAAAAAGGTCACCGTTCGCCCAGTAATTATAACAATCAGATCGGCGTGCCGTTGACCATTTTCGGCTTGGAGCCGGATCACGATTTCGCCGTCGTGGAAATTGCCACCAACGCCCCCGGCGAGGTTGCCGCACTCTCCCGCATCGCGGAGCCGGATATAGCTGTTATTACTCTTGTCGGTCAGAGCCATTTGGAAGGATTGAACGATATCGAGGGCGTAAGTGTCGAGAAGGTTTCCATCGTCTCCGGCCTGAAAGAGCATGGTGTGATGATCTGCGGCTGCGATCATAAACCGACCCTCGATCGGGTAAAAGCCTTGGGGCGTCACCTGATTACCTTTGGCCTGGATGAGAAATGTGACGTTTACGGCTGCAACGTACGCCGGGAAAACGGCTGCATGGCCTTCGAGACCAGCGATCATATCGAAGTGGTCCTGCCGGTCGGGGGCGTGCACAATGTCAAGAACGCTCTGGCCGCCCTGGCGGCGGTACGTCGGCTGGGAATTACCAACCGGCAGTTTGCCCAGGCCATTCGCGATTTTACTCCCATGCCCCATCGGATGGTTTACCAGAAGGTAGGCTCTATTACCATAATCGACGATTGTTATAATGCCAACCCGGTGAGCATGGCTGCCGCCCTGGAGGAGTTAGCCAGTCACAAGGACGCGCCCCGCCGGGTTTTTGTCTGCGGTGATATGTATGAGCTTGGTCCGAGCTCAAAAATGTATCATGGGCAATTGGGTCAGGCGATTAAAGACGCCAATGTCGATTTGCTGCTGACCGTCGGTCCGCAGGCCGCCTGGACCGCTGGTGCCGCTCTGGAAGCGGGAATGGGCTGGGCCGCCGTCCAGCGCAGCATTAGCAGCCGCCGTCTGGCTCGCCTGATTAAGAGCCTTATTCAAGACGGCGATGTCATCCTCGTCAAGGGCTCGCGGGCCATGCAGTTGGAAAAAGTAGTGGAATCGCTGGCCCGCTGGAAAAATCACAGGTAGGGTGGGAAATTTATTGCCCACGCAGTTCCTTTATTTAAAATTAAGGAATAATTTTTAACTTTTAACTTTACCCTAAATAAAATAGTCATCCGCCGCAGGCGGATACCATAATTTTGCATTTTGATTTTTGCATTCTTAAACTGACCACTGGTCAGTTTGAGTAAGATTTATTTTATGCTGCTGTTGATTTTGGAACATTACCGCAATTTTCTGCATAATACCCTGCATTTTTACGCCTGGGACAGCGTAGCTTTGCGGGCGGTTTTTGCCCTGCTGACCAGTTTACTGATTGCCCTGTGGTGGGGCCCGCGGATTATTCGCTGGCTGATCCGCAAAAAGGTCGGTGACATCCCCGAATTCGATCATGCCTCGCTTAATGAATTGACCCGATATAAGGCCAACACCCCCACTATGGGCGGGCTGATTATCCTGGCCGGGGTCATTATTGCCACCCTCCTCTGGGCGGATCTGCGAAATCCCTTTATCGTCAAGGGATTATTCCTGCTCATCTGGCTGGGGCTGCTCGGCGGCGTCGATGATTGGTTGAAATTGACCGCCAAAATAAAAAATCGCAGTCGTGACGGGCTGCATCTCTGGGAAAAGCTGATCTTTCAGATTGGCCTGGCCGTGTTATTAGCCAGCTTTTTGTATATGTTGGATTTCGCCCGCATCGAGGATGGTCAGCGGCTGTGGCTGCCCTTTTACAAAAAGGGTATTGCCCTGGGTTTTTGGGGCTTTTTAATCGTGGCTGTTCTGGTCATCACCGGTACCAGTAACGCCGTCAATCTGACCGACGGCATGGATGGTTTGGCCACCGGCTGTGTCGCCATTGTCAGTTTGGTTTTTGCCCTGTTATGTTATTTTGCGAGCGAGTCGCTTTCCATAGCGACGAACCAGACCTGGGCCAGCAAACTGCTTTTGCCCCAGATTCGCGGTGCCGGCGAGCTGGGTATCATGTGTGCCGCGATCTTCGGGGCCTGTCTGGGCTTTTTGTGGTTTAATTGTCACCCCGCCCAGGTGTTCATGGGTGACGTGGGCAGTCTCCCTTTGGGTGGGGCGATCGGTTATGCCGCACTGGTGACCCGGCATGAGCTGCTCCTGATTATTGTGGGCGGCGTTTTTGTCATGGAGGCCGTCAGCGTTATCCTGCAGGTGGTCTATTTTCGCCGCACCGGCGGTAAACGCCTCTTCCAATGCGCCCCGCTCCATCATCATTTTCATTTAAAGGGCTGGAGTGAGCCGCAGGTTGTGGTGCGGTTTTGGCTCTTGGGCATCGCCTTTGCCGCCCTGGCCCTGGCCACCTTGAAACTGCGTTAACACCGTTGATAATTGAATGTCGGACTTCTTAAAGATTGTCTTGACGAGGATCCCGTTGTACATCGGGAGACGAAGCAATCTCTTTTATCTTTGAACGTTAAGCGTTGAACATGGAACGGATTCCTTATGACCATAAGCTCTGAAAAATTGAATACACCCTTCAAGGAATCTTCACAGGATGTGTATCTCTTGGTGATTATCAGTGCCCTGCTGTGCTTGGGTGCCTTGATGGTTTTTTCCGCCGGTGCCAATATCGATCAGCAACTGGATCTAAAGCGATTCTGGCAGCATACTACCCTGCGGCGGGTCGCGTTTGTGCCGGTGGTCTGGCTGATATTGGCAGTGGTCAGTCGCTTCGACTATCATTACTTAGTTAGCCGCAAACATTTCTGGCTCTCGCCCCTGGTGATTCTGGTGGTGGTTTCGCTTTTTCTGCTGGTGATTGTCTTGATATCCGGTTTGGGTACTGCGGTCCATTCCTCAAGGCGATGGCTGGTGCTCGGCAGCGGCGCCTATGGCCTGCGGTTTCAGCCGTCGGAGTTAGCCAAGTGGGTTACGGTAATGTTTCTCGCCGCCTATGCCGCCGCCCGCGGTGATGCCATCCGCCGCTTTTGCCGGGGCTTCGCGCCGGCTTGCACTATCTTGATTTTGGTGGTGGGATTAATCGGCGTGGAGGATTTCGGCACCGCCGTTTTGGTAGGTGCAATGGGAGTGATGGTTTTGCTGATCGGGGGAGTGCGCTGGTGGCATCTGCTGATTCTGGTCCCCCTGACAGCCCTGGCCTTTTATCTCTTGGTTTATTGTGTGGATTATCGCTGGCAGCGGGTATTAGCCTACTGGAATGGTCAGGCCGGCTCGGATACCGCCTATCAGGCCAATCAATCGATAATGGCGGTCGGCTCCGGCGGCATCTGGGGTACTGGCCTGGGCATGGGTACCATCAAGCTGGGCTGGCTGCCGGAGGATACCACTGATTTTGTCTTCGCGGTGATTGGCGAGGAGTTGGGCTTTGTCGGCTGCGCCTTGGTAATCGCCCTGTTCATCGCCCTGCTGATCTGCGCCATCAGGGTTATTCAGTGTGCCCCTGACAAGCTGGGAAAACTGCTTGCTGCCGCGATAGCTGGTACTATCGGCGCCCAGGCCCTCATGAATTTATTAGTGGTAACGGGTATGGTGCCCACCAAGGGGATAGCGCTGCCCTTTGTCAGTGCCGGCGGCTCTGGCCTGGTCGTTACCGCCCTAGCGGCTGCCGTTTTAGTCAACATCGCCCGACACCCTCCGCACCCCGGATAGTGGATAAAATAACCATCCGCCGCCGACGGGTCCACGCATTTTTTCTTAAAAGCCCTGAAGGGGCGTAATATAATAGCCCAGGGTGAAACCCTGGGCTCCTGAAAGGGCGAAATAATATTTTCTAGGGCATCGCCCTGAAAGTTTGAAAGGACAAACCATGCCGCAATCACTGGCTCAAATATACATCCATCTGATTTTCAGCACCAAAGGTCACACCGGCTGGCTGGATCAAAATATTACCAATGAATTACATCAGTACATTGCTGCTATCTTGAATGCAACTCAATCTCCCGCTTTGGCCGTCGGCTCTTCGATAGATCACATTCACATCCTCTTTTCTCTGACCAAGAACCAACCCGTTTGTAATATCGTGGAGGAAATCAAAAAAAGAAGCTCCAAATGGCTGAAAACCCAAAACCCCGATCTGGCTGATTTCAGTTGGCAAAATGGCTACGGCGCCTTTTCCGTCAGTCCCTCGCAACTGCAAAGCGTGCAAAAATATATCCTCAATCAACCGGTTCATCATCGCCGGGAAAATTTCCAGGATGAATATCGCCGTTTCCTTGAGAAATACCAAATTAATTTTGATGAACGTTATGTCTGGGATTAGCTATGCTTTTTATCGTAATATTTTCTTCAGCCCTGAAGGGGCGCAATATAATAGCCCAGGGTGAAACCCTGGGTTCAAGGGTGAAACCCTGGGTTCAAGGGTGAAACCCTGGGTTCAAGGAGATATACCCCCGAATAAAATTCTCTTTAGCCCTGAAGGGGCGTAATATAATAGCCCAGGGTGAAACCCTGGGTTCAAGGGTGAAACCCTGGGTTCAAGGAGATATACCCCCGAATAAAATTCTCTTCAGCCCTGAAGGGGCGAAATATAATAGCCCAGGGCAACGCCCTGGGTTCCTGAAGGGGCGCGATATAATAGCCCAGGGTGAAACCCTGGGTTCCTGAAAGCAGGAAATGAAATTGACTAATTATAAAAAAATCGGCAAAAAGAAACCATACGAGGGACACGAGATTGCGTATCAGCGGTTGAGGAAGGATGGTTTTCTTTTTTGGGATCAGAAAAGAAGTGGAACAACCGCGAAATCGTGTAACCCCGATACTTATAAGTTCCTCAAAGATGTCCTTTCCCAGCCCTGGTCTCCGAGAAGCGGCCGAGTCATTGAGTTGGGCTGTGGTACCGGCCCTATATTGCGGTGGATTTGTTCCAGAGGATTTCACGGCCTGGGCCTTGATATCAGCAAAACCGCCGTTACCATGGCCAGGGAGCAATCGAAGGGTCTGGATATCAAATTCAGGCAGGCTGACGTTTGCCGTTTAGATGGCAAACATTTCGGCAAGTTTGATCTTGTGGTAGATGGTTTGTGCCTGCATTGTCTTACTGACAGAAAGGACAGGAAATCCTATTTGGCGGGCGTATTCAGGCTTTTGAAAGATGATGGCCTTTTTGTTCTGTTGACCATGTGCAGCCCCATGAATAAGCAGAGATTCTCCGTAGTATGTAAGGGCCAGAGAATCGTTCGCAAAATTGTGTATGTGCCGTGTGAAGACAGAAATTACGCAGGATTAGTCAAATTTGACGGCAGGAATTATCTTGCCACCCGTTATATTGGTCCTTGGGAGGATATTATCCGCGAGGTCCGCGATGCCGGTTTTGAACCGAAGCTGATTAGATATCAGGCCTGTCACCGTGGTGATTTTTGCGGTACGCTTAACCTTGCCGCCGTGAAAAAGAAAGGCAAACGCCAAAAATGTCATTGCTAGGAGTTGCGATAGGGTGGGCAACAAGTTGCCCACGCAGATAAAATTAATCATCCGCCGCCGGCGGTGGGTCCACGCGTTTTTCTTAAAACCCTGAAGGGGCGAAATATAATAGCCCAGGGTGAAACCCTGGGTTCAAGGGTGAAACCCTGGGTTTAAGGAGGTATACCCCCAATTAAAATTCTCTTAAATTCTTTAGCCCTGAAGGGGCGCAATATAATAGCCCAGGGCAACGCCCTGGATGTCTTGCTATGGTAGGCAATATATTACCCATACAGTCCTGTTGCACTTTGAACTTTAAACGTTAAACTTTGAACATTGAACGTTTCCCTTATGACGCTAAACTGCCAAAAAAGTCGATAATGAAATATATATTCTTTGACATATTAAATAACTAAATGGATCAATCGAGCAGCAAAAAATCTAATCTGTATATTTTTGCCGGCGGGGGCAGCGGCGGGCATCTTTTCCCGGGACTGGCGGTTCAACAGTCCCTCCGGCTGATAGATCCCGCCGCGGATATCCTGTTTTTATGTACGGATCGCGATATTGATAAGACCATCCTGCAGGCCAGCGGCCAAAGGTATCAGCCGCAGTCGCTGCTGCCCTTGCCGGGGATGTTTCAGATTAAGGCCTTTTGGCCGTTCTGGAAGAGCTGGCGGACCAACGTCGAATCCTGCCGTGCGTTTTTTCAGCGGTCCCGGCCCGCCGCTGTCTTGGGTCTGGGCGGTTTTGCCTGCGCCCCTGCCTTGAAAATCGCCTATGAATTTGGCATCCCCGCCGCCATGCTCAATCCCGACGCCGTACCCGGCAAAGCCAATCGTTTCTGCCGTCGGTATGTCGATGTTATCTTTCTCCAGTGGGGGGTAAGCAAACAGTTTTTCGGTAGGGGCCAGGCCAAATGCCAGGTGGTCGGCTGCCCCATTAGAAGCGTCTTTGTTAAAAGTTCCAAAGAGCTGAACCAGAAAGAGAAAGACATCGTTAAGGTAGTGGCCAGGCGCAAGTTAGGCCTGAATCCCGAAAAACAAACCCTCGTTGTGATGGGCGGGTCACTCGGCGGGCATAATATCAACGCCGCGGTGGCCCTGTTGGCCGCCGGGGGTAAATCTTTCCAGGAACACTCACGGGATTGGCAACTTGTCCACATCACCGGCAAAGATGAATATACCAGGATTAAAGAGCATTATAACCATCTGGGATTAGAGGCTTTAGTTATCGCCTTTACTCTCCACCCGGAGGATGTTTTCCTGGCTGCCGACCTGGTGATAGCCCGGGCCGGGGCCTCTACCCTGGCGGAGTTGACGGTTATGGCCCTGCCGAGTATCCTGCTGCCGTATCCTTATCATAAGGATCAGCATCAATTGCACAATGCCGAGATATTGACGAAAGCTGAGGCTGCTCAAATAGTTATCGACGATTGCGATGTGCAGAGTACCGCCCGCCGGCTGGACAAGGTGCTGGGCGAGTGTTTTGCGGACAAGGAATTGCTCGAGCGGATGGGCCTGGCGGCGGGTGGCTTGGCCCAGACGAATGCCGCGGAGCAGGTAGCCAGGAGTTTATTGATTTTGGGGCGAAGACAAACCGCTCCCACCCAAACCCCAAAAGGACAAAAAAGGGTATTGAAAACTTCCTGATTTTCCGTAAAAAAGTAATCAGAAAAATGAAAAAACCAGCGTTTTTCGGGCTAAATCCGTCAATTTACGTCACGATTGACCATGATTTTGCCGGTTTTTGCTTGGAATTTCACGGTTTTCGCCAAAAAAAACCATTTTTAACCCATAAAAAACAGTCAAGGATGGTAAAATGGGAAAGATAGATGATTTATCAACGCCGGCAGCACCGCTAATCAACAACGCGGAGAAAGATGTTTTGTCCTATCATTTCGTGGGAATCGGCGGTTGCGGGATGAGCGGCCTGGCCCAGATGCTGCACCAATCCGGCCAGCGGGTCAGCGGCAGTGATATGGAAAACTCCGAGGTTATTGAAATGCTAAGCCGGCGGGGAATAGTGGTCAATATCGGACATGACCCATCGGTTATACCGGCTGATGTGGATTTTGTGGTGGTTTCAGCGGCGATCAAGCCGGATAACCCGGAATGGGCGTGGGCCAGGCAGCATGATGTGCCGGTGCTGAAATACGCCCAGATGCTCGGCCAGGAGAGCCGAAGGTTAAAGACGCTGGCGGTGTCGGGTACGCACGGCAAGAGCACGACCAGCGGCTGGCTGGCTTACATGTTGCAGCATTCCGGGCCAGAGCCTAACTATGTAGTCGGCGCCAAGGTGGAGCAGTTAGGCGGGGGCAGCGGGGCGGGGGCGAGCGAGTTCATGGTGGTGGAGGCGTGCGAATATGATCGCTCGCTGCTTAACCTTCGGCCGTGGGCGGCGGCGGTTCTCAATATCGAGGCGGACCATCTGGATTATTATCGCGATATTAAGGAGATTATCACGGTTTTTGGAGAGTTCGCCCAACTGCTGGGTGAGGATGGTCTGTTGGTAGCGAATGCCGAAGACGCCAACGTGGCCCAGATTACCAGGGGTCGGCGGGGCCGATGCGAATATTTCAGTCTGTCAGGCACGGCGGACTGGATGGCGGTGAACCTAAACCTGGAAAAGGGCAAAGGTGTTTTCGACCTGGTATATCGCGGTCGAAAGCTGGGCCGGGTAGCGCTGGCCCTGGCGGGTGCGCATAACGTGGCCAACGGTTTGGCGGCGGCGGCGCTGGCCCACGAAGCGGGTCTGGAGGATGAGGATATCTGCTGGGGACTGGAGAATTTTGTAGGGGTCGGCAGACGAATGAGCTTTAAGGCCGAGGTCGGCGGTATTACGGTTTTAGACGATTACGCCCATCACCCGACGGAAATCAAGGCTACCCTGACGGCGATCAAGGCTCAATACCAGCCGGTGCGGCTGTGGTGCGTTTTCCAGCCGCATCAGCACAGCCGAACGCGATTTTTTTTAGAGGAATTTGCTTTAAGTTTTCGCCAGGCTAATATAGTATTGTTGCCGGATATCTATTTTGTCCGCGACAGCGAACAATCGCGTCATGAAGTAAATGCCCGGCAGTTGGCGGAGCGAATCAACCGCAACGGCGGGCAGGCGAAGTATCTGGGTGATTTTCCCCGTATTCTGGAAGAGTTGTGTGGCGAGGTAAAGGCAGGCGATCTGGTAATAACGATGGGGGCGGGAAATATCTGGAAATTGGCTGATGAATTTATTTGCCGACTTAGAGGAAATTGTAAAATATAACGAGCCCCTGGCCAAACATAACTGGTTCAAGCTGGGAGGACCGGCGCGGTATTTTGTCGAGCCCCGCAGCGATGAAGAACTGCTGGAGGTGGTTCGCCGCTGCCACGAAAACGGAGTGGATATTTATGTATTAGGGCGGGGGTCCAATTTACTGGTGGCGGATGGCGGGGTGGACGGGGTGGTGATAAGGCTGTCGCATACCTCTTTCGGGGTGATAAGCATCGAGGATAATACCGTTCGGGCTGGGGCTGGGGTGGATTTAAGCCGATTGCTGCGGGAATGCGCCCGCGGGGGATTAAGCGGGATGGAGTGTCTGGCGGGGATTCCCGGGACGGTGGGGGCGGCGGTTAAGATCAATGCCGGCGGTCGATTCGGCGATATCGGCAACGTAGCGGAACTCGTCCGCCTGATGGACAGCAGCGGCTATCAATTCGAGAGAAATCGGGCGGATATCTATTTCGGCTACCGGATGACCAATATCATGGCCAAATTTATCCTTGAGGTGCAGTTTAAACTGGTGCCGGATGATCCGGAGCGGATCGGCAGATTAATAAAAGAGATCTGGATGCTGAAAAAGAATTCGCAGCCCATCAACAGCCGCAACGCCGGCTGCGTCTTCAAGAATCCGCGGGCATTATCGGCGGGAGCGCTGATCGACAAGTCGGGGCTGAAAGGATATAAGGTGGGGGGGGCCAAGGTAAGCGAGACCCATGCGAATTTTATTATCGCGGAAGAAGGGGCTATCAGCAGCGACGTGTTAAAATTAATCGAGGAGATCCGGCAGCGGGTCCGGCAGCGGTTTGATATAGAGCTGGAGCTGGAGCTGGAGATCTGGCAGTAAATTTAAAGGGAACCTCTAATAATTCGAAAATTTGAGATTGCTTCGTCGTTTTTGTGCGGCTACAGCCACACAAAACTCTTCGCAATGACATTTTTAGAGGTTGCCTAAAGGTTTGCAAATATAGGAGAACCTTTAGTGATTACGGAGGTATTAATAGAGAATTTCAAATGCTTAGCGCATCTGACGCTCCCAGAGCTTGGCCGAATAACGCTAATTAGCGGGAAAAACAACGTAGGTAAAACGGCTTTGCTGGAAGCATTATTCTTGTTTTTCGACAGGCTCGCACCAAACATGATCACGAAACAGTATGGCTGGCGAGGGGTCGGAAGTGTGATGACAAGCCCGGAAGAAATGTGGGGCCCGATATTTGTACAATATGACTTGACCAAAGAATTGTTAATTTCCGTATGGGTCGATAAAAAACAGGAAACGGCAAGATTTAAATTCAATCCAAACTTTATGCTGGAAATACTTCCACCTTCCGAAATGCCACATGGTTCGGAAGGTAAAAGTGTACGTACAGATATAGAACCTATACCATCATTTTCATTGGATATCGAATACGAGGATTCTTCTAACAAAAAAAATGTTGCCCATCTTGTGGTCAGTCCTAAAGGAGCTACGGGCATTAAGCACGATTATGTACCCAAGCCAAAAAAAGTAGCTTTTATTCCAGCCAAGGTACCGATTGCTTCCAGGGAAAGCTCCGAAAGATTTAGTAGATTAACAAAAATCGGTCGGGAAAATGAAGCAGTTGAATTCCTCAAAATTATCGAACCTCGACTGAAGAAACTTCGCATTATCAGCGAAGGTCCGGAAGCTATTATTAACGGAGATATCGGTCTGGGTAGAATGATCCCGATCCCGTTCATGGGTGAGGGGATGAGTCACATGTTGGATATTATTCTGGCGATGTGTGAATGTGAAAACAGCACAGTGCTGGTTGATGAAGTGGATAACGGTATTCACCACTCAGTATTACCTAAAATGTGGGAGGCGATAGGCAACGTCGCCGATGCTTACAAATGCCAAATAATTACTACAACACACAGCTACGAGTGTATTGAAGCAGCGTATAAAGGTTTGGTAAACAGCCCCGACAGTATGCGTTACATTCGCCTGGATCGTGAAGATAACGTTACCACTGCCAAGACATTCAATTATGAAATGCTTGGTTCAGCGATTGCCCACAACATGGAGATTAGATAAGAATGCCGCCAAAAGATTTGCAGCGGAAAATTACTTGCCATGTGTGTGGAGCAGATTTTTATCCAGGCGATAAGTGGCAGATCGAGAAGAAGAAGTTGCTGTTGGCCGAAGGAGTTGACGTCCACAGGTTTTTAATCTTTGCCTGTCGGGCTTATGAAAAATCGGATGTGCAGGTTATCAATTTTGGGGGCATTAACGAATTAAATTTATTCTTAAAGACACTGGTCGAACTGGGCGATTTTTCAAAAGTTGAAACGGTCGTTGTCGCACGTGATGCGGAGACCTCGGTGACTTCTGCAATAGATAGTATAAAAGGCGCTCTTGTAAATATTAGTTTGCCTACGCCTAAACGACCATTTGAATGGTGTTCAGGCACCACAATAAAAACTGCCTTTATGCTTTTCCCCGGCCCCGGTGAAGATGGACATTGCCAGCCTGGAACGTTAGAAAATCTCTGTTTGCAAACAATCTCAGACGATCCGCTGCTTAAATGCGTCGAAGATTTTTTGCAGTGCGCTAATGTCAATCAACGCAGCAATGACAGAATGAGTCATCCCTGGAAAAGTAAACTATACGCTTACCTGGCGGGTAAAGATGATCACGCAGGTAAAAGGCTCTCCCAAGCGGCAAAGGATGGAGTTTTTCCCTGGGACCATTCAGCGATGAAACCATTCAAGACAATCATACGAGAAATGTAAGACTTTTAGTAAGCGTTTAAGGAAAACGGTATAATATTTGCGGATTACGGCACAATTGTCGCAACACCCGGCTTCTCGAATTCCGGATCAATAGCGGGCAGTAACGGCTACTGTTCCCGACAAGCTTGTCAGTTCGATGGTCTCCTTGTCCTGATTGAATCTGGTCCAGGGCTGGCCATTGACCGTTACACTCTTAATGGGGGCTGATAAGGGATGGCGGAAACGCACGATGACGCTAGTGGGGGGATTGCGGCTGGGTATCTCGATTGCGGCGGTAATTGTACCGTGATCCACATCCGAGACGATCTCATACGCCAAAGTGCCGAAGTGGGTTGGGGCGTTCTTGACAGCAATACTCTTGCCCTGCTCCAGCCAAGCGCGAGGTGTAGCCCGCGCCAGCCATAGGGACTGGTCGTCCTCCATCACCAGCAGGTTGCGGAAGTGCGTTATGAACCAGCCAGCAGTGCCGTTGTCAGGGGCGCTACACGCATCATAGTTGCCCAAATGCCAATGCTCCCACATCTTGCCATCCGCGGCTACCACCGATGCGTAAGCGTTCATCCAGAAGCGGAGGAAATTGGGGACATCGTCCTGCAGCAGATAAATACCGGCATTCTGTGAGCCTTTAGGCAAGATTACATAACAATTCCAGAACCAGGCGTCGTCCAGGGAAAGGCCCTTCTGCCGGCGAGCCTCTTCCTTTTCCCGCAAGGCGCCGACCGGCGTTCCCATCTCCTCCATAATATCCAGGGTATCTACCATACGGAAGTCGCCGGCATCCAGCGCAGTGAATGGTTCACCCAGCAGCAAGGACCCGCAAAAGCTATCACAGTCCGGAAACTGGGGAGCACCTAACTCCGGACCAGTCAGGCCGCGGGCATACGCCATTCTTGGGACATAACTGCGGTACGTGCCGTCACGCCCCAGCCGTACCGGCGCCAAAGCCGCATCCCGCAACCCCGCCCGGCGAAGGTCTTTGCGAAACGACTGGGCCTCATCACGGTACTTTCGACCTGCTTGGGGATCGAGCTGCGTCAGGGCATCGGCGAAGCGCTGGAGCCCCTGCAAAGCTAAAGCATTATCGACATAGTACCAATGCCAGTCGCAGGTCGGCAGGGCGTAATCGCCCAACATGCAGGGCGGCATCAGGCCGGCTACGAAAAGATCACTCCGGTTGGGGATGTCCTTCAGGTAAAGTGTCCGCTGACGGATAATCCAGTCGGCAGCCGCTTGCAGCCGAGGAAGCCTCTGCTGGAACCACTGGCTATCGCCCGTCAGAAAGTAACGCTGGGCCATGGCAAAGAGTAGCAGGCCCGTCGAGGCGTGGGTGCCGTCATGGCTATAGCCCATGTCGTGTCTCATGCTCGCCGCCCACTCCAGCGCCCCATCACCATCTGAATAATCACCGTCCGGCTTCGCACCCGGGGCCTTCAGAAAATGCTCGTATATCTTATCTGCCTCCTCGTGCAGACCCACTAAAGCCATGGCATGTGCCACGCGCCCCACCTCAATCGCCAGCCCACCCCACATGTGCTTGCCTTTCAACTGAAACGAGGCTGAACGCCAGGCATCCGTCCAGCGGTCATCCGACAGTTGTACCTGCATGGGAGGTTCTTCCACCTGCGGAAAGGGCGGCACCGCCGTCCCAGCCGGGCAGGTCCACAGCCGAACCTCCCGCATCAGCTCATCCCAGGAGGCGGCTTCTTTATGCTCGCGGGTCATCTGGCGAATGCTTTTGAGGTTCCTGGCAGCCAATTCACCGGCGAATTGCCGGGCGGTTTGTCCGCTGCCGGCCTTCGTCACAAAAACACCATGTTCCGGAATCAGGATTGGTCCGTTATCCAGATCGCTAACGCGAAACGTAAAGCCCGTTGTCTTCGTCCAAACGGTAAGGCGACTATCCAAGCCCAGGCGACTGCCGGCGGCATACAGCACCGGTACGGTGATGCCTCGTCTTGTCGTATCGCCCGCAGCCAGCGATTGCCATATATGCCCTCCCATCACCGTCGTCCCTTTGTCCTCCGCCAATGGCGCCGCCGGACCAGCCATTGCCATATAGGGTTCCAACCTGCCGTCGAAGTCGTTCTTATCCGTTCCTGCCTGGAAGCACCATTCTATCTCTATATCCATCCGTTTCCATACCCCGACACTTGGACTGGTAACCTGGATAGTTGGTACGGCAGACGGAACGCTACCCGGCGACTTTCCGTCATCGTAGAAGACAGCGACCATTTCTGTAGCCGCATCGACCCGGACGTTGTAGGCCCAATCCATTTTCGCGTTAGGATCGCTTTTGTACGTCCAGGTACGCTGATCTTCTGATACCTTGGGATTACTCAGAATCTTATCGACGGTCCAGCCAAACCAACCCCACGAGGTAGGATAGACCCGAACTTCCAGCGCTTGCGGCGAGGGAATCTCCTGGATACCACTGGGCCAGTGCAGCACCACTTGATAATCCGCCAGTCTTCCAATCCAGAGCAGCCCGGCCAGTAGCCGGCCTTTTGGTTTTGGTGGTAACGGCTGGAGCAAATCCGGCATATCATAATGTATGCTTTTTAACTGGTCCTGCGGCATTTCGTAATAAGCGGTTCGATAGACCTTATCCAGCCGCACAAGGCGGTGGGGGATAAAATACGCTTCCGGCTGCTCCTGGACCGCTCGATCCGCCCGCCAGGTGTAGGCCCAAGAAGCAATGTCCACCGGCTGGCCCAGCAGGTTGTCCCACGCGGTTTTATCCGTCGGCGAAGAAGTTGGCGATTGGGCCGCGGAGGCGATACCGACAACTATTATTACGGGCAGTAACACCACTACGACCAGCCGCATGGTTCGCTTGTTCATAACTTTTTCCTTTTTCTGAATTCAGGCGGCAGTTTGCAAAAAATTCTATTCGGTTACTTTTGCTTGCTGTAAACAAACAGGGCCGAGGACGGCTTATCGGACAATGTTATCGTAAAGCCCTTTTCGATAAGCTCCTTGCCGGTGAGCTCGGTTGACCGGTCGGTGTCGAGATCGGTCAGGGTGTATCGGGCGTCTGGGTCGAGGCCCATTAGGGTCAGATTCGCGGTGACGTAGATGCTGTCGGGGCGACGAAATGCCTGGACGAAGCCCTCGCCCTTCTCCGGGCTATCGAACTGCCAGGCGATCCAGTACTGCGGCTCAATAGTGTATGGCGTGAGCGGGTAGTAGTCGCCGTAGTAGTTGGGTGAGATTCGCCGCCACTGGTCGATCATCCGCTTATAGCCGGGCACGTCCACCGGCTGGCGGAAATCGTACCAGCCGACAATCGAAGGACACATATAACTGCGGAAGGAGTAAGGCTCGGACGTGCCGGTCATGGTGCCGAAGTAAGGGACCCACTGGGCCAGGCCGTAAGTCTGGCACTGCATTCCGATGGCCTCGTTGACCTGCATCGTTGGGTAGTCGCTTCTCCACATGGGGACGGCGCGGCGCAGGTGCTCCAGGTCCAGCCGACGGCCGCCCGCGGCGCAGGTGTCCATCAGCATGTTGGGATGCCGACGTAAAATCTCGTCCAGGAAGGCCAGGTACCCCACGACGAAACGATTCTCGGCGATGCCCCGGCGATCATCGGTGTCCATGGCACTCCACTTGCTGGTCGGAAAATTACAGTAGTCCTGCCGGTAAAGGTCAATGCCCTGATCCGTGAAGAACTTGTCAAAGAAATCAGTCGCCCATTTACACGCCTCGGGATTGCCGAAGTCAAGTTGCCTGGTGCCGCCCATCGGGCCAATCATCCACTCGGGGTGCTGCTCGTAAAGCCATGACCCCGGCTGAACCCGCTCCGGCTCGAACCAGACCAACAGCTTAATGCCGTTGGCGTGCGCATGATCCGAAACGGCTCTTAGGCCGTGCGGGAAGCGCACTTTATCCGGCTGCCAGGTCCCCAGGCACTCCTGCCAGTCGCCGGCAGTGTTGGGATACCAGCCGGCGTCAATCCACCAGTAATCCGGCTTTATGTCCGCCTTGACGTACTCGTCAATGAAACTGATGCAACCCTCCCCGTAAGTCCCGCCGAGCGAGGGGAACTGGCCCGCGAAGATCGGACTGGGCAGCTTGCCGCCCGGCCGGGGAAGATTGTGGGCGATCATCCATCGCCGCCAGATATTCTGAGAACGCACGCGGTCGTCACCCGTCCAAAACTGCAGGGCTACCAAAGGCGTGCGGATTTCCTCGCCCGGAAGCAGCTTCAAATGCGTGTGCTCCTGGCCGACAAAAACCCGCAGGCCAGATTCGTTCTTGCGTTTGAACTCGGCGGCCCACCGGGCGGGCCAGCCGATGGCGACGATTAGGCCGCCGCCGGGCCGCTCGATGTTGAAATATGACATATAGTCAGAAGTCGGAAAGGCGTCGAGCGTGGTAAAGCGGATATCGCAGCCCTGGTCGAGCGGCGAGCTCCGCGGCATGAAATCATGCATATCGCCGAACGATCCACGGGTGTGATTCAGCGTGAGCTTGCCCTCCGGCCCCGGCTCCAGTGCCAGGTTCAAGGCCTGGATGTTCTCGATAATCGGGGTGTCGGCGGAACCAGTGTTCTTGAGATAAATAGTCCACTCCACGGTCGGAAAATCCAGGTACTCAATCCCCGAACATCGCAGTTCCAGGCCGGTATTCGGATCGGTCCAGGTCAGCGTGAACTGAGAACGGTCGGCATCCAACTGGTGCATCTGGCGATTGACGGTCCAGCTATCGAGAAATTGCTTAGAAGGTTTGCCGTTATACTTGAACGAGAACGGCGGCTCAGCGGCGAGCACGGGCGCCCATTGGCCGAGAAGGAACGGCAGATCGCCGAGCCACAGCTCTTTGCCGTCAGCCAGCGTGACCCTGGCGTCGGCCCAGGCGGAATGATCGTAGCCGATGCCGTCGCCGGCGTCAATTGCATCAATGATAAACTCGGTCGCGCCGCCGAGATCGACCCGAACCTCTTCGCCGGGCATTCCCTCACGCATGACTTTGGATTTGTAGGCTTCCTTACCCCCGAGCTGGACCGAAAATATCGCTGTTCCCGAGCCGGTGCCTTTAAGCTCGTTGCTGTCTATCCCGACGATAGCAGAAAAGGATATACCCGGTGCCGGCAGGCTGACCCGAAACCTAGAGTTGGCGTGGCAGAAGATGCCGCGGCGATATTCCTGGCTGCCGATACGGAGCGGCTGGCCGTTCCGCAGGTTCTGCTGGATAGCTATGCCGGCATTCTCTGCCAACAGCACGGTCAGACCCCCGGTAAGCTCGCTCCGCGGCGCGATGCCTTCGATCCTCGCGGAGACGAAACTGCGGCACTGCGCCAGCTCGTCGGGCAGCGGTTGCGTCGCTGCCGCCGCAACTGAAAGGCAAACCAATGCCATCACGACCAAACACAACTGGGATTTGATACTCATAAGCGTTATCTCCTCGTACATACCATCAGAAACAACCACTTCTCTCGGCCGTTCAATCTCAACGTGAAGTTTTTGATTCTACGCCTGCAATGCTTCAATGTAAAGGTCTTTTGCATCCATATCCTCTGGTACGCGACTGGTATGCGATGTTATTCATAAGGGTGCAAGTTAATTTTTTGCAAAATAAAAACATCTGCCGGGGCAGAGGCCAGTTCGCCGGTAAGATAAATTTGGTCTTTACCCCAAAATGCCGGGCGATTAACATAGGCAACTATGTCCAGGGGCAGCATTTATTTAGACAGGTTTTTTCGGCCGGCACAGGTAATTTTTGCCGCGGGATATAAATTGGCCCGTCAGGCGGGTGAGCTGGTTTGCCCGATTAGTTGTGCCGTTTGCCAGGTGGAAATAGCCGCCGGCACCGAGGTGCTCTGCGGCGATTGCTGGCAGATGCTGCGGGAAGACCTGCAGGCGCCGTGCTGTCCGGTTTGCGGCCAAAATATCGGACCCTACGCCTTGATCGACGGTCGCTGCCATCGCTGTCAGAATCGCCGGCCGGCGGTTTCGCAGATAGTGCGAGTAGGTGATTATCGCGGGGCACTACGCCAGTTGATCCTGGCGTTTAAATTCCACCGGGACAGTTTTCTGGACCGCTTCCTGGGAGATATGCTGGCGGCAGCGATCATGGGGCAGCAGCAGTTGGCGGATGTGGATTTGATGGTTCCAATCCCCCTGCACTGGCGGCGAAGGTTAAACCGGCGATATAATCAGTCGGAGTTATTGGCACAGGCGGCGGCAAGAAATCTGGCGCGAGCAGGCGGGGCCGTTCCCGTAAGCTGCGATTTGCTCAGGATCCGCCATACTCAGCCGCAAAGCTCGCTGGCACCCAGTGAGCGGCTGATTAACCTGACCGGCGCTTTTGCGGTTCGCCGCGGGGCTGATTTCAGCGGAAAACATCTCTGCCTGATCGACGACGTCAGTACCACCGGTACCACCCTGCGTGTGGCAGCCCAAACCCTTAAAAGAGCGGGAGCGAGAAAAATTTCCGCAGTGGTGCTGGCGGTGGCGGCTAATGACTAACAGCGGAAGCTTGAATATTATGCGTCTGTAGGTTAAATTAGGGGAAAATTTATCGGCGGGAGGTTAAAACATAAAATGCGTCATCCAAAATTGCTGGCGGCTGAAAACTGTGTTTTGCTGGTGGTGGATATCCAGGAGGCCTTTGCACCCCATATTTTTGAAATGGATCGGGTTATCGAAAGAAGCCGAATCATGATCGAGGCGGCTAAACTGCTCCAGGTACCCATCGTAGTGACGGAGCAATACCCCAAAGGGCTGGGCCGAACCGTCGCCCCGCTGCAGGAGGTTTTAGGTCAATGCAAGTATTACGAGAAGGTGACTTTTAGCTGCTTTCAGGATGAGACGATTAAGGCAGCCTTAGTGGCTGGCGGTCGGCGGCAGGTGCTGATGGTGGGAATTGAGTGCCACGTCTGTATCGCCCAAACCGCCTATGACGCGATGGAAATAGGAATATGGCCTTATCTGGCGGTGGATGCTATCAGCAGCCGGCGGGAAAGCGACGCCCGGACCGCACTGGAGCGGCTGGGCAACGACCAGGTAATCCTGACCACCGTGGAGGCGGCGATTTTGGAAATGACGCAGTCGAGCCGACACGGCGAATTTCGCGCTATATCACAACTAATCAAATAAAGAGAGGTCTATATGGGATATCCGATAGTCAAACTTAGTCGGCTGCGGGAAAATGAAAGGCTGCGGAGCATGGTGCGGGAGAGTTCTCTGGCGGTTGAGGACCTGATCCAGCCGGTCTTCGTTCATTACGGCGATAAAGTGAAGCAGGAGATCCCCTCCATGCCGGGACAGTTTCAGTACTCGGTGGATAATCTCACCGAGCAGGCCCGCCGGCTTTTCGATATGGGTATCCCGGCTATGCTGCTTTTCGGCGTTCCGCAGAAGAAGGACGAGATCGGCTCAGATACCTGGGACGATAAAAACGGGGTGATCCAAAGGGCCTTGCGGGCGGTCCGCCAGGCAGTACCCCAGATGGTTCTGATTACCGATGTATGTTTTTGCGAATACACCACGCACGGTCATTGCGGGGTGCTGGTGGAAAGAGAGGGCAAAAAGTTTATCGATCATGATGCGACGCGGGAGAACCTGGCTCTGCAGGCGGTCTCGCACTGCCGGGCGGGGGCGGATATCGTCGCGCCTTCGGGGATGATCGATGGAGCGGTCGATATCATCCGGGAAACGCTGGACGGCATCGGTTTTGGACATAAGCCCATTATGAGCTATGCCGTAAAATATGCCTCAAGCTTCTACGGCCCGTTTCGCCAGGCGGCCGAGTGCAGTCCGGCGTTTGGCGACCGCCGCAGCCATCAGATGGACCCCGCTAATAGTGATGAAGCCTTAAGGGAGGTACAACTGGATATTGAGGAGGGTGCGGATATCGTGATGGTAAAACCGGCTCTGGCGTACCTGGATATAATTCATCGGGTCAAAGATACCTTTGGGATGCCGACCGCAGCCTACAATGTCTCCGGTGAGTATGCGATGGTCAAGGCGGCGGCGGCCCAGGGCTGGCTCGAGGAAAAAGCGGTGGTTCTGGAAATCCTTACCTCTATTAGACGCGCAGGGGCGGATTTGATGATAACCTATCATGCCCAGGATGCGGCCGGCTGGCTGAAAGGATAGATTCACCTCGTTTTTCCTTATAATTTAGGTGTAACAATGGATTAAACCGATATTTAAGAGGTATCGGCTTATTTTATATAGGTCTATTTGGTTAAGGTATAAGGGTAAATAAAAAACTATGGATATTTATTAAGGAGATGACAAATGTCAAATGGTGAGATTACCGTTGATGCATTATTGCCGCCGGCGATGGCGGAAAAGGCGGAAAATGTTGGTCTGGCCAAGGCGAATATGGATGCTATGACCATGTTTCTGCTGGCGATTCTGGCGGGGTCTTTCATCGCCCTGGGGGCGGAATTCTGCACGGTTACCATCTCCGGAATAGCCGACAAGGTGGGTTTTGGCCTGACGAAACTTATCGGCGGGCTGGTCTTCTGCCTGGGCCTGATTTTGGTTATTGTGGCTGGAGCCGAGCTTTTCACCGGCAACAACCTGATTCTTATGGCTACTATTAGTGGCAAGGTGAGTGTCGGCAGGCTGCTTCGCAACTGGATTATAGTTTATATCGGCAACTTTGTCGGCTCGATTGCCACCGCGTATTTTATCTATCTCAGTGAACAATATAAGATGAGCAATAATGCCGTCGGATTAACCGCCATTAATATAGCCAACCTTAAATGCAGTGATATGTTCGTGCCCTTGTTCTTCAAGGGTATCTATTGCAATGCCCTGGTGTGCCTGGCGGTCTGGCTGTGCTTTTCCGCCAGAACCAGCATGGATAAGATTTTATGTATTATTTTCCCCATTACCGCCTTTGTAGCCTCCGGCTTTGAGCACTGTGTGGCCAATATGTACTTCATTCCGATTGGTATGTTTATCAAGAGCCAGGCAGCGATGGTGACTGAGTATGGCAAGGACCTGTCTAATCTGACATGGTATGGTTTTTTGGTAAAGAATCTCATACCCGTTACCCTGGGCAATATTGTGGGCGGGGCGGGTTTTGTGGGAATTTTCTATTGGTTTATCTATCGGCGGAAAAAGGGTTGATTTTTACATAAGATATTTGTTAACATGTAGATAGGGGTAAGGCTGTATGACTTTACCCCTTTTTTATTGCGTTTTTTTTGATATAATAAATGGTCATGAGTCAGAAAAAAGACCATAAGTCAGAAGGTTGGGAACGAGGAGTCCCTGCGGTAAAAGGCGAAGTTGATAATCAAAAACGGTTCAAACTTATCGCCTGTGAGATAATTTATCGTGAGGCTTGCTTGCTGGCGGCCCAGAGCAGCCATATCGTTGATGTGGAATTTCTTCGCAAGGGGCTGCACGATACGGGCCAGCAGACCATGCTGCAGACTATCCAGAATGTGGTAAATACTGTTGAGAAAGATAGATACGACGCAATTCTGCTGGGCTACGGCCGCTGTAATAATGGAATTGTGGGCCTTGAGGCTAAAGAGGTTACCCTGGTTATACCCCGAGTGCATGATTGTATCGGCTTATTTTTCGGGTCGAACAGGGCTTACGAGGATTATTTTCATAACCATCCGGGTACGTATTATCGCACAACCGGCTGGATGGAGCGGGACAGTTATGATGAAGACTCAATTATGCATCAACTGGGAATGGATAGCACCTATGATGAATATGTTGCCAAATATGGCAGAGAAAAGGCGGATTATATCATGCAGAGTATCGGCTCCTGGCAGGTGCGATATAAGGCTTTGGCATATATAGAGATGGGATTGTCCGTGGATGATACTTACCGCCGGCTGGCCCAGATTGAGGCCCAGGAAAGGAATCTGGAATTTCAGCGTCTGCAGGGCGATATGGCACTATTGAGGAATCTGATAAATGGCGATTGGAATGAAGATGATTTCCTGGTGGTAAAAGCCGGTGAAAAGGTGGCAAGCGAGGATCAAGGCAGGATAATGGTATCTGTAAGTTCAACGCTAAAATAAAGTTAACTTTTAGCTTGCATATTTTTGGTCTTTGCGGTAAATTTCTGGTCTGAATGAAAAACAAGTGAATTTGTGGAAAATTTTGAAAAAATCGCAAATTAGACAAGAAGAATAAAAAAATCGTAAAAAAATTAAATTATGGGTAAACTTCTATGCTGACTGGTGCCGGCGTCGGGCCAGCCGGGGAAGGGATAAGTTGTGATTAACAAAGAGGTTAAACAAGAAGTAATCAAAGATTATGCCATCCATGAAGGTGACACGGGTTCGCCGGAAGTGCAAATTGCACTATTGACACGTCGCATCCAGGATTTGACGGAGCATTTTCAGACACACAAACATGATCATGCCTCACGCAGGGGTCTTTTAAAGATGGTAGGATTGCGTTCCAGCCTGCTGAAGTACCTCATGCGTAACGATAAGCAACGTTACGCCGACATCATTTCCCGGCTGGGACTGCGAAAATAAGAACAATCGCCATTGTTAGCGTCGGACTATCAAGCCATCATGTCAGCAGCGATAATAATAGCGGTGGTACGTGTGTTATTTTATAGGTAATAGGCAGGAGGGAAGAATGGTCGGGTCAAGGGATAAGAAAAATGTATAGAGAGATGTTATAACTTCGGTTGTTAAAGAAGGTTGTTGGAATAGAAACTGTAAAAAGAAGGTAAAAAAGAAGGTACAAAAGATGTCAATGGTAAAAAAAGTGGAAAGACAAATAGCGGGAAGACTTCTATCGATTGAGACAGGCAAACTGGCGAAACAGGCTTCCGGAGCGGTGGTAGTACGATATGGCGATACAATTATCCTGGCGACGGTGGTGATGTCAGTGCCGCGCGAAGGGATAGATTTTTTCCCCCTGACGGTGGATTACCGGGAAAAAACCTCAGCGGCGGGGAAATTTCCCGGTGGATTTATTAAACGCGAAGGCCGGCCGACCAATAAAGAAATATTAACGATGCGGATGATAGATCGGCCGATCAGGCCATTATTCCCCAATGGCTTTTTTAATGAAGTGCAAATACAGGTGATGGTATTGTCGGCAGACCAGCAGAATGACCCGGATATCCTGGCGATAATCGGGTCGTCGGCGGCCCTGGCGATCTCAGAAATACCGTTTGAAGGTCCGCTGGGCGCGGTGCGGGTCGGCAGGATTAACGACCAATTCGTGATTAATCCGACCAGTAAGGAATTAGAAAGCTCCACTATGGAACTGGTGCTGGGTGGTCATAAAGGTGCGGTAAATATGGTCGAAGGATCGCTAAAAGAGGTTTCGGAAGACATCGTGGCCGATGCCATTGAATTTGGTCACCAGACAGTGGAGGAAATCTGCCAGATGATTTCCGAACTAGCGGCGGATTGCGGCAATCCCAAGCTGGAATTTACCCCGCCGGATATCAGCGAACTGCTCCGCTTGCTGGAGGAAAAAGTGGGGGTGGAATATCGGCAGGCGCGAGTTATGGGCAATAAAAAAGAGCGTGCGTCGAAGGTCGAATCGCTGTTTGTCCAATTCGCGGCGGAAATGATGCCGGAAGAAGGTGAAAGTATCTACACCCCGGAACAGATTCGGATGGCGATCGGAGAATATCAGGAAAAAGTTATCCGGGAAGAAATATTAAAGGGCCAGCGAGCCGATAGTCGGGACAACGATGTGCTCCGCGAAATATCCGGAGAGGTAGCGGTGCTGCCGCGGACCCATGGGTCCGCGATTTTTACCCGGGGCGAGACGCAGGCGCTGGCGACGGCGACATTGGGGACGGTTTCCGACGAGCAGATCGTCGATGGTCTGGTGGAAGAATACCGTAAAAAGTTCATGCTGCATTATAATTTTCCGCCATTTTGTGTGGGCGAAGTCCGGCGGATTGTCGGACCGGGTCGGCGGGAGATAGGTCACGGCTCGCTGGCGGAAAAAAGTCTGCAGGGCGTAATGCCTTCAGTAGAGGAATTTCCCTATACGGTCCGTTTGGTAAGCGATGTGCTGGAATCGAATGGCTCCAGCTCGATGGCATCGGTATGTGCGGGTACGCTGGCGATGATGGACGCTGGGGTGCCGATCCGGCGTCCGGTGGCGGGCATCTCCATCGGGATGGTGTCCGATAAGGATAAATATGTGCTTCTTACCGATATTCTCGGCGAGGAAGATCATTACGGGGATATGGATTTCAAGGTAGCGGGGACCCAGAAAGGCGTTACCGCCATCCAACTGGACCTGAAGGCGAGTGGAGTGCCCTTCGAGGTTATCCGCGAGAGTCTGGAGCGAGCCAAGAATGCCCGGCTGAAGATTTTGCAGACGATGCTGAGCATCATCGACAAGCCGCGGCAAGAGATCTCGAATTTCGCCCCCAAGATTGTGAATATCCGTATACCGGTGGATATGATCGGCAAGGTAATCGGTCCGGGCGGCAGAGATATCAAACGGATCCAGGAAACTACCGGAGCTACGATCGAGATCGAGGACGACGGCAACGTTTATATCTCCTGCATCGGCGGCAGCGGGCATCTTAAGGCTAAAGAAATTATTGAATTGATGACCATGCCCATTGAGGTCGGCAAAATGTTTAAGGGCAGGATAGTCGCAATTAAAGATTTTGGGGCGTTTGTGGAACTGGCGCCAGGTCGAGAAGGGTTATGCCATATTAGTGAGCTATCCGATCGGTTTGTCAAGTCGGTTACCGACGTATGCAATATTGATGATGAAATGAGCTTCAAGGTAATAGCGGTGGACGATATGGGCCGAATCAAACTTTCCCATAAAGCGGTCCTGCAGGAAGAAGCTGCGGCGCGAACGGGTCATTAAATAGCGGTTATTTAATTAAAAGTAGTACCTCATATTCGGCTGGACAAAGCAATATCTTGCAGGCTGGTCTGTGGTAATAATTTGATTGCCGGGGTGGGATATATCAGCGGAAGATTTTCCAGGCACAGGACATGGAATATGGTATGTGGCCAGAGATTCTTTCATTCGGATTAGGGGCGTTGCTTTCCGGTCTGGTAGCGTGGCGCCGGGCAGTGAAATGGTCCCGGCGACAGAGCATGAGGCGCCGAAATTTGCTGCAGCGAACCCGCCGGGCGGAGAAGATGGCAGAACTGGGGGAGTTAGCTGGTCATCTGGCGCACGAGATTCGCAATCCCCTGTCAACGATCAAAATGAATCTGCAATTGCTGGCGGAAGATATGACGGGATCGAAGGACAGGTTAAAATGCTGCTGCGGCAATAACCCGGCAGAAATGGACGATCTCCTGCAACATTATAATCGCCAACAGCGGAAGATCGAGACGATTACCCAGGAGGCGGATCGTTTGTCAGAGACGCTGAAAGATTTTCTCCACTACGCCGGCAGAATGGAAATACATCCGGCCCGGCAGGATATCAATGAAATCCTGGATGATTTGATCGATTTTTACGAACCCCAGGCGATAAGTAAAGGCATTCAAATACGTCGCGGGCTGGGTGATGGGCCGGTTATCTGCCGGGTGGATGCCGGGCTGATCAAGCAGGCGATATTGAACCTGTTTATCAATGCCATCCAGGCGATGGACGAAGGCGGCGAGCTGCTCATTCGCACGCGAATTCAGTCCAATGAAGTGTTAATTGATGTTATTGATACCGGGCCGGGAATCCCCCCGGAGCAGCAGGAAAAAATATTCGAGCCTTATTATACCACGCGGTCAGGGGGTACGGGTTTGGGGCTGCCCACCTGTCGGCGGATAGTCGAGGAGCATAAAGGCAGAATCGAGCTGCACAGTGAATTAGGCAAAGGTTCTTGTTTTACCGTGGTATTACCGCTAGTGGAGGAAGAGCCGGGAAGCAATGGTTAAAAGAGGAAAGATTTGCGGGAAAAGCGAAGCAAAAATTGCTAGAATAAAACTATGAGCAAAGCAGCCGACGTACTGATAATTGAGGATGAAGCAGCCCATGCGGAGGTCATGGCCGAGGCCCTGGAGCGTGAAGGATACGAAGTGACTACCGCCGCCAATGGCGAGGAGGGGCTGAAAAAATTTCAATCCAGCGATTCCTACGTAGTATTGACGGATTTAAAGCTGGGCAAGGGAATCGATGGCTTGGGAGTGCTGAAAGAAGTGGTCAAGACCGGCCGAACCTGTGCGGTAGTGCTGATTACCGCGCACAGCTCCATCGATACCTGCAAAAAAGCCCTGTGGGAAGGTGCGTATGAGTATATCGAAAAACCGGTGGACCTGGAATTACTGCGGGCGGTTATCAAGCGAGCGGTAGAAAAAATTCATTTGCTGCGGGAAAATCATCGGCTGCAGTTGCGCTTGGAAGACAAGTTTGATTTTAACGGGGTAATCGGCGATTCTCCGATGATGCTGCGGATGATGGATAAGCTGCGTCGCGCGGCTGGTTCGGATGTAACCGTGCTGCTGCAGGGCGAAAGCGGGGTGGGCAAGGAATTGTATGCCGAAGCGATCCACTATAATTCACCGCGAAAAGCCGGCCCTTTCCTGCCGGTTAACTGTGCCGGGCTGAGTGAGACGCTGCTGGAAAGCGAGCTTTTCGGTCATGTCAAAGGTGCATTTACCGGAGCTATGACCGACCGCAAAGGATTCTTTACGATGGCGGACGGGGGGACATTATTCCTGGACGAGATCGGGGATATGCCGCTGAACATGCAGGCTAAATTGCTGCGGGTATTGGAAGATCAGATGGTAACGCCCGTCGGCAGCACTACCGGCAGCAAAGTGGACGTCAGGATAATCAGCGCCACTAACCAGAATCTGGAAGAAAAGGTCAAAGACAAGAAATTCCGCCAGGACCTGTATTTTCGCATCCGGGGAATGAATATTGAAATCCCGCCGCTAAGGGAAAGGCGGGAGGATATCCCGATGTTGTTGAACCATTTCCTAAAGGAAGTCGCCCAGGCGGAAGACCGACCGGTGAAAGGTTTCACCCCGGCGGCGATGCGGAGCCTGAAAAGTTATAATTGGCCCGGCAACGTGCGGGAATTGCGCAATTGCGTTAAGACCATGGTGGTTTTGACGGATTCGGAATTAATAGATGTGGCGGATCTACCCTTCGAAATTCATCAGCGGGCCAACCAGTCGAGTGAGCTGAGCAATCTGGCGGGCATTAGTTTAAATGAGCTGGAGAAGGCGGCGATCAAGCGGACCCTGGAGATGGTCGATGGCAACCGGGAAGTGGCCGCCCAAATGCTGGGGCTGGGCGAAAGAACGCTCTACCGCAAAATCAAGGAATACGGTATCTAAAGAGTACCTCCGGCAATGAAGCGGTCAGGCTGTTTATTTGGCGAGAGCGGTTTTGGGCGGGGCCGGGTCATTCAAAGTAATGCGAGCGAGAGGATTTGAACCTCCAAGGCCTTTCGGCCACGAGAACCTAAATCTCGCGCGTCTGCCAATTCCGCCACGCTCGCGGCAAACTATTTATTTTATCGTCCGGCGGGGGCAAAATCAATGAGGCAGTGTATAGGATTTCCCCAGGCAAAGCGGCAAGTAAAGTGGTTCGCATATTAAATTACCGGGATGGAGAACACAATTTTTTTAACCGCTGCTTAAAATGCCTGCGGGCCTGCTTTTCCAGGTCGGTGTGTATTTTACGGAAAATTTCCAGTAATTTTTCCGCCGGCTCAGTCAGAATGGAATTTCCGCCGCCAGTGCCGCCGCGCCGACGGATCAACATTTTAAAACCCAGATGTTTCTCCACCGCCTGGATATCGCCCCAGGCTTTGCGGTAGCTGATGCCCAACTGCCGGGCTGCCTTTTGCAGGCTGTTGCATCGGCTGACTGCGTGTAATAATCGATATCGACCCTCACCGAGAAAACCCTCCCCCCGATCGTCGCTGAGCCATATTTTCACCTTAAGTTCCATTGCCTGATATGTACTGCCAATACCATTGGTTGTCAAGAGGGGGTTATCCAGCGAAGCATAAAGATCGCCCAAGTATGAAGATATCTTAGGGTATTTTTTGATTGACGCGAGAATAGAGCAGGTTTAACATTTGGAATTCTTAACTATTAGGAGAAAGAAATCATTTCCTGTTAATAGCGGCTTTTAAAGGAGAGACAAGGATTATGAAAAACATTAGAAGATGGACTTTTTTAATTCTGTTTTTTGGGGCGATTAACTCACTAAGCCAGGCGGATGTTCGCCTGCCGGCCGTTATCAGTGATAACATGGTCCTGCAGCAGGGTGGGCCGGTGAATATCTGGGGCTGGGCGGATCCGGGAGAAGATGTCAAGGTAGCGATCACCAACGGCGGGTCCGGAAAAACCATCGCCGATAAGGACGGCAATTGGAAATTGAAATTGGATCCACCCCCGGCGGGCGGGCCTTACCAGATCGAAATTGCGGCAAAGAATACCATTACGGTTAAAAATGTCCTGGTGGGCGAAGTGTGGCTGTGCTCCGGTCAGTCGAATATGGAATTCTCCATGAAAAAGGCGCAAAACGCCGAGGCGGAAATAGCTCAGGCGAATTATCCGCAAATTCGTTTATGCGGCGTGAAGATTGTAGCGAAAACCGAGCCCCAGAAAGACTGCGACGCCAGGTGGAGCGAATGTACTCCGGAAAAAGTGCCGAGTTTTTCCGCGGTGGGGTACTTTTTCGGGAGGCAATTGTATCAGCAGTTGCACGTTCCGATAGGTCTGATCAAGGCCTCTTGCGGCTCTTCGGCAGCGGAATGCTGGATTAATACCGGGGTACTGAAAAAGGATTCGGATTACGCGGCGATTTTCGAGCGCTATGCCAACCTGATAGCTAATTATCCCCAGTTGCTGAAGGAATATAAGCAGCGAATGGCAGACTGGAAGTTGGCTGTGGATGCGGCGCAGGCGGAAGGTAAAGAACCGCCGATAAAACCTATGCTGCTGCGGGAACCGAATAGTCCGGTAGTTTTGCCGGGAGGTTTATACAACGCCATGATCGCCCCGATCGTTGGTTACACCATCAAAGGGGTAATCTGGTACCAGGGTGAATCCAATGCTTTGCGAGCGTATCAATATCGTAAGCTTTTTCCCACTTTAATCGAAGATTGGCGGCAGGAGTGGGATGAAGGTGATTTCCCGTTTCTCTTTGTGCAGATTGCGCCGTTCGGCAAGCGCGAGCCGATTACCTGGGCGGAGCTGCGCGAAGCCCAGCTCATGACGCTCCGGACGGTCCCCAATACCGGTATGGCGGTGACGATGGATATCGGCGATCTGGAGAATATTCATCCCGCGAACAAACTGGACGTGGGTAAAAGACTGGCTCTTTGGGCTTTGGCGAAGACCTATGGCCGAGACCTGGTCTGTTCCGGTCCTCTTTACAAAGCTATGAAGGCCGAAGGTAATAAGATCCGTTTGTGTTTCGATTATATAGGCGGCGGGTTGGTCTCTAAAGGTGGCCCGCTGACGCATTTCGAAGTCGCCGGGGAGGACCGGCAATTTGTCGATGCCGAAGCGGTGATTGAAGGCGATACGATTGTAGTCAATAGCGATAAGGTACCTAATCCGATAGCGGTTCGATATTGCTGGAGTAACGAGGCGGTTGGTAACTTGTTCAATAAAGAAGGATTGCCCGCATCGCCCTTTCGCACGGACGATTGGCCTGGTGTTACTATGGGTAGGAATTGAAAACCGATGTCGGACAGTTTAAAAAAAAACGTTTTTATCAGATTTAAGTGAGAGACAAGGATTATGAAAAACATTAGAAGATTGGCTTTTTTAATTCTGTTTTTTTTGGTGATTAACTCCCTAAGCCATGCTGATGTTCGCCTGCCGGCTATTATCAGCGATGATATGGTCCTGCAGCAGGGCGGGCCGGTGAATGTCTGGGGCTGGGCGGATCCGGGCGAAGAGGTCAAGGTAGCGATCGCCGGCAGCGGGTCCGCGAAAACCGTCGCCGATAAGGACGGCAATTGGAAATTAAAACTGGATGCACCACCGGCGGGTGGGCCTTACCAGATCGAAATCGCGGGGAAAAACACCATTACAGTTAAAAATGTCCTGGTAGGCGAGGTCTGGCTGTGCTCCGGTCAATCCAATATGGGATTCCTCGTCAGAGAAGGCCAAAACGCCGAGACGGAAATAGCCCAGGCCAATTATCCCCAGATTCGGCTCTGCACCGTCGAGGTAGCCACAGCCACCCAGCCGCAGAAAGACTGCACCGCCGGTTGGAGTGAATGCGCACCTGAAACTGTAGCTAATTTTTCAGCAGCAGGATATTTTTTCGGCCGAAAATTGTACCAGCAATTGAAAGTGCCCATCGGATTGATCCGTGCTGCCAAGGGCGGCTCACCGGTGGAAAGCTGGATTGCCCCTGATATACTGGCGAGCGACCCGGATTACGCCCCGATTCTCCAGCGACACGCCCAACTGGTAGCGGATTATCCCAGTCTGCTGCAGGAGTACCAGCGGCAGGTGGCACAATGGAAACAAGCGGTCCAGCAGGCAAATGCCGCGGGTAATCAGCCGCCGCGTGAGCCAAGACTTCCGTTCGGGCCGGACCATCCGCTGAAGTTACCTGGCGGGATGTACAACGCGATGATCATGCCGATAACCAGTTTTCCCATTAAAGGAGTAATCTGGTATCAGGGTGAGTCCAACAACGGGCGAGCTTATCAGTACCGTAAACTTTTTCCCGCCCTGATAGAAAATTGGCGAAGCGCCTGGGGCGAGGGTGATTTCCCGTTTCTTTTCGTGCAGATTGCCCCGTTCAAATGGCACACGCCGGTAACCTGGGCGGAGCTGCGCGAGGCACAACTGATGACCCTTCGCAGCGTGCCGAATACCGGTATGGCAGTCACCACCGATATCGGCGATATCAGCAATATCCACCCTAAGAATAAGCAGGACGTCGGTGATCGTCTGGCGCTGTGGGCGCTGGCAAAGACCTATGCCCGCGATGTGGTTTACAGCGGGCCGCTCTATCGAAAAATGAAAGTCGAAGATAATAAGATCAGATTATTCTTCGATTACACCGACGGCGGATTGGTCGCCAAAGACGGACCACTCACGGAGTTCACTATCGCCGGCAGCGATAAGAATTTTGTCGATGCCGACGCCGTCATCGACGGCGATACCGTCCTGGTTTCCAGCGATAAGATTGACCTTCCTGTGGCGGTGCGTTTCGGCTGGAGTAATATTCCTCAGCCCAACTTCTTCAACAAAGCGGGACTGCCCGCCTCGCCGTTTCGCACCGACGATTGGCCCGGCGTTACCATGGGCAGCAATTGAAAGCCGGTCCTGTGCCGGCGGAGATGGTTACAAAGCGTTCTTGTCGGGATCATTTAATTTTTTGTCTGGTTTGAGGCCGAATAATTCCAGCCATTGATCGGCTTGGCCGACGGCGAGTCCGTGAAATTTGAGTTTCGGCTCGCGTGGGCGAGGCGAGTTCGCCTTTTGGCGGCGCAGGAACAGGGCCTCCAGGTATTCCGCTGAGGCAAGCGATCGGGCCCGGCGTTTGCGAGCCGCGCGGCGCAGACGATTGTCCGAACTGACGACAGATAACCGGCGGGGGGCGGTATTCTGCTGAATCAGTATTTCCAAAGTAGAATCCGCATCCGATTTGCCGCCGCTGTAAATAATCCGGAGAAATTCTTCCGGAGTGTCGTTGTCGGTGAGGTGGCGGGGCTTTTTCCCGTCAAAGACGACAATTGCTTTATCACGCAAGAGGCGCATATCCTCAGCAATCAAATCGCATAAAGCCGAGGTGGTGATATTTTCCCATGGTTCGTACAGCTTGCGGGCAGCGTGATAAAGATTGTAGCCGTCGAAAAGGAAAGGCATCGGTTTTTAATCGCTCAATTGATACTTTATTTTTCCGCCGACCACCGTCAGGACGGCGCGGGCGCTGAGCTGCCAGCCGTCGTAGGGGCAGTTACGGCTCTTGGAGCGGAATTTTTCCACGCAGACCCGCCAACTATGATGTGGATCAATAACGGTGATATCAGCCGCACTGCCGACGGCTAAAGTGCCTTTGTCAAGGCCGAGAATTCCGGCGGGGCCGATGGTCATTAATTGAATTAGCCGGGGCCAATCTATAATACTTGGTTCGATCAGGGCCTTGACATATAGTCCCAAAGCGCATTCCAGAGAAATAATACCGCAGGGCGCCAGAAGGAACTCCAGTTCCTTCTCGCTGCTTAAATGCGGGGCATGATCGCTCGCCAGGCAGTCGATAGTGCCGTCAGCTACCGCTTCCAGCAGGGCCTTGACATCACTCCGGCTGCGCAGGGGCGGATTGATTTTATAATTGGTATCGTAGTCTTGGCAGGCTTCATCCGTCAGCAGCAAGTGATGCGGAGCCACTTCAGCGGTTACCCTGATGCCCTGCTGTTTGGCCTGGCGGATTATCTGGGTGCTTCCGGCGGTGGTAATATGCTGTACATGCAGCCGGGTTGACGTCTGCCGGGTCAACTGCAGGTCGCGATAGAGCATAAGTTCTTCCGCCAGTCGGGTCATCCCCGGCAGGCCTAATACGGTGGCCTGATAACCGCTGTTCATGCAGCCGCCCGCCGCCAGGGCGTCATCCTGGCAATGCTGCATGATCGGTTTGCCGAACATTTCCGCATATTGCAAGGCCTTGAGCATAACCACAGGATTTTGCACGCCATTACCGTCATCGGTGAACGCTACCACTTTGCCGCGAACCATCTGCCCCATTTCTGCCAGTTCCTTGCCGGCACGGTTTTTGGTAATCGCCCCGGCGGGAAAGACATTAGCCAGATCGACGGCGGCAGCCTGGCGATACACAAAATCCACGGTCGCCTCGTTATCTATCGCCGGTTCGGTGTTGGGCATACAGACCACGCTGGTAAAGCCGCCCGCTACGGCGGCGGCGGAACCGCTGGCGATAGTTTCCTCTTCCTCGTCACCCGGTTCCCGCAAATGCACGTGCATATCAATCAGGCCGGGCACTACCAGCTTATCCTTCGCGTCGATAATTGTGCCGGCTTCATCCTTGACGATGCCCACCTGTACGATTCGGCCATTGCACACCAGGATATCGCCGATTGCATCGACGTTGTTAGCTGGGTCGATAATTCTGCCGTTTTTTATCAATAGTTCATTCATGGGTTTGTTTCACCCTGGGGGCTGGGCAGTGTGGTTGCCGCCTGATTCACCAGAAATAGCACCGCCATTCGTACAGCCAGACCATTGGTAACCTGGCGTAAAATAGCGCTGTTGGGTCCGTCAGCTACTTCACTTTCAATTTCCAATCCGCGATTCAAGGGGCCGGGATGCATAACGATCACGTCTTTTTTAGCCCGCTTCATCCGATCGACGGTTAGGCCGAATAAACGGGAGTATTCCCGGACGGAAGGCATCACTTGACTGCCGATCCGCTCAAATTGGATCCGCAGCATGTTCACTACATCCATATCATTGATTATCGAGTCAAAATCGTAACAGACTTTTACCGGCAGTTCTTTTACCGCGGCGGGCATCAGGGTGGGAGGCCCCACCAGGTAAACTTCCGCTCCCAGGGTATGCAGGCCCCAGATATTGCTGCGGGCTACCCGCGAGTGGGCGATGTCGCCGACAATCGCCGCCTTCAGGCCCGTTAGATCACCCCGTAATTCTCGAATAGTGAAGATATCAAGCAGTCCCTGGGTGGGGTGCTCATGATAACCGTCACCCGCGTTTACTACGCAGGCGTCAATGCATTTGGTAAGAAAATGAGGTGCTCCTCCGGCGTTGTGCCGCACCACCACGATATCGATTCCCATTGCCTCCAGGTTCCGGGCGGTATCCCGCAGGGTCTCGCCCTTGGAGATGCTGGACGATTTAGCGGTAAACTCCAGCACGTCGGCGCTGAGCCGGCTGGCCGCCAGGCTGAAGCTGTTGCGGGTACGGGTGCTGTCCTCGAAAAAGAGGTTTACCACCACCTTGCCACGCAAAGCCGGTGCCTTCTTGATGGAGCGGCGGGAAATCTCTTTGAAGCCCTCCGCTGTATCCAGAACGTGGAGCAGTTCCTCCCGGCTTAACTCGCGCAGATTAAGGAGATGCTTGCGCCGCCAGGTAAACTTTTTTTCCGGGCCGCGGTCCGTGGGATTCTGAGCAATCTTTTCCGTATCTCGGTAAGGCATGGTTAAGGATGGGCGACTAGCCCGTGCCGGGTTATTCCAGCACTACTTCTTCCCGGTTATCCACCTCGTTAAGATAGACATTTACCCTTTGATTTTTAGGGGCTTCCACTACTTTTCCGATATAATCGGCACTGATGGGTAATTCCCGCTGACCGCGATCGACCAGCACGGCGAGTCGAATAGCGATCGGCCGGCCGTAATCAATCAAGGCATCCAGGGCGGCACGGGCCGACCGGCCCGTATTAAGAACGTCATCAACCAGCACGATCAGTCGGTCATCGATATCGAAATCAATTTCCGTGGTCCGTACATTGGGCTGATGATGCCGGGGCTGGTTCAAATCGTCGCGGTATAAAGTGATATCCAGCGTACCTTGATCCACCGGCTGATTTAAGCGACTTTGGATGATTTTCTGCAGACGCTGGGCGATTATCTCACCACGCGAACGGATACCTACTAGCGCTAATGACGCATCTGGCGGTGTGGCTTTAATAATATCATCCGCCAGTTTTTCCAGCAGCGTGGCGATAGCTTGGCTGTCCAGTATTACCTGCATTCGGTTCGCCTTATTTTAATGTAATTATGAATAGAATATACTCGACGTCCGCTTACCCTTTGGACAACAAATTTTCAGTTAACTTTCGCAGATTATTTATCGCATCTCGCCCATTATGATTCCTTCCCACCTTCTTACTTTCTTACCTTCTTACTATATTAGGGGCTAATGCTGCGCCAGAAAAAAGTACGAAAGTACATTTTCAGTTTAGTAAGTCTAACCGCAAGTTTCTGCTGATTCAAGTGCCATTTGGCAAAACCGGCAATTTGACGTGCGACATTTCTCCTACCCAGCCATCATGTATTACAAATCTTTTAATTGCAGGTGGTTATGGAGGTTGTAATCGGCGTTTGCCTACTTATTGATTACGCCGGAAAACGGCGACGACATGCTCAAGCTCAACCACAAACAAGCGATTGTCGCCTTCGAAATCGACGGGGATAGCGTTTTTGGGATTAAATAGAACCTTGTCGTACTTTTTTAGCGGGATCAGCGGGTCGGATTCGATCTCGGCGGAGACCGCTACAATACGACCGGTGATAGTGGGAATTTCGATGTTGTCCGGCAGGCGGATACCGCCTTTGGTTTCCTTCTTGTCCTTGTCTTTACGGATCAGAACTCTTTTACCCAGCGGCTCGACAATCTCGAAATTATCTCCTGTTGTATTATTATTAGTATCAGATGATCCGGACATTTTCGCGTCCAATTACAGGCTGGCCTCGGCATTGGCGCTGCGCAGCCGAATGGTTTTTCGGCTTAAATCGTGGATAGCATTTATGGTCCTTACTGTACCATATCGTGCCCGCATGACCACGGAAGATGTTGAGGTCTTGCTGCCTTGTACCTGGATACCCCGAAGAATAAAACCGTCGCTGATACCGGTGGCGCAGAAGATAATATTATTGCCGCGGGCCATGTCCTCGGCGTAAAATTGCTTTTGCAGGTCCTGAGGCGAAAAAGCTTCGATTATCCTCTTCTTTTCCTCTTCATTCTCGGGGGCAAAGCGGGCGATAATATCGCCGTCGAGGCATTTAATCGCGGCAGCCGCGACCACTGCCTCCGCTGATCCGCCGATTCCCATATAAACATCGATGCCGGTATTGGGAAAACTGGGCGCCATAGCGGCGGCGACGTCGCCGTCGTTGATTAGGCGGACCGAGACGCCGGTCTTCCGCAAATTTTTGATAAGCGTTTCGTGGCGCTTGCGCTCGAGAACCGCTACGGTAACATCCTGCACCCGCTTGCCCAGTTGACCGGCGATTATTTCCAGGTTATCGCGGACCGAGGCGTTAAGATTTATCTGGCCCGGCCCCAACTTGACGGCGGGGCCATAGGCGATTTTTTCCATATATTTGCAGGGTACATTCATCAGGGTAGGCGAATCATCGGTGCTGCGCGCCGCTACCAGCAGAGACATTGCTCCCGAAAAACCTCGTCCGACCAGCTCGATTCCGTCAATCGGTATGATAGCCAGGCCGATTTCCAGGGCCTCTTCCTGCTGGTTGCCTAGTTTTTCGCCGGCTTCGATGCCGTTCGCTTGCGGTTTCAGACCGTCTCCAAAAACTACCGTTGCCGAAACACGGGTGATATCCAGCGTGCCTCGGATCGCATCCACCGCGGCGGCATGAGCAGCCTGCGGATCGCCCTTTCCCAGCCAGCGATAAGCATTCAAAGCCGCCGCTTCCGTGGTACGAATCAAATCCAGCTCCACCAGTCGTTCCAGGTCAAGCGGCGTAATCCGCAGTGACTGATTTTGGGGCTGGCCCTGCTTGGTTTTTGTGGGGGCGCGGTCTTTTTGTTTTTTGGTTGGTGTCACGATTAAACTTCCTTCTCATCAATCCAGGCCATTAGCTTGCGTAACTTCCGCCCGACCTGCTCGATGGGACTGTCGTGATCTTTTTGATACAATTCGTTGAATTTCTTCTTGCCGGTGTTTACTTCGTTTATCCACTCTTTGGCGAACGCGCCCGAGCAAATTTCAGCAAGAATTTTTTTCATTTCCGCCTTGGTCTGATCGGTGATAATCCGCGACCCGCGGGTAAGATCGCCGTATTCCGCGGTGTTCGATATGCTGTAGCGCATGTAACTGAGGCCGCCCTGATACATCAGATCGACGATGAGTTTGACCTCGTGCATGCACTCGAAATAGGCGATTTCCGGCTGGTAACCTGCCTGGACCAGGGTTTCGAAACCGGCTTTTATCAAAGCGGTTAGCCCGCCGCAAAGAACCACCTGTTCGCCGAAAAGATCGGTTTCCGTCTCTTCTTTGAAAGTGGTCTCGATAATGCCTGCCCGGGCTCCGCCGATGCCGTTTCCCCAGGCCAGAGCGATTTCTTTCGCCTTACCGTTGGCGTCCTGTTGCACCGCCACCAGGCAGGGTACTCCGCCGCCTTTTTCATACTCGCTACGGACCAGATGGCCCGGTCCTTTGGGCGCGATCATGATGACGTTGACTTCTTTCGGCGGCGTAATGTATTTAAAGTGGATGTTAAATCCGTGGCAAAATCCCAGGGTTTTTCCTGCCTTGAGATTCGGACCGATCGCGCTTTCATATACTTTTTTCTGTACCTCGTCCGGCACGGTGACGATGATTAAATCCGCCTGTTTGACCGCCTGGTCGGCGGCTAGGGGCGAGAAGCCGTGTTTGCGGGCGAGCTGGTAATTGTCCGTCCCTTCCAGCTCGGATACCACGACCTTTAAGCCGCTGTCACGCAGATTCTGACTGTGGGCGTGTCCCTGGCTGCCGTAGCCGATAATGGCGATAGTCTTGCCTTCCAATGCGGTTTTGGGTGCGTTTTTTTCGTAGTAAATTTTCGCGTCGGTCATTTATCATTCTCCTTGCTAAATTGTTCTTTTCGTTGATACCGGGGCATGGCGATGATACCGGTTCGAACCACATCTTTTACCCCATACGGCCGGCAGGTATCGATGAAAGCCTCGATTTTCTCTTCCGGCCCGGTTACTTCAACTATAACGAATTTGGGGCTGATGTCCACCACTTTTGCCTGAAACATCTCGATAATCGCCTGGATTTCCGGCCGCTTTTCCGGGATGGCGGCCACTTTAATCAACATCAGGTCACGCTGGACGAGATTTTCCCCGGTGTAATCGTATATTTTGACAACTGAGATCAGCTTGCCCAGTTGTTTGCGCACCTGTTCCAGGGTGTTTTCATCACCTACGACTACGATAGTCATACGGCTGATATTAGGGTCTTCCGTTCGTCCCACCGCCAGCGAATCGATATTAAAGCTCCGGGCCGCAAACATTCCCGCCACGTGAGCCAAAACTCCGGGCTGGTTCTGCACTAGAGCACTTATGGTATGTTTCATAATATACCTCTGCATATAATTTAGGTTAATAGGGGTTTACCTGTGGTGATAAAAAAATCAGAATCAGGAGCTATATGTTACTCGTAAAGACCTTCCTGCCGGCAGTTATACAATTTCGCTGTTGATGGTGGGCAGACCCGTCATCTCATGCAGTCCTTTGCCTGACGCTACCATCGGCCATACATTTTCCTCTCGTTCCACCAGAAAATCAACCACGCAGCATTTTTTTTCTGCCAGCATTCGTTTAATCACTTGGGGAACCTCCTGCTTTTGGGTAACGGTTATGCCTACCGCACCGAAGGCCTCGGCCACCTTGGCAAAGCTGGGATTGTGCAGATAAGATTTTGAATACCGTTTGCCGTAGAACATCTCCTGCCACTGCCTAACCATGCCCATATAGCCGTTATTTAAAATGCAGACCTTGACGGGCAGATTGTTCTCCACCGCGGTGGCTAATTCGTTCAGCGTCATGCTGAAGCTGCTGTCGCCGTCGATATCCACCACGGTAGCGTCCGGCCGACCGATTTGGGCCCCGATTGCCGCGGGAAACCCAAAACCCATGGTCCCAAGACCGCCGGACGTGATAAAATGACGCGGCAGACTGAATCGGTAGAATTGTGCCGCCCACATCTGATGCTGACCGACGCCGGTGCAGATAATTGCCTTACCGTTGGTCTGACGCCATATTTCTTCAATGACGTATTGAGGTTTGATTTTCTCGGTATTATTGTCATAAATGAGGGGATACTTCTTCTTCATCTCCTCGATACGGGCGAACCACTCCCGGCGCGGCTGGGGCTGAATATAGTTGATCATCTCGGATAATATGTTTTTGGCATTACCCACCACGGGGATATCGACCTTCACATTTTTGGAAATACTGGCCGGATCGATATCTATATGGATTATCGTCGCATGGGGGGCAAAGTGCTTGACATCTCCGGTAATCCGGTCATCGAACCGGGCCCCAATCGCGACGAGCAAGTCACACTCCTGAATGGCGAAGTTGGCATAAGCAGTGCCATGCATCCCCAGCATTTGCAATGACTTAGGATCATTTTCATCAAAACAGCCCAGCCCCAGCAAGGTCGTGGTAATAGGCACGTTAGCCTTGTTGACCAACTCGGTCAATTCCTTGGAGGCGTTGGACAAAATTACCCCGCCCCCAGCGTAAATGACAGGTTTTTGGGCCTGGTTGATCGCCTCAGCGGCCCGTTTAATCTGACGCAGGTGCCCTGCCTCACGGACCTTATACCCCGGCAGGTCCATTTCCAGATTGTCGTTTTTAAAGGGGATTACCGTGGTAGAGACATCCAGAGGTAAATCGATCAGGACCGGACCGGGCCGCCCGGTTCGGGCGATGTGGAACGCCTCATGGATGATTCGGGCCAGGTGCTTGGTGTCCTTGACGATATAATTATGCTTGGTGACCGGCCGGGTGATGCCGGTTGTGTCAGCCTCCTGAAAGGCGTCATTGCCGATTAGGGGCGTTTTGACCTGCCCGGTAATAGCCACCAGCGGGATGGAATCCATATAGGCGGTTGCTATGCCCGTGACGGTATTAGTTGCTCCCGGTCCGGAAGTTACCATAACCACGCCGACCTTGCCGGTCGCCCGGGCGTAGGCGTCTGCCATATGGGTGGCGCCCTGCTCATGGCGCGAAAGGATAAAATTTATCGGGCTATGATACAAGGCGTCAAAAATCGGCAGCACCACCCCGCCGGGATAGCCGAATATGGTTTCCACTCCTTCGTTGCGGAGTACCTCGCAAAGTATCTCAGCGCCGTTTTTTTCCGTATCGCCGTTTGCGGGGATTTCGATGGATTTAGGAAGTGATTCAGACGTAGTTTTCTCCATGGCCTTTGGCTCCTTCTTACATTTGCCCTCGAATTTCGGGTAGCCATGGTGTTTTTTACTGGTTTTCAGCCCAGCTTCGCCGCCGCGATAAATCCCGAACCAACAACTCCCGTTATCGGCCCTGAACTTAAAGCGGTTCTTTGGCAAGTGCCATGGTCCCGAGGTTTAAAACCACTTTTATTAATAATAACTCTTAAATTAGGTTAAAACAAGCAGTTTTTCAACGTTTTTTATGGCGTTTTTAGGTTAAAAACTTAGCTGACCCTTAAATCCGGCCAATCCGGTCATATTTTTCGGCTTTTTTGCCTTGGTTTTTACTGCCCGGGCCAAAGGGCCAGGATATGGCTCGTTTTGGTAAATTTTTCCAGTTGCTGGTAGATATCCCAGGTGCTTTGCCGGCTGAGGGGACTATAAGCGAACAGCATCTCCCTCAGCGACGGCGGCGAAGTATATCTTACCACCCGCGGATTTTCCAGATTCAGAGAATCAGCCAGATCATCTATTACCTCTTCCAGGAAGCCGACTTTATCGACCAGCTTTTTTTCCACCGCTTCATCGCCGTCGAAAACGTCTCCATTGGCGAGCTGCCAGACCTGCTCTTCGCTGATATTGCGACCTTTCATCACCACCTCGACGAACCGGCGGTGAATTTTGTCCAGATCCGCTCGGATTTCGGTTATTTCCTCTTCGGTGGGTTGGCGGAACATGGAGCCTTGGTCTTTATGGGGAGATCGGCTGGATTTGATGACCACCGGTGTAATTCCCAGTTTTTCTTTCAGGGTATCTTCCAGGACGAGGTTAAGGTAAATCACGCCGATACTGCCGACGATGGTGTTTTCCTGGGCATAGATTTTTTCCGCCGCCGCCGAAATCCAGTAGGCCCCGCTCGCCCCGACCCCCTGGATCGAGACGTAGAGTTTTTTCTCCGTACTGCTGATAAAATCACGGACATACTGGTTGATCATATTCGAGGGTGCGACCTCTCCCCCGCCGCTGTTTACCACGAGGATGACCGCCTTGACGCTTTTATCGCCGCCGGCTCGCTGGAGCATTTTCCGGATCTCCTGGGCCTTGTCCATGTTAATCATGCCTTCCAGGTCGATCAGGGCGATTTTTTGCTGGTAATTGCCTGGCTGATAGACGCTTTCCTGGAATCTGCTGGAAAGGGCGATTATCAGATAAATATTCAGGATTATCGATAAGATAAAAATCATCGTCAGTAGTGATCGGAATATCCTCCCCGCCCACGATCTGCCCTTTCGGCCGGTTTTGTCCGGATAGACCGGCGGTGCTTTAGCCGGCGGCTGATGATAGGGCGGTATATTGCTGATGGGCGGCTCATCGGGAATATGGGAAGGGAAATTATCGTTACTTTGATCCATATTTGTTACTCCTGTAAAATTACGCTATTATGACCTTGACTTCTTAAGTATCGTTTTCATCCACATGTCGGTTAGCTCCATTTGGAAACTATCTTTGAATCTCGACTGCTGTAAAACACCTTTGATTTTGCTGTCGTATTCCTGCCTGCTGAAACCGTGCATTTCGGTAATTTTAATTAAAATTAAGCGGCGCAGCCACCCGTATTCCTTTTTCGCGGTATCAGCTTCTTTTTTGAGAGCATCGGGGCACGGGTCATATATCCAACCTTCTTGGCCGTTTTTTAGAATGCGATAACATTCATCGAATACCTTGCCGGGTCTTCGCCAGTGATGCAGGGATCCGGTACTTACAATAAAATCAACCGAATTATCCTCAAACGCCAGATCAGCGGCGTCGCCCAGCTCAAATTGAACGTTTTTGACGCCTGCCGCGTGCCTTCGGGCGAGCTTGACCATTTGTCGGCTCAAATCGATGCCATGAACCTGCAGGTTTGGCGCTCTCTTGGCAATCGCTATGGATAAATATCCTGTCCCGCAGCCCAAATCAACCATTGTCCCGCTTCCGATCTGCTGAACTATGTCATCAGCTATCTTTCTTTCCGGTTTTTGCAGAATCCTTGCCGGTACCGCGTCGTAAAAAATAGCGGCGGGGCCGGGAATTGCTTCGAACTTGCTCTGGGCATCCCGGATAAATCTGGTTAACGACATAATTCCCCAGAATATCAACTCCGGCACGAAACGCAAGTTTTTTGATGGCGGGATTTAAGCTACCTTTATTACATAAGTTATGAAATAAAGCAACCGATTTACCATTATTATAAGGACCATTTGCCGCCCCTGTAAAAGTTGCATTTATCCGCTGATAAGCTTATGATGAAGCAGATGTTTTTAAAAGATAAAAGATTGCATGACTTTTTGCATAGGTTCGCCCCAAATAATATCGGCTATCATCCGTTGGCCAGCGCCATCGTATTAGCGATAATCCTGGGTCTGTCTCTGTTGGCGGCGCAAGTGGTGGTAATGGCCCGGTCGGGGCCGCTCATTGCCCGGGAAAATGCCGTCAAACTGATAAATGAAGTCTCTCGCCGCGGACTGACCACCTATTTCGACCCGAACACCGTAGTAAATTATTATTTACAGGAAGAGTCGGGCAAGACCATCGGTTTTGCCGCCATGAGCTATAAGCCGGTTATCCGGCAAGATGGTGCGAAATTCCTGGCCGGCAGACAACTGTATTACGACGAAACCAGAAAATCTTCGGTGTCTTTCTCTTTTGCCGTATCCGATGACCTCAGCAATTACACCTACCTTGAGGGTTCTCGCCGCATCATGATTCCTCGTCAGTCGATGGGATTGGATAATTTTATGCCTGCGCCGCTGCTGGATTTTTTTTCCTCTCTGGTAGCTAAAAAGGGATATAAAGAGGGAGCCGCTTTTGCTATCGACCAGGTTAACCGCGACCGTGCTTCCCGGCAGTTGTTTTATCTGCTCCAGTGCCGGGTCACCTTGGGCGGCGTAGTGCCGGAAAAAATCAGCCTATCCGTCCCCGAGGGCAAAGCGGTTACGGTCAGGCTGCTGGGCTTGCCCATGGCCCAAACCGTATATTACAATCAGAATAATCAATTAATCTGGCAGGAGAATGCCCTTGATTCGATCCGTACCACCATGATATCCGTGCCCCGTCAGAAATTGATGGATTTATTTCCCTGGCTCGATGAAAAACTGGATAACTGGCTGGAAGTGGCTCCCGATGTCGAAGAGCATTTTATATAAATTATTTTTGTCCTTTTTTTTGATTCAATTTGCCGGCGGGTTCGGCTGGGCTTCGACCCTGCTTGATCCCAACAGCGATATTTCACCGGAATCTGTCGCGAAGGTGAATCTGGGATCGATATATGTGGACATCCGCAACGGTTTTTCCCTCCAGCCGCCGCGGGATTGCCGTTTGCTGCGGAGTTCCGATGCTGCCGGCGTTGCGGTGCCGCCGCAAAATCCACCCGCCATCCAAGACTGGGAAATTCTCCGCCGACCCTGCAGCAAGGAATTAATCCGCTTCGTTAGCCGGGAAGATTCCCCTCCGCTGTGCCTGGCCGTTTATCTCCTGCTGGCCAGGCAGCAGATGGATATGGAAAAAATGCTCCAGGCTAGGTGTGATTTCTGGCGGAAATATCCCGATCAGGCGGTTATCAGCCGCAAGGATACCCGGATTGTAAACAATTGCCCCGCCGCCTTACTGGCGGTCGCCTGGCAGGGCGACTCGAAAAAAGGTGATTCCAGGCTCATTCTGGAAACATTAATCCAAAACGAGCCGGATAGATTTTTTATGCTGGTGTTATATACGCCTCCCGACCTTGATGATAAGTCAGCCGGACCGCAGCAGATTATGAAGGCGGTAACGGATAGTTTTATCTGTCTCGGCAAAACCCAGGAGGAGCAACGCTGGAAACAGGCGAAAAGCCAGGCCCAGAACCTCCTGGCCCAGTTGAAAATCGGCGCTATTAAAGATATCCTCCGGCTGGAAACCTGCTACCGCGTCAGCCGTGCGGGCAAAGACATCGGTTTTTACCGGGTCAGAGAGAACGCATCAGATGCCGGCGGCTCTGGCGCGGTCGAAATTATCTGCCAGGCCTTTATAAATAATCTTCAAGCCGGCCGGGATTTCGCCCGGATATTTGGTTTATCGGCTGAGGTAGGCATTGCGGAAAACCCGGCTTCTTCCATTGCTCCGGTTTATCTGGAGGGTAGATTTATTTTGAGAAAAAACTTGGATGCTGAGCAGGCGGATTATCAATTTATCTGCCCGGACGAACCACGAATGAATTATCACCTGCGATATAACTGGGAAGCTGACCGGATCCTGACTACCATCGGCGAAATCACCCCGGCGAAAGAGGAAACTGTCACCGAGACGCTAAAGATTAATCGCCGGATATTTTTACCTTTTTCTCTGGCGGTGCTGCTGCCTCGCTTTTTGCCGAACGAGACCGGCGGCGAATTTGTCTTTATGCGCTATGCCAACCGAGCATTGTGCCATTATTCACTGCGGATTGGGGATAAGCTCGATATAGAGCAGTCGCCGCAAAATATATCCGCTCGCTATCTTGTCGGTCAAATGGGCCAGCAAGGCCCGATTCTGGAAATCTGGCTGGATGCGTCGGGCAATATCCTGAAACTTCACGCCGACTCCATCATCCTGCAGCTCAGCACCGCCGACCAGATAAATGAACTCTGGCCCCAGCAGACCAAAGACTGGCCCTGCGCTGCCCCGGCGATAAAATAATTTATGGATATTATTTTTCATTTTGCTATTTTGTTAATATTCATTTTAAATGGTTTTTCCTTGATGATGTTGTTTATATCTTAAAGAGAGGTCGACCACATGGCGGAAGTGGCAGCGGATGTCGTTATCGTGGGTGCGGGACCGGCGGGATTGGCGGCGGCTCTGTATGCCGCCCGCGATCGCTATCGTACGGTCGTCCTGGATAAATATGCCCCCGGCGGGCAGATTAATCTCACCGATCGCATCGAAAATTATCCCGCTATCGCCAAGATCAGCGGGCCGGATATGATCGAAATTATGTATGGCCAGGTAACCAGCTTCGGGGCTGAGGTAATAAATAACCGCGAAGTAACTGCGCTCATCCGTCGTGCGGACGGCAAAATTGAGGTCCATACCGCCAAGGACACCTATCTTGCGACCGTCGTTATTCTGACCCCCGGCAGTGATTATCGTCGGCTGGGCGTGCCGGGCGAGGAAAAGTTTCGCCAGGCGGGCAGCGGCGTAAGTTACTGCGGCACCTGCGACGCCCCGTTCTTCAAGGGTAAACACGTTGTTGCCATCGGCGGGGGCAATGTCGCCGTCGAGGATACCATTCACCTGGCAAAATTCTGCCAAAAGGTAACTCTGGTGCATCGCCGGAAGGAATTTCGCGCGACCAAAGTGCTGGTGGAAGAGCTGCTTCAGGAAACCAGGAAAGGAACTATCGAAATTCGTTACGATACTATTGTCACCTCCATCAACGGCAAAGACCGGGTCGAAAGCGCCGCCGTGAAAAACGTTCAGACCGGCCAAACCGAGGATTTGACCTGCGATGGGGTATTTATTTTTGTCGGGATGATTCCGAATACCGCCTTCCTCAAGGGCACGATCGATTTGGATGAGAATGGTTATATTGTTTGCGATCCTCAGTATTTGCGGACCAGTATGCCGGGCGTTTTTGTCGCCGGCGACTGCCGCCGGGGAGCAGCCATGCAGTTAGCCACCGCCATCGGCGACGGCGTGGCTGCCGCCATATATATGAAGGAATATCTCCGCGACCCCGCCTGGTGGCAGACCAATCGCCAGCCCGCCGGGCTGGGCTGGGTTTAGTAGGCCAGTATATAAAAGTTAATTTTCGCAGATTTTTTTATCGGAACTTGCCCTCCAACAGGGCCTTACAACAATATAGCAATAATATGCCGGTTCGATAAAACGACCGAACTTTACCTAAAAACTATCAAATGAGCCTAAAGGCCCTGTCGCCGCATCAGGGCCAATGTTGCTCAAGAAAAAGTACGATAGTACTATGAAAACAGCGTATTTTGATTGTTTTTCCGGCGCCGCCGGCGACATGATAGTGGGTGCCGCCCTCGACGCGGGCGCGCCCCAGGAATTACTACGGCGGGAGCTGGCTAAGCTCGCCCTGGAAGATGTGGACCTGGAGATTCGCAAGGTCAGCAAAAAAGGTATCGCCGCTACCCTTTTCATCCCCCAGCCTAAAAATACCCTCGATCATCACCACCGCAAAAATCATGAAGGTCCGCACTATCGCAATCTGGCGGATATTATCGACATTATCGAACATGCCGGCTTGAGTAAATGGACCACCGGCAGCGCGATTAAAATCTTTCAAAAGCTGGCCCAGGCGGAAGCGAAGGTCCACGGCGCCTCGGAAAACGAGATTCACTTCCATGAAATCGGCGCGGTTGATTCGATTATGGATATCGTCGGCGCCTGCGTGGCCCTGGAGTCGTTGGCTGTCGAGGAGATTTATTGTTCACCTTTGGTGGTCGGCCGCGGTATGGTGAAATGCGCCCACGGCCTGCTGCCGGTCCCCGCCCCGGCGACCGCGGAGCTGATAAAGGGCATCGAAATTTTGCCCAGCGAGGTTGAGGGTGAATTGCTCACCCCTACCGGGGCGGCGATTTTGACCACCCTGGCGAGCGGTTTCGGCCCTATGCCCGCCCTGGAGATAACCGATATCGGTTACGGCGCCGGCCAGAATGATAATCCCCAAATGCCCAACGTGCTCCGCTTGATCGTCGGCCAAAAAAGGCTCAACCGCGGGTCTGATGTTCTGTCTGACACGGTATGCCTGCTGGAGGCGAATATAGATGATGCTACCGGCCAGCTTATCGGTCACGTTACCGAGGTACTACTCCAGGCGGGGGCACTGGATGTTTATACCACCGCTATCACCATGAAGCAAAACCGCCCCGCGGTCACGATCAGTGTGATTTGTCCCTTGACGGAAGCTGACCGTATGGAAAAAATCCTGTTTATGGAAAGCACGACGTTGGGCATCCGCCGGCAGAACTGCCGGCGAAGCGTTCTGCCCCGCGTTTACCAAACCGTAGCAACAGCTTTTGGCGATATAAAAATAAAGCTGGGATATTTTCAGGGCCAGCCGATAACTTGCACCCCGGAGTTCGCGGATTGCCAGCGGGCGGCCAGGCAGCATCAGGTGCCGGTAAAAGAGGTTATCGCCGCCGCTCTGGCCGCTTATAACGCCGTAAAAACGTAAGTGGATTTTGCATAAATTTTTCAGTGACTTATATGCAGCTCTTTTTACTGACAATTAATTTGGTTGATCTTCTAGCTGAGGCTAACGAGCTTGCCGGCAAATCAAACGTCAATCATCTATCCTTGAAACCCTTGATTCTGGTGCTGGGGGTTGTTTTTTTAGGGATCTTTCTCTTGATTAGGACGCATCGCCGGGTTTCCCGCAGTCAGGATCATTCAAATCTTTCCGTTGGTGAACGGGTCGCCCAACGGCAAAAACAGCAACTGGATGCCCGCGAGATCCGCACTACCTACGATCAGATAAACGAATTAATGGCAAGTCTGGCTGACCTTTCCCGGCAGATCAACGGCCAAATCGATACCCGGCTGGCTAAATTGCAGGTGCTTTTGCATGACGCGGATAACTCTGTACAACGTCTCCAGGAATTGACGGGCAAGGCCCCCGGCAAAACCGGCCCGGCTTCGCCGGTGATTGACGATAGTGCGGCTGGTGCGGTAAGGGATTTATCAAACAGGATTCAGCAACACTCCGACCAATCCGCCCGCCCAGCCGATGCCGTTGATTTGGCCGAAAAACCGGCTAAAAAAGACGCCGGACCAGCCGATTCGCCGCGCAATCACCGGGATAATCAGACGCAGCAGATTCTGGAACTGGCTCGGCAGGGCCTATCCGCGGTGGCTATCGCCCAGAAACTCGCTCGGCCGGTGGGGGAAATTGAGCTGATCCTCTCGCTGAATGATAAAAAAAAACCTAAAGAGTAAGCCAGGCATTGCCTGGACCACTCTCAGCCCGCTGCGACGCGTTGCGTCTCATCGCGGCGAGCAGAGCGAGTGCGGGCATTTTGCCAAGTCGTACATGCTGCTTGTTTGGCTAGTAGAATTCTGACACCGCGATTTCAAAAGGGCCAGCCTTGCCTAGATGACCCAGTTTTACTTTATCCCCGCAAAAAAAGGGGGAAAATAGGCGAAAACGCCGAAAAAAGCTGGTAATAAGTGGCATTTTCGGTGAAAAAAGTGGTGAAAAATGTGAAAAAGCAGGTTAAAACTGCGCAAAAGTGACGTAATCAGCGACAAAATGCCCCAATTCTTTAGTTTTTTTAACTGAATTTTGAGCAATTTCTTATCAAAAATCAGCGGGTGTTTTAAGAAAAATTGAAAAAAATTTCGGTGTTAAGATGGGCAAATAAGAAGGTAAGAAGGTAAGAAGGTGAGAAGGTGAGAAGGTGAGAAGGTGCGGCTAAATACCCATATTAACTTGTCAAAGAGCAAAATCGGGCCAACTAGCGTTGGGGCATTCACCGCAGTGCGAGTGCGGACATTTGCGTCAAAGCCGTAAGTTCAGCATATCTGGCTAGTAGAATCTTGACACTCCCATTTTAAGATGGTGCGAAGAATCATACCGTACATAATAAGGGCCTCTATCCTTTCCGGCGGCGCTCCAAAAACGCGATAAATTTTCGGGGGGTTTTTCAAGGGGCTATCGACGTAAGTCGCCAAAGGGAAAGGAGATAAAAATTTTCGAAAAATTCTAATTTTATGTCCCAGGTAGTATCAAAAGTGCGCTAAAAATAGTGGGGATTGGGGGTCAGGGATTGGGGACTGGGGAAGGAGAAAAACCGCTAACTCGCCGTGCTGCGCAAGTCGCAGCAGGTGAACGCTAAACGCGAATTGATAAGAATAAAAGTAACCGTTCACAGTTTTTAACATAACACAGGGGCTGGTTGGTTATCACAATAAGCTCGGATCGTTTGATGAAGATAATCCAGCACATTTCGGTTTTGTTTTTGGCAGGTGGCAATCGTGGTCCAGGCCCGCTCACACCAGCGCATCCCGGCGTCGCCGCGGGTACCCTGCGTCACCCTGCGGTCGAGCACCACCGCACGCAAGGCACGCTCCGTCGCGTTATTCGTCGGCTCCACCTCGGGCGACGCCACAAACCGGAAGTAATGTTCTGCACGTTCGTCGCGGAAGCGTCGGGCCAATTTCCGGGCCAGCTTATGATCCGGCGGTCGCCGCACCTGCTGCAAAAAGTCCTCCTCTATCCGCTTGAGCCGGGCGAATCGCTGCTCCGGCGTGGTAGCGGCCTGATTGTGCAGGGTTTTGAACAACTTTTTCATCTGTTGGAGCAGTACCCGGCCCCAGCGGGCCAGCTTTCGCAGCGGATGCTCGCTCAAAAAACGAATCTCGCGAATCAGATGGGCCAGGCAATATTGAATCCGTACGCCGCCCAGCCGGGCGTACTTGCGATACGCCGAGAAGTAATCGCAGTTCAGAATACCGCCAAAACGCCGGCCCAGCAGTTTTCGCAGCACTTTACTGCCCCGCGAGCGATCGATATGAAAAACGCTGTACCCGGGTGCTTGAAAACACCACGTCCAGTGCAGCTTGCCGTTGTTGTGATGGCCGGTTTCGTCCGCGCCCAGGTACGGCTCCTGCGGCAGACGGTCACGCAATCGCTTGTAAGGCGGTTTCAAGGCCTGCGCCGCCTTCTGAATTATTTTGCTCAGCATCCCCCGCGAGAGCGTCAGCCCCAGCACCTCACGACAATAGCGTTGGATGGTGCTGAAGGAACAATGACAGCCGCTTTTCAAAAACGCCATCAGGGCTGTCAGTTTCGGCCCTGCCAGTCCGCCCTGGCGGACCGCCGCCGGCAGCGGCGCGATAATAATCCGGCCCGTCTTCGGGTCGCGATACCGGCGGGCGCGATGTTCCACCACGCGGTACATCTTCTGCGGCAGTTCCACCTGCTGAATTACCAGCCATTCATCCAGCGGCTCCAGACCTTCGGCTTGTTTTTTACTCAGCGTATATTTGACCACTTTATCCACCTGTTGGGGCGAAAACGGCTGGCGGGAGAATTTTCGATGTCCCGGCTGACCGCCGCGACGCCGCTTGGCGCCCAGCCGACGCAGGGCTTTGACCGGCTTGATAATATCGCTCGACGGCGGCTTGGAGGAATTGTTCGAGTTTTTCTCCAAACGAGCGATCTTTTCTTGCAAGCTTATGTTCTGCTTTTGCAGGCGTTCGATCGTTTCTTTGAGCGTCTTGATTTCCGCCGTGAGTTTTTCAATTTGAAGGTCTTTTGCATCCATGCCCCTTGTGTACAACGTTATCCACCAGGGCGCAAGTTAAAAATTCACAAAACTTAAAAATATTTTCACAAACCGTGAACGGTTAC
>Ga0068714_10000721_pt1 | contig 58798 bp, 43 predicted proteins | sample MTBNYHSulfiMetaG_FD_62988 | JGI IMG/M metagenome (GOLD analysis project Ga0068714, IMG submission 62988) | Enrichment culture microbial communities from rom New York Harbor, USA that are MTBE-degrading - MTBE-NYH (New York Harbor Sulfidogenic)... | ecosystem: Environmental > Aquatic > Marine >... | reverse complement strand
CGGTGTGTTCATCGGCGCCCGCAGCGAGGTGGCCGAGGGAGCCATTGTGGAAGAAGGGGCGGTGCTGGCGATGGGGTGCTACCTGGGCGCGACGACGAAGATCTTCAACGCCCTGACCGGAGAGGTCACCCATGGGCGAATCCCGCGCCGGGCGGTCGTGGTCCCAGGCTCCCTGCCGGCCCGGGACGGTTCTCACGCCACCTATGCGTTGATCATCAAGAAATATCGGGACGAAAGGACCGACGCAAGAACCGCCCTGAATGCGTTGCTGCGGTAAACCAAACCGAGGCAAGGGAACGAAATCCGCCGGGGTTATCGCTATTCGAAGATGTTTTGTTATACGCCCAAATGAAGCTGCTTCGGCACTATTGAAGAGCGTGTTGGCCAGCGAGGGAACACATCAAGATGGGGCACAGAAGGTAGAATATGTGTCGCGGAACATATTCCACCACCAGGGGGGCAAGGACTTCCCCAAAGTGAAAGAAGGCGTTCTCGAGGCGCCGGATGAACGATTCGGTGGTCTGCCGGTACACCGCCTCGCTGTAGGCTTTGCGCGAGTGGCTCAGGACGATGCGGAAGAAGTGGGTGCGGCGCCTCTTGCCGTCCGGTCCCTGCACCGGGGCACCGCTGCCGAAGTCGATCTGCGCTTCCTGCCCCGGCTCGCACTCCATGCGTCGAAAGGGCAGCGGACTCGTCGCTCGCAGCCGCCGCACAAACCGCTGCACCGATTGATAGCTGCCCTCAAAGCCGTGCTCACTCCTCAAGTCCTGCTCCCGATTCTATCGGGACTGGGCCGACAGTCCCTGGTCCAGCTTGCCGATGATCGATCCCCGCAGGGTTCGCAAAGGCTCTGTCGGCCCGCCGACCCGGGTATCGAAATGGCTGGTTATCAACCGATAATCGCTGGCTGGGTTTAAGTGATAACTGACATCGGGAGCGTGTGTTTCAAAAGTTGTGCTACAACATAGCAGCGTACGGGTAACTGGAACGTAATATCGAATGCCGTAAGTGAAGGTCCACGAAAGACACTTTGGAAAGAGCCGGCACCCCCCACACGGTGCTGGCGCAAAATGAATATACGTTCCGGCACATTCACCCATAGGCAAATGGTACTCAGTCTGGAATCAGGTTCCTGAATTCAGCTGTCAGCTTTGACATGTTTCACAATCGGGACCTGTAAAGTCTGCGCCAAAGCGATGCCGAATCGTTTTAAGTTCCTCCACCTGCTCGCGGCTCAAGAGATTGACCCCTCCAAGAATGCGCGCGCGAATAAGGATTCCAGCGTAATGCTCGACGCTTTCCATTCGATAATACGCTTCCAGAAGATCTCTACCAAGAGTCACCGCGCCATGGTTGGCCAGAAGAAAGGCATTGGCTTTCTCCACAACCGGCGCGATCATCCTTGGGATCTGGTCCGTCGAAGGCGTCCCGTACGGCGTGAGCGGAATAGCTCCTAGCGTCAGCACGATCTCGGGCGTGACACACTGGGCGAGAGGAATGCCGGCAACGGCGAACGCCGTCGAGTTCGGCGGGTGGGCATGGACTACAGCATTGATGTCCGGCCTCTGCTTGTATATCTGCAAATGCATCGGCAGTTCGGACGACGGTTTCCCCTCTCCCCGCACTTGCTCTCCCGCCCGATCGACCGTGATTAGCATGTGAGGTTCCAGATACCCTTTGCAGACACCACTGGGCGTGGTGAGGATTTCGCCGTTTTGAAATCGGAAGGAGATATTTCCCTCACCTCCAGTAATTAACCCCCGCTTGTATAGCCGGCTGCCGACGTCGCAAATCAAGTTCTTTGCTTCGAATAAACTGGTGGACATCTCTCGATCACCTATTCCTTTCTGAGTCCGAGATCGAATCCTCTGGCGTTCGTCCCTCGTGTACCGGAGCGGTTTTCACCACTACGATCCTCCGTAAGAAGTACGTGTCCCAAAATACTGCGCCCGCTGTGCTACAAAGGAGTCATTATTCCTAGGATGTCTCCATCCATGCGAGTAGCTGATCCGTAATCATCTTCGAATGGTGCTTGACCACCTCCCAGCTAGCGCCCGCCAGATGGGGAGTAATCAGGACGTTATCAAGCCTAAGCAGAGGGTGATCCGCCCGCGGCGGTTCCTGCTCCATGACGTCAAGCGCCGCCCCGGCGATCCTACGTTCTTTGAGGGCGGCATAAAGCGCATCCTCGTCCAGCAGGCTACCCTGGGATACGTTGATCAAGAAGGCTGTCGGTTTCATGAGCTGCAACTGACGGTGAGAAATGAGATGAAAGTTTTCCGAAACATAGGAGGCATGCAGCGACACGAAATCCGCTTGGCGCAGAAGTTCGTCCATGGACACTGCCAGCGCCCCCCCTTGCCGGATTGAGTGCTCGCTGAGGAAAGGGTCGTGGGCCAGAACGCTCATGCCAAAGCCCGAAGCGCGCTGGGCGACTCGGCGGCCGATATTACCGAAGCCGATAAGGCCGATCGACTTTCCCTCCAGCTCAGGCCCCTTGAACAGCTCATAAGTAACTTCCTGGGCTTCGGGGTTGAACGTCCAGTCTGAAGGACACACCGGGTCAGGGTTGAGGTATCTTCCCTGCTTAAGAAGATACCAGCTATTCCCTATATGACGGCACAGAGCCAGCAGGAGACCGATGGTGAAATCGGCTACCGCGATGGCGTTACGACCCGGCGCGGAAAAAACAACGACCTCACGACCAGAAAGGATCCGTTGATCGATAGGCAATCGACTTCCACGGCAGACTCCGATAGCTCGCAGTGTGGGACAACGCCGGAGAAGCACCTCGCTCACCTTTTCCGCTTCCACAACAAGTACTTCCGCATCTTGACAAAGATCTATCAGTTCCTCTTCACTGAGTAAACGGCGCTCTTTCCCCCAGCCTGCTGTTCGAACTTGGAAATGTTGCTCTAAACGGCGCAGCTGTTCCGGGTCGAACTCAGCCGTCATGAGTAGCTTCATCCCAGGGACTCCTCGAATCTTACTCATCTTGTACACTCCATAGCGGAAGCAACGCGTCGCGAAGCAGGCGGTAGCGCCTGTACGCTTGATCATACAAACTGCTCGCAGCGGACGGCAGAATCACTCGTGCTGGTCGGGCCCACGCCGCCGAAGCAGCGTGAAAATCGGCGAAGATGCCACAACCAACAGCGACGGTCATCGAAGCCCCCAACAACCCGATCTCCTCGATGTCTATGATGCCCACTTTACGGTTGAGGCAATCGGCGATCAACTGGGGCCAGATGCGACTTTTTGCACCTCCCCCGCCAAGGCGAACTTCGGCGAACTGAGAGAGGTAGTGGTTCAGACAATCCCGTGATGCCAAGGCAACGCCTTCGTAGATCGCCCGAGCCAGATGCCACTTTGTATGGATTGGACTGAGGCCGAAGAACTCTGCACGCGCGTTGTCCTCGACAAATGGGCACCTCTCTCCACTCGCGCTGAGATAAGGCAAGTAGAGCAAGCCGTTGCTGCCTGAACTGACTTTTTCAACTTCCCGTTCAACTGCCGGAATATCGAAGTTTGCTGTACTCGTGCAGAGGTTTTGCATGAACCAATTAAGGTTTAACGTTCCGGCCATAGCTGGCAGAAGCCGCACTGACGGAGTATTTGTATCGAAGGCAATCGTCAAGCCGGTCTCGCCAAGGTTTTGTGGTCCTCGTTCAAGAAAGAGCGCATTGCACAGGGCGCTGCCGAGAACAACCGTCGCAAGTCCCCGCGAAAGCCCTCCCGCTCCCAGGACGCATACGGGGACATCGTACGGAGTCGAGTAGACAAGGGTACCGCTGGGTAGTCCAGTGCTCCCGCTTGCCGATTCTGTGACGGCTCCGACGGGCCTCGCTGGTGGAATGCACCTTGGAAGCAAGGATTGGAAGTCTTCCAGACCGACTAGGCTAAAAAGTGATGGGTTGGGAACGAATTGGTCAAGCTGCCAGAAATAGGCCGATAAGCCACTATAGTCGGTGGTTACCTCGCCGGTCAATTTGAAGGTGATCCAATCTTTTGCCGTGAGTAGATAGCTGGCTTTCGCCAAAAGAGCTGGTGAGTTCTCTAAGAACCATCGCAGCAAGCTGGGGGGACTGCCGGGAAAGATCGTGGAGCCCGACAGCTTCTCGACATCCTCGGTAACACCTTCACGCTGCCACCGCCGTACAATGTTGGCAGACCTCGCGTCGCACCACAGAGCCGCTGGACCCAGAGGCTGTCCTTGCGAGTTAATGAGCCACAGTCCGTCGCCCTGCCCGGTGACGCCAATGCCCATGATTGCCCCGCCAGGCGGATCCATCTCTCGCAGGCATCTCTGAATCAGAATGCAACAGTTCTCCCAAAGACGCTCCATGTCAGACTCAACCCATCCCCTTCGGGGTCTTAGTAAGGGGGTTGCTTCCTGGGCCGCTGCGGCCACATGGCGTTCATGGTCAATAACCCAAGCCTTGGTGATCGTCGTTCCGATGTCCAAGGCGATTATTTGAGAGCATTCACCGCTTCTTGAAGGGATCACGAAACACACCACCTTTACCTGGGGAATCCGGGCTCCTGTCTCCGGCACTGCCGGTAGATCGCGACTACGCCCCTTGACCGATGTCGATATTCTATTCCAACAGCAGAGTCTTGATCTCGTGAGGTCGAACCCTAAAGACGACCGAACGTCCTCTCGCCTTAAGAAGCCGTTGGGGCTGCTCCAGCATATCTGCATCCCACACGTGTCTGAATTCCTTCCACAACCTCAGATTGCATTGTGCCGCTCGGCCCTCCAGCTCGTACAATCGAAGGACCACCCCTTGGCGATTTGCGGCAGGCTTGACGGCGCTGAGAACAACGTTGGTCGGCGTCAGCCGAACGCACGAGCGTGGGACATTTGCGCGTGTGAACGAGCGTCTTGGTCGGGTCAGATGCATTGCCAGCGGATGCGTCGCCTCCGCTCCCCGGTAGAACGCGCCGCCTCGTTGCCAGTCGCCCTGGTGGGGCATCAAAACGAAGCGCCACTCTTCCCGGCCACCGCGATGATAAAAATACCGAGGGTCCCCGCAGCTCCAGACCGAGCGCAGTAGAATCGGCTCCACAGTTGAGTTTTTGATTAGATAAGCCGTGCGGGCTGAAGCAACGGTCACCCCGAAATCGGGACAAGCCACGTCCAACCAGTTGACTGCCTCGCGCATGCGCTGAAAGATGTCCGGCTCCACTTCATCCGGTTGAAAGGGACCAGCGCCCGCCATGAGATTGTCTTTAGGATTGACGTAGAACGCGCAATCGTAGTGCAAGTCCTTGCAGAAAAGGTTGAACGGAAAGTGCATCCGCAATTGGACCATCTGCTCTCCGCTCCAATGAAGGACCAAGCGAATGTCAACCCGCCGACGCGTATGATAGACCACAATGTCCTTTTCATATCGGCTCTGATAGATGTGTCCCTCAACTCGAAGGGTTGTGAACAGCGGGCCATGATTAAGAATCGATACCCTCTCAACCTTCTCTCGTTCCGGAGGACAACCTTCATCCACACGAAAACTGACGTCCGATCCGGACTCCCTGAAGCCCAACAGCGAAGCGAAAGGCAAATCTGATTCATGAATGAGTTGTTCTTGAAGGGAACGATCCATCCACGAAATCAAGCTGCCATCGCTATTGGTGAATCGCAAATCCGTGAACGAATTGTTAATCCTTATCGCGTCGGGTGACTCGGATATCTCGCCGCCTCCCACTTCGCCCCCGCTAGGGGAAGCGGTTTTCACGAGCCGTAGCGGGAGAAATCCCACGGACGGCACACTCTGCACATCAACGGCTATACGAAAGGTTGTCCGGTCTTCACTTTCCAGTTGAACCGATAGACGTTTCCCCTTCGCGCCGTGCCTTAACTCAATTCGCTCGGGGGAATACTGATCCTTATTCAAGGTCAAATAGGCAATATCTCCTCGATCCCAAGGCAAGAAGTTGAAAAGCAATAAGGGCTGCCCCTTGCCCCTTTGCCGGGGCAAGTCATCCGCCAGGAGGTTGAGGCCGTGGTTCCGGATTTGGTTGGCGTAATCCTGGCCACGGTCGGTCATCTCTAATTTTTGGTAATCTGACAGGTCGCCTTCCCAGCCGGCGTTGTTGTGATCGTGGGTCATGAGCAGCATCTTCCAAAGTTCGTCCAGCTCGTGACCTTTAGGAATCAGGTGACGGCGGCCAAAGAATACACGCTCATCGTATTGAGCCCGCCAAGGCTTGTGTTTGGGAACGGTGCTGCGGCCCAACAGTGTTGTGCATAAACATTCCAGAAACTCGGCTTCCAATAGCGTGTTTTCAAGGCGTTTCTGCTTCTCAACGAATTGTGGGAACAGCGGCTTTAGACTACCCCAAACTGAAGGAACTTCCCCCGACCTAACAGGCAAACGTCTCTTGCCAAAGTGATTTAGGATGTCACGGAGTGACCCGTAAGAGAAGGTGGAGTTCGGGTACTTCTTGCGATAGCCTTCGACGAACGCCTCAAGCGGTCTGCCGAAGCGCTCAACAAAAGTTTCCGGTCCGGCTAAGTCGGCTGCCCCCCCCGCCAACACGGCAGGTCCGCCGGGAAAACCCTTCGAGGATTCGGACATCTTCCAGGAAAGGTCCTCCAGCTCAAAGAAGCCATATCCCCGGACGAAGTGGCAGTGCAGAGTTTCCGTTCCGTCAGGAGCGCGCATCCGAAAGACGCCGCCTTTAGGAAAAGCCTTGCGCGAGGTCAGGTACAATTGCACGTGAGACTTGGCATGGATTTGAGCGGTCTGAGGCGTGTAGGCGGGCAGGTCGGGGTGAGTAACAAAAGGCTGATAATCACCCAGAACCCTTTTGCACCAGGATTGCCCTGCGAGCAGCTGCCGGACCAGGCATTCCCCACTGGTGCCATTTTCGTATCGATCGACGTAGCAGGCTCCTATCTCGAGGCGTCCCTCCCGATATAGCCGCATAAACAGATTCCTGTACTCAGGAAAACGCCACAGGAAGTAGTCAGCAAAAATGGTGGTTTCGATCAGGTAGGTCCGCTCGGAGTTTCGGCGACATTCTTCTAGGTACGCCCGGATAACCTGGGCGCCCCGCTCCAGGCACGTTTTGGGAGTGCCCAGCCAATACAAATCCAGGTGGGATGCCGTGATGTAGAGGAAGTGGTGTTTCTTGACCATATTCGAGTCTCCAATCAATTAGTAAAAACGATTTCGCTTTACTATGGCTCAAGACAAAACGATTTTCAGCTTTTTTTCATACTGATATCACTAGACTTATATAATGCACCCAAAATAACCCTTGACAAGGTATAGAATTTATAATGTAATCGTATACACATATTGAAGCACGAAGGCGGTGTTTTCTCAAGATAAAAATTCTGCTCTCACGTACTTTTGGATTTACTTGTTGCCGGGTGACTTTCACGAGAACGCATAGGCACTCCAAGTTGAGTGACTACCTTGGGTAAGGGTATTCCGTCGACCCAAGGAAAGTATATCTGTTGGGAGGATACGTATCATGAAGAAACACAGTGCCTTCACCCTTATTGAATTGCTCATCGTTGTCGCAATTATTGGTATCTTGGCCGCTATAGCAATCCCGAACTTTCTCATGGCTCAGACTCGAGCCAAGGTCTCCAGGGCATACGCGGACATCAACTCCATCGCAGTAGCTCTGGAGCAATATGCAGTGGACCACAATGAGTATCCAGACAACGAAGATAACAACGTATACGTCATTTATGAGCCGGTTAATGGCGTTTGGGTCCCCATTCTGACAACCCCTATTGATTATCTCACGCGGATGCCGGAACGCGACCCCTTCAACGAATGGGAAGACCCTTTTGACGGCTACATTTATTGGAACTATTATGCAGACTACATTATGCGCGGGCCTGCGTGGGGGCCAGGGTTCCCATATTGGGTGATCGCTTCAAACGGGCCCGATCTCAGCCAGTTCAACATGAATCCTCCCTACCGGACTCTATATGACCCGACTAACGGCACTGTTAGTGGGGGGAACATTATCTATTTCGGGCCTGGATTTGGATTCAACAACCCGCAGTACGGATTTTGATAGGAATTGCTATCCGGGGCTAGTCGAAGTCTAACCTGCGTGTCATGATACCCTACCTGGGGCACCCGACCTGGGCTTCCCTGTTGGGCGTCCTGATGTCTAGTCATCAAGCCCTTGCGAATGCCTTCGGAGTAGTAAGATGTCTAAGCGGAGTGTGCTGTTCATCAGCGTTATTTTTCTTCTCGCGCCAAAGGCAATGCCAAGCGAAATTGATCAGGTTCATCTCAGCTTCTGGCATGAATGGACGCTGCGAGGGAGAGAATACCTGGAGACTCTTGCTCGCCGTTATGAGGAAAGCCATCCCGGTGTGAGAATTGAAACTCTTCTCGTGGGCGTCAACCAGATGCCCCAGAAGCTTCTGCCGGCCGTTGCAGCTGGGGTTCCACCGGACGTTATTGTCTTCAATCGCCCCGGAACCGCAAAGTGGGCTTCCGAAAACACTTTCACTCCGCTTGACAAACTCATCGAACGGGATGGCATCCGGGCCGAGGATTTCCTTGAAGCCTGCTGGAATGAGTGCGTCTTTGCCGACCATGTCTGGGGCATTCCGCTTAACACGGACGATCGAATCTTTTATTGGAACAAGGACCTTTTCCGGGAAGTCGGGCTTGATCCCGACGTTCCCCCTCACACTTGGAAGGAGCTGGAGGAGTACACAGAGAAGCTGACCAAATATGACGAACGGGGACGCCTGGAGCGAGTCGGTTTTTATCCTCTGTCCACCGCAGGTCGGCTATGGGGAAACAACTGGTTCTTCATTTATGCCTATCAACGGCGGGTAAGGTTTCTTAGCGAAGACGGCCGACGCGCTATCTTCAACTCGCCAGAGGCCGTGCGTACCCTAGAATGGATCATCGGCTTCGGCGACAAATACGATATTGAGTCCCTATCCGCATTTAACGCCAGTCTGGGTGCCGAAAGCCTCAACCCATTCGTCTGCGGCAAAGTCGCCATGTACGTTGACGGCAGTTGGGCGCCAGAAACTTGGCGTCGTTACGCCCCCGAACTGGATTTCGGGGTTGCGCCAGCGCCGATTCCTGAGGATGGCACCTGGGCAACCTGGAGCGGGGGCTTTGCTCTGGTCATTCCCCGTAATGCGAAAAACATCGAAGCCGCTTGGGACTTCATTAAGTTCTCTACCACTTTCGAACGCCAAGTGGAAATGGCGGAAATTGACAACATCCCGGCCCGAAAGGATGCGATTGAGGCGGTGAAGTATTCAAAATCGCCTGAATGGCGGGTGGCCGCAGAGATGATGTCCCAAAGCTACTACTTGCCCAAAACGCCTGTCTTGAACATCCTGTGGGATGAAGTAGACCGGGCGATGCAGGCCGCAATTTACGGGGGTAAACCGGCACAGCAGGCATTGGACGATGCCGTTGCCAAAGTTCAGGCCGCTCTCGACCGGTACTATTCCCGTGAGGAATTACCGGTTATCGGTTGGTTCTACCCAGGGATAGCTGGGATAGGCGTCTTCATTGGAGCACTCCTCTGGGCAGTTCTTCTCATTCGTCGCAGGCTAGTCCGCAAGCCCTTTGCCCGCCGGGAGGCGTTGGCTGCTTATCTGTTCGCCTCGCCTTGGATGATAGGATTCGTAATATTCATTGCCGGCCCGATTTTTGTCTCCTTTGTTTTCGGTTTTTGTGAGTACCGCATCCTGAGTCCGGCTCGCTGGCTGGGATTTCAGAACTACCAAGAGCTGTTGACCGAGGATCCCCTATTCTGGAAAAGCCTTTACAATACAATTTACTACGTTGTCTTCGCAGTGCCTCTCGGGATTATGACGGCCCTTCTGCTGGCAATTCTCCTCAACCAGCCGGTTCATGGAATCAGTTTCTACCGCACATTCTTCTATCTCCCTTCGGTGATTTCGGGGGTTGCCGTGTGCGTGCTATGGGTTTGGATTCTCAATCCTGAATACGGGCTCTTAAACACGGCTCTGGCCAAGCTAGGCATCACCGGTCCCGGGTGGCTAACGGACGTTCACTGGTCCAAGCCAGCCCTGGTAATCATGAGCCTATGGGGTGTGGGTGGGGGGATGATTATCTTCCTGGCAGCGTTACAGGGAATTCCGCGACAGTTTTATGAGGCGGCTCGGGTCGATGGCGCTGGTACCTGGAAGCAGTTTGTCCATGTCACTGTTCCCATGTTGACGCCCGCTATCTTCTTCAATCTTGTCATGGGTGTCATCATGTCGTTTCAGATTTTTACGCAGGCCTATGTCATGACGACCGGGGGGCCCATGGATTCGACCCGCTTCTACGCCCTGTATCTATTTGAAAACGCTTTTCAGTACTTCCGGATGGGCTATGCCTCCGCAATGGCCTGGATTATGTTTGCCATCATCCTGACCTTGACATTGGTCCAGATGTACCTAGCCAAGAGATGGGTTTACTACGAGGTCGAGGAAAGCTAGGCATGAAGCTCGTTCCTACCATTCGCACGGCGGTTGTCCACGGCTTGCTATTGAGCCTGAGTCTCGTCTTCCTGATTCCCTTTTTTTGGATGATATCGACATCACTGAAGCCTGACGATCAGATTCTTCGGTTTCCTCCCAAGTGGATCCCCGAACCCATCAAGTGGTCCAACTACCCGGATGCCATAGCCGCTCTGCCCTTCTGGACGTACACAAGAAACACCATCTTCATCACGATCTTCAACATCGTTGGAGTGATTCTCTCGTGCTCTCTGGTGGCTTACGCATTTGCTCGGCTACGCTGGCCGGGGAAGAATCCTCTTTTTCTGCTTTTGCTCTCGACCATGATGCTGCCGCCGCAGGTCACTATGATTCCCCTGTTTATCCTGTTCAAGAACCTCGGCTGGGTAGACACTTTTCTCCCTTTGGTCGTTCCAGCCTTCTTCGGGAATGCTTTTTTCATCTTCCTCCTCCGCCAGTTTTTTCTCACTATCCCGCGGGACTTGGAGGACGCCGCTCGGGTGGACGGCTGTCCTTGGCTGGGCATCTACTGGCACATCATTCTCCCCTTGTCGAAGCCGGCACTGGCCACAGTGGGAGTGTTCACTTTCATGAGTGTTTGGAATGATTTCATCGGACCGCTCATCTACCTCAACAGCGAAAGCAAGAAAACTTTGGCCCTTGGCTTGCAGGTGTTCTTCGGGGAACACACCGCCGAATGGTCCCAATTGATGGCGGTCTCCACACTCATGCTGCTACCATTATTGATGTTGTTTTTTCTTGCTCAACGGTATTTCATAGAGGGCATTACCCTGACGGGAATGAAAGGATAACCGGTTCTCCACAACTACAGCTGTTCAAGGAATTCCTTCAATAAGACTGGGACTTTCTTGTTGAAATAACGATTACACATCCCCTTTGAAATTCATTTTATTGAAATCATCCATACCCAGAAATTTGAGAATTCGTATAACCTATTGATATATATATAGATAGAGTCGAGGATCCCTTAAACGCCACGAGGGGTTGGGTTAAAAAAAGTGCTTGACAAGGTCTACATCGCTGCGTATTCTCTCTGCTATTAGTGTAATCGTTTTAATCAACCCGGCGAGCTTCGCGATGTGGAAAGGCTGAGGACATGCTCACAGGGGAGCAGAGATCGCGGCGGCTTGATACCGATGATACCATGGGAACGCGGCACCCTCCGGCGAACCGGTTGAGCGGTCGGCAAAGAATGGAGGCGAGCCAAGCGGCTGCGGCTTTAGTCTTCTCTTCGGCCCAGGAAGGAGAACGAGTTTCGCATGATTTCCTATCCTATTTGAACGTAGGCCTCTGCTCTTGCCTGCACACCCGCCGCGTATCTCTGAGTCAAGATGTCCTGAAGATACCAAAGGAGCGCTTGGCTGCTCCCTCAATAAACTAAACCGTAAAGGAGAAAAGGCAGAGATGAGACTGTTTATAGTTCTGACGGTTGGTGCAGTGGTTCTAAGCTGCGGGCCGTTATCCCAGGCCCAAGTTGACTACGCTACCATCACAATGACTCGAGATGGCAACGGAGGTAGTCAGGACTGGAACTTCTGGTTTCCACCCCAGGACGTCATTAGTTTCGAAGTCCGTTACCGTGCAACGAATGTCAACTCGGTCAGTCCAGAGGTTACCTATCGCTGTGTTTCTGCGGTGGAAGGAAATGCAGCAGTTCCCGGGGAGAACTGGATGAATGATAATGTGATTCAACCCGAGAACACGGACTGGGTGACGGCCACCTTCTATCCAGGCAGCGGATCGAACGGCAGTACGAATAACATTTGCGGGTTCACCTTACTGATCGACGATCATACCACAGGAAGCGGTGACCAAGTGGGACTCGATGTGGATTACATCAAGATCTATGATGGCACGGCCACCGTTGACTATCCCCTGCAGGACGATGGGAGCAGGATTTGGACAAGCTGGACACAGGGCGCCTGGGCTTGGTCCATCCCACACGGCGAAGTCATTGGCGGGACCTATGGAACCGTAACTCAACTTGACCTGACGATGAACGGGGGGGATGAGAATGCTGGTTCGCGGTATTACTGGGAGGACATCCACGGAACGATCGCAAGTACAACTTTTGAGTGGACGTGGCGAACCGTCCCTGGCGATGCTACGGATGCTCTGGACATTGCCCTGTGGTTCCAGAACACCAGTTATGGCTGGTATAACCCCCCGGGATGTTGGTGGGGGTACTACGGGGGCAATCCGCTCACACAACCGCCGCTGGATTGGGAGACCCGACAGTGCACCTTGCAGTCAGGGGTGGACTATATCGGCCTCAGTTTCGACCTCTCCGATTCCCCATTCAGCGGTGGGTTGGTCAATACCTTGAGCGGAGTCCAGATCGACACCATGGCATTCACTGACGGCGCGACCACGATAGTCGTCCACAACGGAGAACCGGATCCGAACGCCGCCAACACCGGATCGGTTTGGACCGATCAACCTTATACAGGATGGGATCATCTGGCCTCGTTCTCCGTGGAGGGCACGCCCACTCCAACGCCCATTGTCGCTGGGACGTCGTCGGGGTGGACTTGCTATAGATAGTAACGCCCAAAAAGAAAGGAGGGAAGAAGGAAATGGAAAGACAGAAATATGGTGTTTTGAAGATCTTCGGGGTTGTGCTCTTGCTCGCAAGCTTATCGGGAAACAGTTTCGCACAGACGAGCTATGCCACGTTGTATGTCGCGCGCGATGGTAACGGGGGAAGCCAGGACTGGATCTTCAATTGGTCTCCGCAAGACGTTACGGCGATAGAGATTCGGTATCGGCCGACGGATGTGTTCTCGGCCTCGCCAAATCTGACGCTGCGAGCGGTGGCCTTCCACGACTACAACTCCCCGTCCGCTCTCAGGGGGGAAAACTGGCTCAACGATCAGATCAGCCAGATGAACGATCTGAATTGGAGAACATCCACCCTGAATCTTGCCAGTGGAAGCTTGGGTGCTACGGAAGCCTGCGCTATGGTTGGCATTCTTTTGGATGACAACACGTCAGGAACCAGCGGGGACCGCCTAGGAGTTGACCTGGATTATATCCGGGTCTGGAACGGGGCAACAAGCTGGGACTTCCCGCTGGCAGACGACGGCAGCCGGCAGTGGGCTGGCCGGTCGGCCGGTTGGTGGGCCACCGCGAACCCGCACGGCGTGGTCGTTGGAGGCACATTTGGCAGCGTTGTCCAGTTGGACATGATGTTCAATGTGAATGATGAGCAGGCTAACGGCCGGTTTCACTGGGGCAGTGAGGTTGGATCAGCCAGCGGGGGGCTTTATCCGTTTTTCGAGTGGACTTGGCGAACCGCTCCCGGGGATGCAACCGACTCGCTGGATATCGCCTTCTGGCTGGAGCGGACGGACTACGGGTGGTACAACCCTCCCGGCTGCTGGTGGGGCTATTTCGGGGGTAATCCCGCGACTCAGCCTCCGCTGAACTGGGCGACCCGGCAGTGCTCAATGGAGTCAGGAGCCAACTACCAGGGTCTCAGTTGGGACCTGTCAGACTCTCCCTTCAGCGGCGGTTTGTCAAACACGGAGCGTGGGATTCAGATCGACACCATGGTCTTCACGGATGGTGTCTCCACCACCTTAACGATCTGCGATGGCGAGCCGGATCCCAATTCGGCCAACACCGGCATGCTTTGGACAAACCAGCCTTCGGACTATCTTGTCAGCCGGGCCGATTACACCGCGAGCAATGTGAACGACTGGATGCTTTATTGAGCTTAGTCAGACTATTAAACGTCGCAGGCAAAGTGTGCTATCATGTGGGGCGCTTGAAGCAGTTTCAGGCGCCCCATTGTTCTATATTAAGCGGAACCTCTTCCTCGTCTCACGCTTGACCGAGGCGAGACACGCAGCAGAAAGATGAAGCAAGAGAAAAGACAAATTCCCCTTGACTCAGCAGCAACTTGCTGGAAACCCAACCGGCTGCCGAGGAACATCGCCTCAGTCGGTATCTGCTTTTTGGCAATGATTCTGGTCGGCAGCCTATGCCCCCAAATGGCTTCGAGCACTGATGTGGAATTCCTTTATCCCGGCGAGGCAGAGCGTGTGCTTGCCAAATACGATGGCGGATCAATCACGCTGGGCGACATGAGAGCCCACCTTGCCCAACGAGAGTTCTACGAAACCACTCCAAATGATCCTGGTGCTGACTGGAAAGATTTCCAAACCGAAGTCCTTCGGGAGATTCTGGTACGTCGTGTCCTCGATGCCGAAGCCCGGGAAAGGGAGTTCATCAACCATCCCACCTACCAGGCACGATTGTCGTGGGAACGTCTGGGGTGGCTGACCCAGCAGGCACTGATCTCCCAGGCGAAGAAGCGTCGGCCGGCGGTCAGCAACGAGGATATGGAGCAGTATTATGAGACTCACAGAGAAGAGTTTTCTACTGGTACCGGTTTTCGATTCTGGCACTGTTTCTTCCCTGCTGATGAGGCGATACCGGAAGCCAGCCGAGAGCTCATCCTTGCACGCGCCGGGAAGGTGCGCACGCGTCTGCTCGAGGGCTTGGACTGGCAAGAGCTCGCCGCCGAAGCCTCAGAGCAGGATTTCTTTCAAGTGAGCTCGGTGGGCCCGTATCCAAAGGGGCAGATCTCCCCTCTGATTGAGGAAGCTGTTCTGCGGCTCAAGCCCGGCGAAATCAGCCCCGTGGTGCAGACCCGGCATGGATACGAGATCTTCCAGATGATTGATCCAGACGCGCCAATCATACTTCCTTTCGAGAGGTGCTCCCAGAAGATTTACAGCAAATTAAATCGTCAAACAGACGAAGATGCAATTCAGAATCTCCTCGACCGCCTTGCAGCCTCTTCCCCGATCCGGCTTTACCCGGAGCGTGCCAAGTCCGCCACGGACGAAACCGTTTTGGCCTCCGTAGGTGAAGAGATTCTAACGCAGGCCGATTTAGCGACTGTCCTGAAAACACTGCCCCCCAAGTGGCAAGAGGCTTCTGAGACTCCATCTGGTCTGGAGAACATCTTGAGACGATGGACTGAACGGACATTATTCGCCAATGAAGCGATACGCCAAGGCCTGGACAAGCAGCCCCAGCTTCACGAATGGGCGGAGGAGTTTAAAGACAAATACCTCTATCGTTTCTACTGGGAGCATTTGGCCCGCGGCCGGGTCGCGACTTCTCTGGCGAGCGACCCCGGGGCAGTTCGACGATACTACGAACTTCATTTGAATGAGTTCAGCACTCCCAAAACAGTCAAAGTCTCCCATCTGCTGATTCCCCCGCTCTTTAAGGGAGACGTACGAGATAGTGCGACAGCCTGGGAGACAGCCCGTGAAGAAGCCCTGGAAGCTTACGTTCGCCTTTCGGAAGGAGAAACCTTCCAGAAGGTTTCCCGAGATGTGGACCAACACTTGGATCGCCAATGCTCTTACGGTCCCGTATGGCGTCTTCTGAACAATAAAAACGACCTCTATCTGTGCCACCTCGACCAGCTTGATCGAGGACAGATTTCCGAGCCCATAAGGTCACCGAAAGGCTACTTACTTCTGTCGGTCGAGGACGTCAAGCCAGCCACGCCCAAGCCCTTCGAAGAAGTTCAGAAAGAGGTCCTAAAACGCTTGAAGGAAAGACATATAGAGAAAGAAAAAACGGGCATTCAGGACGAGATTTGCCAGCGGTTACATCTCACTGTGCGGCGTGCGGCACTGCCCGAGCGTCCCGCACCGCCGGAGCCCCGGTCCAAACAGAAGGCGGAGGGGGAATAGCCTTACAGCAGCGAACAAGTTCGACCTTGGCCTTCAAAGAACCTAAGGATTGGTATTGGCATTAAGAGTGCTGAAGGAGATGCAGGAGCAACCTAGACAGGATTCAGATCATCCTGAATCAACCTTTTCCGATGGCGTTTGCGGATCCCTTAAACTGGTCGGCTGGCGCTTGTGGGACGGCCCGTGGAGAGTTTATTCCGTGTCCTGTCTCGCCCGATTGATTAGTACGGCGAGAAGAATCAACAGTCCCCTTACGACATACTGACCGTAGACCGGTACATTCAGCAATGTCATCCCGTTGATGATCACCCCAATGAAGACGACCCCGATCAAAGTACCGGACACCGTGCCCACGCCACCTACAAATCTGGTGCCTCCGATGATCACTGCCGTAATCGCGTCGAGCTCCCATCCCTGTGCAACCGTTGGGCTACCCGACATGATCCTTGCCGAGAGGACGATCCCACTGAGGGCGGCCAGCAACCCCGTCAGGGCGAGCACCAGCACACGCACCCGGGCGACGTTAATACCGCACAAGCGGGCGGCCTCGGCGTTGCCCCCCACGGCGTAGACCGCGCGCCCGAACGAGGTATAGTTCATCAGAAGATAGATGATCAAGAACACGATCATCAGCAGGATCGCCGGAAAGGGTATGCCCAAGAGGTATCCGCCGCCAAGGAAGTTGTACCACTGGGGAAAGGGAGTCAACGGAAAGCCTTTCGTTACCATCAATGCGCCCCCCCTCAAGCCGGTTAGCAAGGCAAGCGTACTGATGAAGGTAGGCACCTGGTAGTGGGAGCGTAAGACACCCGTGAAAGCTCCTATCGCAAATCCTCCCGCAAGCGTCATCAGGAATGCAACGGGAATCGGTAAACCCGAGCCCACGAGAAAGGCCATCAGGCAGCCGGCAAAGGCAACCGCCGAGCCGACACTCAAGTCGATCTCTCCGGCGATGATCACCATCGTCATGCCGAACGCAATCAAACCTAGCATGGAAACTGAACGAAACACGTTGAGGAGATTCCCCGCAGTAAGAAAATTCGGAGCTGCGAAAGCGAGAATCGCGCATAGGGCGAGCAGGATCACCGGCATGCTCGCTCTGGTCAGAAAAGAAGGAAGTCGACGCCGTGACACCATTCTCACTCCTCCATACAAAGCTCCAGCAGTTCCTGAATTGGTAATCCATCAGCCGATACTTCGCCCACGATGCGACCCTTGCGCATAATCAGAATCCGGTGGCAAACCTCAACCAATTCCTCCAATTCAGTAGAAACAAAGATAGAACTGATCCCCCGGCGACTCAGGTCCCAGATGATTTGGAATATCTGTTGTTTCGCTTGCACGTCGATTCCGCGCGTGGGCTCGTCAAAGAACATGATCCGAGGCTCGGTATTCAGCCAGTTGCCCACGACTACCTTTTGCTGGTTTCCTCCACTGAGGGTCGAAACCACCTGCTCGGCACTGGAGACGGCGATGTGCAAATCTCCGATGGCTTTATCCACGAAGCTTTGTTGCCGGCCCTTCCATACGAGTCCGCGAAGGGAGATCCGGCCGAGGCTGGCCAGACAGAGATTATCTCGGACTGTAAGAACCTGAACCAGTCCTTCCTCTTTCCGGCTCTCGGGAGTCAGCCCAACGCCGCACGCCTTCATCAGGGCCGGCCTCGGAGTGATCGCACCTTGCCCCGCCAGGATAATCTCCCCCTCATCGAAGGAATCGGCTCCGAAAATCGCCCTCAGCAGTTCCGTTCTCCCGGAGCCAACCATCCCGGCGATCCCCAGGATCTCTCCCTTGTGCAGGGTAAAGCAGATGTCTTCGAGCTTTCCCCTGCGACTCAAATGCCGAACCTCCATGACGGGTTCCGGATGCGCCCGTAAGTTAGCAGGGCGCATCCTTTTGATTATCTCCCCAAACATCATCTGAGCAATCGTCTCGGGTGTCGCTTCGCCGATGCTAATCGTGCCGATGAGCTTCGCGTCGCGCAGCACGGAGACCGTGTCGGCAATCTCCTGTAACTCCTGGAGGCGATGAGAGATATAAAGGACGGCAACGCCTTGCGCAGTGAGCTGCCGGATCAGCCCGAACAGGTTCTGGGTTTCGTGATGGGCCAGGGCCGAAGTCGGCTCGTCCAGGATAAGGACCGAAGGATTGTAAGACATCGCCTTGGCGATCTCGATGACTTGCTGAGAGGCCATGCCGAACTCGCCGGCCTTCTTGCGCACGTCTAACCCGACCTTCATTCTCTCCAAGACGCTTTCGGCCGACTGAAACACCCGTGGCCAGTCAACAATGAACCCGCCGGGCAAGGGCCTGCGGGGCAAGCGGCCCAGGAGGATATTCTCCCCGACCGTTAATCCGGGCACTAAACTCAGCTCTTGATAGACGGTAGCAATTCCTTGGTGCAAGGCATCCTTGGGCGATTTCAATTGGACTTCCTGTTGGTCCAGCAGGATCTTCCCGCTGCTGGGCTGAACCGCCCCAGATAGGATTTTGACCAGTGTGCTCTTTCCCGCCCCATTCTTACCAATAAGCGCATGGACTTGGCCCGGCTGGAAACTAATCGACACCCCTTGCAGAGCCGTCGTCCCCGGATATCTCTTGCTAATCTCGATCGTCTGGAGCTTGGCAGGTCTCATCTTGACCGATTATCGAGAGAGCTCTTGCAGGCGAGCCTTATACTGTCGAACCGTGTCCGGGTTATCACGGGTGAAAAGGGTCCCCGGCAGATACTCCTTCCTAGCCAGCGAATCCCCAGCGAGAACGTGGACCGCCGCCTCAAGCGCCGTGAAGCCCATTTCAAAAGGATTTTGCGCCGTCACGGCTTGTAAGACATTATCATCTGCAAGAAGGAAATCGGCGATCTGCTCACTCATATCCGTCCCGAACACGACCACCTGTCCCGCCCGGCCGGAGTTGCGCACCCCGGTTACGGCCCCGACCGTTCCGCCCTCGTTGGCCGCCCAGATGAGATCAACGTCCGGGTGTGCCGTCAGAATATTCTCCACGACATCCGCTGCTTCGGGCGCCAGCCATGCGTCCTGTTCGGCGACAATCTTAACCTCGGGCAGTTGAGTAATCTCGGATCGAAAACCGTCAGGCCTCATGTGTCCGAATTCGAGTGATTGGGAAATGAACTCGATCATCGCTACCCTGGCCTTTCCCCCGAGCTTCTCTTCGATATAGGCACGTGCCGCCTCTCCCGTGCTGGTGCCCAGTGCGGTTTGATCACTCTCAATGACATATTCTGGGAAATCCGCCAGGATAAAGCCATTGTATGTAATTACACTGATGCCCTGATCGTGAGCCCGCTTGAGTGCGGTGACCGAGCTTTTTACGCTCAGCGGAGAGATCAGAATCGCGTCTACCTTGCCCGCAATGTAGGTGTCCACCAAGGATATTTCCCGGTCGAGCGAATTTGAACTGTTTGCCAGCAGAAGTTCAACGTTGTGCTTCTCGGCCGCCGCCTTCATTCCATACTCAATGAGCCGGAAAAACTGGTCTTCCTGAAATACAATCCCGGCAACCTTGAACCTCGCGGTTTCCCTCGGTTCCTTGACGCAGCCCTTCAATGAGAGAATGCCAGCCACAACACTTAGATGCAGCACCACCGCACACAACCCCTTGCGACAAAAGGCTTTCGTAAGAGCAGTTGTTCTCATCGTGTTCCCTCCTGTCCTTGCGCTGGGGTTTCTGACAAAATCAATCGAAGAGGTGAAACTCCAACCGATAGGTTTCGATCGACGCCGGAGCAAGTCTAACTGAAAACCGACCCTGCCTTGCAGAAGCGATCTCTTCACCCAGCCCCTGCTCAAGCATATTCACTTTCTTCACGCTTCTCAAGGGCAGGGCCAAATTGAATTCCGCGATGGCCTCCTCCCCCTTGCATTCCCAGCAGCGAAGGATCCAACCCTCCTGTGAACCTTCCGCTCGCTTCAGGGTCGATAGAATCACGCTCGGGGAATCGATTGACAAGAACGACTTCCCCGCCGGGAGGCTCCCCCCGCGAGTGATTTCCCCTACCACCGTCCTCAAGGGAGAATTCAGTTCCCAGCCCTGGCGCGTAGCAACCTCGTGACGCAGGGGACCGTTGTGAAAGTGGAACGCGAATTCATAGGATTGCTGCCCCTTCTGTTCATAGTAAGGCCCATCGCCATGACAGCTGCGCACCGTCCTTAGCAGCAGCGGTTGAATCAGCGGCATCTCGGATGGCTCGGGCAAGGAATCCATCAAGGCCATCGAGTCGGTTCGAGTACAGAGAGTCAGACCCCCTGATGCATCCGAGTGGTCCACCCAGTTGTGAACGCCCCGGTAAACGGGCTTTGTCCGTGTATAGGGATTCTCCTCACCGAGGCGCACCGAGGCGAAGGGAACTTCGTAGGTGAGCTGAGCGTCGTCCGTCAAACGGACTGGGAAACACTGGCGCAGATCCCAATCTCTATCCCCGTTCCAGTCGATGATCGTTCTGACTCCGACTTTGTCCAGAGAGCGGTACAGCGTATACTCCACCGTGCTGCGGGAATTGAGCAAGGGACCTTCAACGCGGACGACAAGGCGCACCGGGCCGTTTTCGATTACACGAATCGAATCCGCCTTGAATTCAAGGCCCTTTCGGACAACACCGGTCGGAATATATTCAATGTCCGTTCCCTTTTGTTCCAGCAGCACGAGTTCGCCGAAACCATACTTGTCCGTTCGGGCCATTTCCACCCCTGCCTTCTTGGAGAATAGACTGGCTATGAGACCTGTTTCCGGGTCAATTCGCACTCGATAGAAGGCGTTCTCATACAGGTGGTCTTGGATCATGAACGGCGAGGAATCCTTGCCTGCGCCCTCTCTTAGGTAATAGGTGCGGTAACCAACGGGTGGAACATCGGCTTCGAATGCAATTTCCGCCCAGATCAGGCTCTCGTCCGAGCGGCGCTCAGCGCGGGTGACTTGCGCCGGCACTTCGGTGCCCTCGTCGTTCATCAAATGAATCGCCCGGTACTCTCCACTCGGGAAGGAGATTCTTGCCTCTGCAATGTCCCGTCGCTGCCAGGAAAAAGCGTTAAAGACGACGACGGGGATGCCGCGGCGCTTGTGCCGGATCATTCGCGCGATCTTTCGCGTGGCCCCCTCCCGAACACCGGTGGCCAAGTCGCGTGCGGCGAGAGCCTGCTGAGTCTTGATTGCGTTGGCGATCTCGCCGTGACGTCCACCCCAGTTGTGTTCGGTGACGATTAGGAAATTGCGCCAGGCCCGATCCAGCTGCTTTTGGGGATAGACGAAACTCGGGTCCAGCCAACTGGCGATTGTCGAGAATATCTCCCCTGCCACCAGCTCCGCTCTCGCCTCACGCATTGCCTGAAAGCACCCATCCCCCTCAGAGAACACCCCGTCCCACATGCAGGGTTGTTCGCCCGTGACGCTTGGAAGGTCGTAACGGGCCGCATGGCGTATATAGTCCGATCCGGTCTTCATCTGCATCGGCGGATCATGGCCCAGGCGGTTCCACGCCTTGACGATCTCTGGTACCCGGGCTGATGGCTGCTCTATGTCCACTCCGTCAGCTACAAATACCGGCAGATCGATTGGAACACTTGTCCGCTTCGCCAACTGGCAATAGCCCTCGTAAAAGTTCTCAGAAGCAGTTTCGACCCTTTGGAGACTCTCTCTCAGGCCCAGAGGTCTCGATGCGCCATAGCCGGCGTAGCAGTCGACGCGCAATACTCTCGAGCCATCCGGCGCCAGCCACCAATGGACCGGCGGCCCGGTAAAATCCCGCCAGGTAATGAATCCCTCCACATTCGACTTGTTCAGGATCTGAGGCATCTGCATCGTGTGTCCCGGCACATCCGGATTCCAGGCCGTCTTGACTTCGATGTCGAAGTTGTCCTGCAACCATTTCTTCCCGTAGTAGAGATGGCGGATCAACCCTTCTTGTCCGCACACAACCTCCCACGGCCCGGTGTAGAGCGCTCCGCAATCAAAGACGTCCTTTTCTATCAGCGAACGGATTTCGTCGCATTTCTCGGGGTACCGCTTCAGGAATTGCTCCAGAGGATAGACAGTCTCCATAGAGAATCGGAAGTCGGGATGGGTCTTGAGAATCTCCAGAGTATTCACAATGGACTCGACCAAAGCATTCAGGCAGACCTTCTGCCAATCGGGCCAAGTCAGATCGGCATGGGTATGCGGGATGATGTCGTACGAAGGACGCTGAACATCCTCAGGCAGGTGTGTCCGGCCTGTTGCCGCGACCCCGTCGCCAGCAACTGCGCTCCCGTTGAGGAGACGTGCCTCGTCAAGGCTGGCACTCCGCAGGACAGTAGAAAAACCCGTCGTGAACACGAACACGGTAATAAGAAGGAAACTCCGCATCTCGATAACCTCCCTGGCCGCTGTCGACCTTATCCAGGACGTCTCTCATCGTTGCACAAGAGAAGACTGAGGAATACCCCAGTGGTCGTCGCTTGAAGGCCCTTATTCTATCTCAGGCACGCTGCTCGTCGCCGGTTCCAAACGCAAAGTCTGCACCTGCATCGAACGAAGAGGTACTTCGGCTTCCCCGGTTCCCAGCTCCCGCGGCTCTTTTCCTTCCAGATTACAAGCCGTGATCACCGCTCCGGGTGCAGACACCCGGACGGTTTCGGCAACAAGAGGATTCCACAGCCGAAGATAAACCTGCCCGTCCTGCCGATACATAGCAGAAACCAAGCTATGCCCCTCTACTTGGACGAAGGACGTTGCTGGCCACCCAGTGGACCGGGGAATAAGGGTGAGAGGATATGCGTGTGTTTGATACTGCCATACCGCTTCATCTTGTTCAGCGGTTGAGAATGGTCGAACCGAAACCCTATAGACTTTTTCGCCGAAAACCAAGTCCTTTCCATCCTGACCGTAAGGATAGCTACCGCTATGGCAGAGCACAATGCGTACGTGCCGCTCGGCGTAGGCAATGCCTGTGGGCCGATCCAGGATGGCACTGAATCCACCGCCTTCATCCTCCCACTCGGTGAGACTGAAACGAACCGCCCAGAAGTCGGTCTGCTGGGGCTGCCGCAGCTCAAACGGCTGGTGCGCAAGGTGTCGCGCGGCTCTCGGGTAAGCGAGCACCAAGCGCAGCGTTCCCCCCATGTCGTGGAACAACTCTCCCTCAATTCGCTCGCCGTTGAACTGGCACGACACTCGAATGTCCAAAGTCTCACTCCATGGCTTCAGTTGGAGAGCGATTGCATAGGGTACAGACCCGATTTCCCCTCGAAACTCGCCTTGCGCAATCCCTTCCTCGGTCACCACAGCGCCGACACTGTTCACCTGACTGCGGCAGTATTGCCCATCGATGTGCGCTTCAAGAAAGATATCGGACAGGACAAGCCTCCCGTCTTGTTGAAGCGAAACCTTGTCTTTTGCCAAAACGATCGAGAGTCGGCCGCTCGTGATTTCGTAGTTTCCTTCCGACAACTTATTCACCTCCACCGGGAGGGGGCAACCAACCGAGGGCTCCGTTCCTTCACGAACATCGTAGGCAGCAAAGGCAAATCCATCCACCTCGGCTTGCAAATATCCCGTAACCTGGCAAACCGACCCATCCGGATGCCTGGAGGCAATGACCAACCGGCTGGGAATCGATTCTCCATCGGCACCTGCGATTTCGCAGCTCTTGTAACACGTGCGTTCAGGAATGGTTAAAGCCACGGGGCACCATTCTCTGCGACGTCGCTGCGTCGGGTTGACGATCCCAAAGCTACTCCCCGGTGCATTCCCCGCCATCCCTATCAATCGGTTCAGCTTTTCCTCTACCTCTTCCCGGCAAGCTCGAATGAATGCTCCGTAGCTGGGATAGGTCCCCGCCCATTGTCCGAATATCATCGGGGCGCAAACCCAGCCGTCATGATGCTGAGCCAGCATCGTCAGTTCCCACATTCGGTCCAACTCTTCCTCCCCGTCGAGGCCGAGCAGGACCGAGAGGCGTTCGGCCAAAATGGTTCGGTCGGCGGCAATCTGAGCATCGAGGTAGATTTCGCCGCCCCAGAGTCCCCAACAGATCTTCGATTGAAAGGCTGCAAACGCGTCGTCCCAGCGCCGGCCGTCCTGAGCCAGGCTGAGGTATTCGGGGATGGTGACAAATGTGACATCCGTGGGTTCGATATCCACACGCAGTTGTGCAAAGGGCTTGCCGTCCGCTGAGCTTCCGGCGACAACACGACCCGCGCACACCTGAGGCTCTTCCACGTTGGTATTCACTTTGATCTGATCGGGAAACTCTCCGCCTTCAAAGCTCAGGGAAATAATCTCTCGCCCGTCCGCCAAGGTCGTCAAGTGGACCTGATCAAAATCGACTGTCCCCCAACAGTCAAACAATCTGACTTGCGGACAGACTGCGTCCGCCTCGGAGGGGACTGGGTATCGAATCTGAAGGTTGTGCCACTGACCGTCGGAGGGAATAAATGGACTGCGTTCCGAGCTGATAATGCTCCCAAACCGTTGGCTATCGATGTAGAGACAAGCGCGGCTCGCATCGGCAGTTCGCATCCGGCAGGACAATTCAACCTCTTTCCCCCGGATCCGCTCAACGGGAACCTCAAACGCAGCATTGGACCAAATACCGATGTAGAATAAGTACTTGTTGGCGCGTAGTATCGCATCCCACCGCTGCTGGAGAAAAGAAGAGCGAAAATCGTCATGGCTTTCGAAAAGAGGATGTTCGATACCGGCCGCACGCATTTGCCGGACGCGGTGCGCTCGGGGCAAGGAGCTGAACAGCTCGCCTTCCAGTGCAGGAGGTGCCAGGGGCGCCGCTGGAATCTCTGAGCCATCGGGACCGCACCAGTACAGCTTCTCCGCGCCCTTCGCAGGACACGTTCCGAACAGTCTCCAACAATTGGCATAAAGACAGCCTTTCATCCCAAAGCCGGAGAGCGCGGCAGGCATCTGACCGCACCAGCAAGGTTCCTGAGTCCCGTAGCTGTCCAATGGAATACCAAGCGCGTCCTGAACGACTTTTCGAGCAACACCAATCTGGCGAACCACCGACTCGCCATCCAGAGCGAACAGGATCGGTTGGGTATACGAGGAAATGATGGTCATGCGACCATTGGCGGCCAAGTTGCGCAGCGCGGCCACGGCCCGATCATTGTGAAAGGAAACCCCTTGTTCAAAACCTTCGTTAGCGAACAGTTGACACCCCTGGAGGATGAGTTCTGCATCGTCAAAATCCGCTTCGCTCCCGCCTTCGGCACCCCACACCTTCATCTGGGGATACAGGGCCGTCGCTCCCGAGGGTACCGTGTAGGGAATCTCCACTTGATGCCACACTCCGTCCGGGGAGGCAATCGCTTCTTGATTCGAACCAGCTGGCAGTCCATCAAATCCATGAGCCTCCACATAAAGCCCCGCCCGTCCCCGACGGCACCGAACCCAGGCCCGAAACAGAACGTCTCTGCCTTGAAAGGAGCCAGCGGAGATCTCCTGACAACCGTTCGCCCAATCTCCGCTGTCGAGACGAAGCCTCAACCCCCATTTGCCACTTCGGGCGGCCTGCTGGCTCCGTTGTGCCAAGCCCTTCCCGGCAACTTGCAGACTCCAAGCGTCTGGAACGGCCAGCTCTTCTACGCCCAGTCTTGCACCGTGCGCCAAGCGGTCCAAGGTATAGGGTTCCAGATCCATACTGTAAACAACGTCGGGAAACTCCGAAGCCTGCTCGGCCAACGCACCAACGGCAGCCGAAAGATCCCGCTGATCGGTCAGGAAGAAGCCCCCGTGATATCCCATGACGTAGAAAGCCTGCGCCGCATCCGCTGGCTTTGAAGCGAAAAGACCGGAGCCAAGAATCATCCCCATGATTAGGACTCTCCAATTCTGATCAAGATACTTTCCCATGCTTGCTTGTCGCCAATTCCAGCTGACAGCCGATGCTGCTTGGCGCACCCCGCGCGTCAACGCCACTCTGCCAGCCACGACGCAAAGAAATCGAGGAACAGGCTCTTGCCAGTTTTGTTAGCCTGATTGGCCGGTCTGCTTTCCTCCTAGGCGTTCCCCCGGCTCAGACAGTCTGACGGTGACGGGCTGACCGATCCTCACTGACCGGGCAGCTGCAAGCACGCCTTCCAGCGCTCGCCGGCCATCCAGGACGGTCGGTACGGCCAACCGATCTTCCAGAATCGCCTCCATGAACGCATTCAGCTCTTCCCGGTAAGCCTCCTGAAATAGCGAGCGCCAGGTACGACTGATAGGCTGGCTAACACCGGCATTCCTTGTACAGGAAACCACGCTTTCTGATTTCACGGAGCCGACAAAGACAACGCCCTCGGTGCCCAGCACTTCCGCTCGCGAGTCGTATCCATAATCCGTGGGACAAGTCCCATCGATAAGCCCCATCCGCCGGTTCTGGAAACGGGCGAGGCACACTGCGGTATCGTAGAAACCGGGATACTGTGCCTCCAACTGGGGACACCGGTAATTGCCGCCCATTGCAAAGACTTCCTCCAGCTCGCTTCCCATCAGCCAACGCAGGGTGTCAAAGTCGTGGCTGTTGACCTCGGCCAGCATCCCGATACTGGTCTTTGGGTCGCAGGCCCACGGCGGCGGAAGCCCCGGCCCTCGGGTGAGAGAGCGAATCAGAATGGGTTCCCCAATCTCGCCTGAACGGATTTTCTCGGCGGCCAAGCGAAAGGAACGGTCATACCGCCTCATGAAGCCCATCTGGAATTTGACGCCCGCGTGCTGGATCGCCGAATCGATCTGATCACATTCCTCCAAGGTCAGTGCAAGCGGCTTCTCGCAGAAGATGTGTTTCCCCGCCTTAGCCGCTGCCTGAATCAATCCGACATGGGTGAACGTCGGCGCGGCAATACATACTGCGTCACAGTCGACCTGAGCAAGTGCCTGCTCCAGATCAGCGAACCCCTGCTCGACTCCCAACTCTGTTCTAGCCGCATCCAGCGCCTCCCGGTTGGCATCCACCAGGACGACGAGCTCCCCTTGCGGCAGGGCCTGCACCAGACTGCGGCCGTGCACTAACCCGGCTCGGCCACATCCCGTTAGGCAAAAGCGGACTCTTTTCATCATCCTCTCCTCGTTGTTGCTTGTTGCCGCCCCTGACCGGTATCCGCAACAAAACCTTTCGACCTAATGGCAAGCGTTTATCATTCAAAGAACTTCACGCCTGCCGAAAACTCTCCAGCCTCCGTATTGAATCTGATCACCAGGAGCCCCTTTTGCCAGACCCATCCCCCGCTCACCGGAGCATTCACCAAATCCCAGACCGATTCTGCTCGCGCCACCGGTCCCCGCGAGCTCCACAGAGCGCTGGGTTCCGAGGGACAGCGAAGCGCCAACAGATAATTCCAGTCTGACAGCTGGACTCGAAGGTTCCATTCCCCTTCTGTTTTGCTCAGCGTGCAGATTCGCCCATCCATCCCTACCAGGAATGTTCCTGCGCAGGGACAGACCAAGTCCATCTCGGGATAGTTCCATTTCCCCGTGCTTCGGTTGAAGTGACCTTTAACAACTGAATATTCATAGGCTTGCCGGGCTAGATTGGCGCCGAAATCAAGATATTCCTCTTTGCCCGTGATCTCTCCATAGCGTAAAAACAGCACGGCCTCTGAGAACCACGCGTAACTGAGAATCTGTTCCTTTGGCTCCCACGGGCTTACCTCCGTGCGGAAAAAGGGTTTCAGTGATTCATCAAGGCATTTTCCAACTGAGGCAAGATACCTTTCGTTCCGAGTAGTTTCGTACAGACTCAAAAGAAAATCTAAGCAAGGATCTGCCGTGTGAGGACCGAACCAGTTATCCCAAGTCAGCTGGCTATCCTCGGTCGAGTAAAAGACGGCACAGAATCCTCCGTTGGGCCTCTGGTTGTAACGAAGCAGGAATTCCGCCGCCTTTTCCGCAAGCGCCAAGTATCGCTGCTCACCTGTGAGTGAAAACAGATCCAACATCGCGTTCCCGTATGCGGCGACATTCTCGGCACGGAAAAGGTTCCCTTCTCCGCTTAGAAGATAGCTCTCCGGTCCCTCGAAGATCTCTAGTCGGTTTACTGGCAGATCCGTCTTGAAAGGAAAAGCATGCTCTACGAAGTCCGCCATCCGAAGCGCCATCTGCAAGTACTCGTTTCTCCGGAGGTATCTGTAAGCGCTCAGCTCGTTGCGCAGCCCGGTGACGGAGGCAGGATAGTAGTCGGGAACCAGGCCATACAACTCCGATCGGCGGAAACAATCACCATTAGGTGCCAATAGCTGTTCACCCATGAATTGGCTAGCGGCATTGTGGGCCAACTGAATATACCTGTCATCGTTGAGCAGAATCCCCCACCAAATATAGGGCGTAATGGTCGGGCTTTCCAGAATCCAGTGGTGGTCGAACTCGAGCATCATGTCGCCGATTCCACAGAATCCGCTATCCACTCGGTCTGCAACAGGTTGATAAGCCAGGCGGACGGTGCGCAGCGCATCCGCAGGATTGAGCATCAAGAGACCCCGCTCAGTGTCTTCCCGCAGAGGAACCGGGGGAAGATCATCGCCTGTCGGTGGTTTGGGAAGAACGGCCGGATCGCGACTCAGCTGAATCTCGGCATAATCGGCCTCGGGCAGAACAACCGTGTTTCCATCCCACGGTTTCCAAGGTTCCCATCTCCACGCCGTTCCGGCGTCGCCTGGCGTCCCAATGCGAAACGTCCCGTCCCCGGGGGCAACCAACCACGCCCACTTCCGCAGCACCTGCCGCTCGATATCAGTGTTTGACAGAGACAGCACGGCCTGAGAGTTGATGGAGGCGATGTGCCCGATTGCCCAGCGGGCACACGCACCCGACTGTCGCCTCACCTGCTTCAAGTCCTCCCCAGGACAAAGAACAAAGGCAAAGCCGACTTTCTCTCCGGGCGACAAAGCTCCACCCTCGAAGAAGAGGTCGAGCCCGGCGGGAAGATCCCACGCCCCGCCGGGGTGGTCGGGCAACAGGGTAGCCTTGCCGTCTTCGAGGTTACGAGGAGACACCGCATCGGAAGCGCCGTACCCTGCGAAGTTCTGGGTCAGCGGACGTATCAAAAGGTGGTAGTTGTCTTCCGGGCTGGAAATCGTCGCTTCCGAACCAGCTACTCTCAGCGCATAGGGTCGCACTCGGCTGGGAAGAAAATCAAGAGCCATTCGTACGTTACTAACCGGCTCCCGGCCAATACTCTCCAGCTCGTAGACAGCCAGGATAGGAAGCTGATAAAACAAGAAATGACTGGCAACCAGTCGAATTCGAGGAGATGGGCCTTCGTCGGTAATGATGCGTGCCCATTGGAAAGTGTTTTCCTCTGCGTTCATGTGGGTCACTCGGCCGCTGTAAAGCAGGCGAAACTCGCCATTGGGAACGAGGTGAATCACGTGGCGGCTAAGATCAGGAGTCTCGTAAGAGACTACTCCAGAGGTGGATTCAAGATAATCAACCGTCGTCGCGCCGGAATACAACAGTTGTGCTTCCCCGAAGGTGGAAAGATCCCCATAGAACACCGGCAGCGGCGGACGGCCGAGATACGGATACCCGGGAGCGATATCCTGAGCCCGGAAATCCGGGGAGACAATCCGGGAGGGCCAACCGACCTGATTCCAGGGAGCCTTTGAAATAACACGGGCGATGTTTGCCGCTGTTGCGGCAAGTTCCGAACACGGCATCAGATAGTGAAATCCTCCCGATCCAACCCGAATAAAAATGTTAGAATATCCTTGGTCCTTTTTTCCGTAGTGCTCAATATCTACCCCTTGGATGGGGAAGTAGACATTGCCATATTGATCAAGGGAAGTTTTTGCGATCAATGCCTTGCCTGCCGTTGGGCTAAGCCCCCACGACTGTGCGTCAGGAAACACCCACTGCGACTGCCGCCGTGGTCCGGTGCAGTCATAGGGAACCCACCACCGGGAGTGCGCCAATGGCTTGAACCAGGAGGCCATCTTGTCCTCGGGATGGTTACTCACTTCGATGATGGACTCTCCCGGGCGGGTGATTCTAAACGGCAGTCCGTTGCCAAGGTATAGAATCACAGTACCCGAATGAAACATCCATTCGAATGGACGACTTCGGTTATAAGGACCAATGTACCACTTGTCAGAGCGCGATAGCGCCTCTCCGAGATAAGGAAAACGGGTTGGATCAGCGTGCTCCAATACATCGCCGTCGCCATCGGGGTCATAAAGGACATCCGGGACTGCATCCTCCTCGTGGGCGACCAGGATAAGCAGACAATTCTCCAGACCGCCAACCAGCCCATTGAGTTCATTCGCAGAGATCGGCTCCACAGGAATCCCAACCGATAGTAGATACCTTGTAATCTCATCAATGTTCCCGACTTCGTCGGGTGTGTAGTATTCCGCGTCCCGGAATATTTTCAGCGGGCGATGATCCTGCTTGGTCCCCAGCCAGAATCCCGGTGTCCACTCCACCCCTTCTCGTAGTTTCTCTCTCTCTTGCTCCAGGGTCGCTAGAGCAGCCTCGTCTAGGCGAACCACAATCTCATCAAACCGAGCTTTACCTGGGTTGTAACACCTCAGTCCAATCTTTCCGTGCGCGGGTCTCTGCTTCCGGTACTGTGCGACCGGGTGGTCATTGATGAACCCCTGAAGATTGCTTCCATCACACTCCATCCGCAGCGTTATCCAGGACTGCGCATCCCAGAAGGGCTGAGGACCTGACGGATTGGACACAAGGCACTCCCATCGGCCCGCCTGGCACCGCCAAATGGAACCGGCAAGATAGCCGCTGAGCACATAATAGTTCGCCGGATCCCGGTACCAGAAGACCAACCCGACATCGTCAGACTTTCTGTCCGCTTCGATCAGCCGGACTCGGCACTCGGCCGTGAAGGCTTTCCAACGCTCGTTACCGGCAACGATAAGAGGATAAATACCCTCCTTGTAATCACCGAGTAGGGAACCTTCTTCGATTGTCCATCTGCCAGAGACTACCTCCCATATCTCTTGAGCTCCGCCCCCCCTGTCGGCCGAAAAGGTTTCGTGAAAGACCTCGGTTTCCTCCGCCTTAGACGACGCAGCCATCCCTAGCAGCAGCGCCAAGCCAACAGTAGCGTGAACGACTTGAGCCTTTCGCCAGGAACTGCAGAAAGGTCTGCTCCAGGTGTCTCGAAGCTTCCTGGGCCGAGGACAGATCCACCGAATAAGGTCAAGGTTGAGAAGGCATAAAATCGTTTTCATCTGCAGAGAGACCTCAACTGCTCAATAGGATTTGATGAGAGATGCAGGAAGCGAACTACCATCTTCGACCTCAAGGGCCATTGTGGGCCTGTCTCCTCAACTATACCACGACGCAAGACTGAAATCCCACAAATATGAATTCTTTATAATATATTGATATTAAAGACTTTACGCTGATTGAAGCTTGAATCTGTCGACCTCCAATCTTAGTTCAATAGATCCCCAATTCGGCTGTGACAGATTCCTCGCCCTGTGACCGCGGGTTGCTGCGAGACAAGACCCTGCGGGTCAGGTTGACAACGGCACTGTGCTAAGGCAGACTATATGTAATCGTTTACGCATCATATCACGACCAATGGTGTGCGTGTCAAGCGAAAAGTGCAATTCAACCCTTAAATCGTGCCCTGAAGTGAATCTGCTGCGGCAGACTTGCCTCTTCAGACAAACGAACACAGGCAGCGGCATGGCGTGAGGGCCATAATGGCTCGCGGCAACAGGGAAAAGATCCCCTCATGAAGATTCTCGTCCTCAATGCAGGCAGCTCTTCATTCAAGGCTCGTCTATACGAGAGTCGCACGGAGAAAGTGCTCGCCTGGGGCGCCGTTCAGGCTATCGGCGGCTCCGGCACCGTTGCCCAATATGGGTACGGCGAGGAGGCGTTGGTCGAGAAGAGCCTTCCGGGGGCCGGTTACACGCGGGCCTTGGACTTCTTGTTGGAGTTTTTCAACAAACCGGGGCTAGGGGCAACGGACAGCCGCTCCGATTTGGCGGCCGTAGGCCACCGGGTCGTCCATTCCCTGGGGCGCTACAAGGACCCGGTCCTGGCAAGCCAGGAAGTGCTATCGTGGCTGGAAAGCTGTGCCAAATGGGCGCCGCTTCACAACCCTATCAGCTTGAGAGTCATCCGCGAGTGCCAAGCTCGAATGCCAGGTATCCCGCAAATCTGCGTCTTAGATGACGGTTTTCACCAGAATCTGCCGGAGTATGCTTACCGGTACGGCCTCCCACTTTCCTGGATGGAGAAACGGGGTTATCGGAAGATCGGCTTCCATGGCACCGCGTTTCGCTCAATGCTCGAATGTGCCTTCAGCGTCCTAGGCCCTGAAGTCGCTCGGATGAAGGTCATCTTGCTCATGTTGGGAAGCGGGTCAACCGCATGTGCCTGGGACCGGGGACGGTCCGTTGATGTCAGCACCGGCCTGACTCCTTTGGAAGGATTACCTCAAACAACCCGCGTGGGGGATATCGACCCAGGAGTTTTGCTCGAACTCATCGGCCACCACGGACGGACTGCCCGACAACTCCGAGAACAACTGTATCGCGAGTCAGGTCTTTTGGGGCTGTCCGGCCTGTCCGAGAATGTCGGCGAGCTGCTGGCCGCCGCCGAAAACGGCCACTCGGGAGCCCGCCTGGCCCTTGATTTCTACGTTTACCGAATCCGGAAGTACGTGGGGGCTTATGCCGCAGCATTGCGCGGCGTCGACCTGCTCATCTTCGGCGGCGGAATCGCCGAACGCGCGCCCCAATTGCGCCAGGCGATCGCCTCCGGATTCGAATATCTCGGACTGCTCTGGGAACCCGACAGGAACCGGAGGGCTTCGCCCCAACAGGTGCTTTCGCACGAGGAGTCCCGCGTTAAGGTACTTCTGGCGGAGGTCAACGAGGAACTGGTGATCGCCCGAGATGTACGTTGCTGGCTTGAAGGAAATCACCCTGCTTGTCCTGAGTAAGCCGGAGGGAGCGCCGCAGCACTCAACGGCGATAATGCTGGCCAGTCCCTTACAAGCCCCCGCAACAGCAGCGGTAATCGACTACGCGCTTCCCGTCCTACCCGATGCAGAACGTCAATGGTCGCCCTGCCTCGGGTACGATGAGTTCGATGCTCGGATGCTGGGAGGCCTCCCGTTTGATTTCATCAACTGCAACTGTATTGAAGGCAAACATGCCGAAATGATGGGGAACAAGGCACTGTATCCCCGCACGTTCGCACAGTTCAAACGCCTCCTGGACGGTAAAGTTTCCAGGCACTCCTAAGGCCTTTCGACGAGTATCTCTTCCATTTGCGGGCAGTAGCGCCACCCGGATCCCGAGAGAACGAAGCCTATCATCAAGACCCGGATAGGGTATGCAATCTCCTGAATGATAGAGGCTGAAGGATGAGAAGGAAAAGACATATCCGAGAAAGCGATGTTCTCCTTTCTCGTTGACCTCAAGCGTCTCATGCGCCGACGCGACGGCGCGTATCGTTAGATCCACACCGAGGGCAAGTTGATCCCCGGCTGCCATCGGACGAAGCCTTGCTCCGGGAAGCCCCAAGCTTTCGGCGTGCTCTACCTCGGCGCGCGGAAGGATGAAAACCGCGTTGGGATTGCGCTCTGCGATTACGGGCAGAGTCTCGGGATCCATGTGATCGGAATGCCCATGCGTGCAGAAGACGGCTGAGACGTTGCTCAATTCCTTCACCTGCATCGGTGAAGGCATCATTCGGTCATGAGGACTGGCCGTCTTTGCGTATTTGGCGGCGAGACAATCCGACAGGTAGGGATCGATCAAGGCCAGCTGATCCCTGAAACGTATCGCAAATCCCGCCTGGCCAAGCCACCAGAGCTTCACAATAAAGCAAGTTCCCAAGGATTGAGCCAACTGTCCAGCCAGCCCCCGCGAGCCGCCAGGCTTTGTATTGAATCTTCTCACCATGTCTTTACCCTCAGCTGCGGATCTGTTCGACAAGGCGAACCGCCGACTCAGCGTTTCGTTTGACCTCATCCCACCGCGCGTCAGCAATACTATCTCTCCTGGCGATCCAGGTTCCTCCCACCGCAAACACCGTAGGCAGAGAGAGGTATTGGCCCAGATTGTCCAGGCTAATACCTCCCGTGGGAAGAAATTTCACTCCCACATGCGCATAAGGAGCGGCAAGTGCCTTGAGCATCCTGGCGCCGCCGGCCGCTTCCGCCGGGAAGAACTTCAATGCTTTGACACCAAGGCTCACGGCTTCTTCGATTTCGGACGGGGTCATCACACCAGGGAAAAAGGGAAGGTTGGCCCGCTGAGCCTCTCGGACAACGCCCGGATTCAGCCCCGGTGCAACGGCAAACTGGGCGCCACACTCCTTGGCCCGGCGAACGTGTTCGGCCGTCAGCACCGTCCCGGCACCGAGAAACAGGTTGGGGCGTTCTTGGCTCAGCAACGCAATGACGTCGGCCGCCGCCTCCGTCCGAAAGGTGATCTCGGCCACGGGTAAACCAGCCTCGATGAGGGCATCCGCCAGCGGGAGCGCCGCCTCCGTAGAGTCGATCGCAATCACGGGTACAACACCGACTTGCTCCATTCTTTCCATCATGGATGCGCTATTCATACCGATAGACCTGTCTCCTTCTTCACCCAGCGAGACAATGCAATAGGTTTTTGACTGCCTCGGTTGTTGCACGCGAGATGCTTTCGGCGGTAAAGGCCCCAAGATGTGGCGTTGCAATCACCCGCTCGTGGCTGAGTAACCCACGCTCGGACGGGGGTTCCTGGCGATACACATCGGTTGCCAGACCTGCAAGCCTGCCCGACTCCAAAGCTTCCAGCGCCGCCTGGTCGTCAACCAGCTCGGCCCGGGCCGTGTTGATCAAATAGCTGCCCTGCTTCATCCAAGAGAATGCCGCCCTTCCGATGAGAGGTTTGTCGTCACCGGGCCCCGGGCAATGCAAAGAAACCACATCTGCTTGCGACAGGACCGACTCCAGGGATTCGCCCCATCGGAATTCTCCCGAGGGGACAAAGTCAGGGCGGTAAACATCGTGCGCAATCACCTTCATTCCGAGAGCCAAAGCAAGAAGCGCAACCCTCTGGCCGATTCTGCCGCAGCCTACGATCCCCAAAGCACGTCCAGTGATCTCCGAACCCTTGACCCGCTCCCAATCGCCATCTTTCATGCGGCGATCGCAATAGGGGATGGAACGAACCAGGGCCAGCAAAAGGCCTATCGTCAATTCAGCGACCCCTTGCGCGTTGGCACCCTCGGCTCGGCATATCCGAACGCCCGTGCGCTGAGCCGCTTCCAGATCGATGTTATCGATACCCGTGCCATTGCGACTGATCACCTTCAGCCCAATGGCTGCTTCCAACACTTCGGCCGAAATATGCTCCACACCCGCCAGATAGCCGACACAGCCGGGCAATAGGTCAAACAGTTCTTCTTCCGACGGCTGCCTGCCAGGCGGCCCCAGGACCAGCTCGTATCCCGCTTGCGTGAGCATACCCAATGCAGGATGGCTCTCTCGCGTCAGAGAGCGGGGCGTGATCAGAATCTTAGACATGTCAAACAGTCGACATCCTATTCGCTTGCTTGAAAGAAGTCGCGTGGTCGCTCCGGCTGGGTACAGCCCAGCTGTATCCCCTAAGCCTGACTGTTGCGCAGCTTATTCGCTTCATTCTCCAGCTGACGGAAGAGAGCCTCCGTCAGATCGAAGTGAAACACCTCGGCGATGACGTAGGACCAACCATAGAGGAAATAGACCCAGCCATCCTCCACCACAAGGGAACGTTCATGCTGTTGCGCCAGAGCCTGATGAAGGAACTCCAGTGTGCCCCGATAATTGAACTCCCAGGCAATTGCATTTTGTGGGAAGCGCGCCGAATCAGGCAATGGTGATCCCGGACGGTCCTTCCCCATTCCGGTGGCATTGGCGACAAGACTCCACTTGGGTAAAGCCTCCAAGAGCCGGCGATGCGTCTCAAGTTCTGGAGCATGGTGAATCTCGACCTGTTCGTGCCCCGCCGTCTCGGACAAGATTTGACGCAGATGCTCCAGTCGCTTCGGCGTCCTCCCAGTGAGATGAATTCTGGCGGGTCGCTGCTCAGGAGGACGCTCCAGGAAGTAGCAGGTCAAAGCCAGAGCGGAGCCGCCGGAGCCGAGGATCAAAGCCTCGGCATCTCGATGGCTACCCCAATAGTCAGGTTCGATAATCCTCTCCAGGGCTTTCCCCGAGGTGATTGGATCTTTGGCATGACCAATAAGCCGGTGGTCTTTTTTGCTAATCGAACTGATCTCACCAAGCCGCTCGGCATAAGGGTCATAGCGGTCGAACAGGTCTCTCGCACTCTGAAAGAGGTTGACCTTGTGGGTGGTCACCAACGCCCCCAAAGCGTCAGGCTGTTCTCGAAAGAAGCTCGCCACCCGCCTGTAGACTTCCGGCTCGGCGTTGACGGGCACATCCATGCCGATCAGCCGGCGCGTTTCAAGTCTGAGAATCTCCGCCCACACAGGAAAAAGTCGGTTAATGAACGAACCACTAGTCGTCACCCCGACAAAAAGCATCGAAGGACTTCTCAAAACAGGCATTTCGAGATTGCTGTTACGCATAGCGATTTCTCAGTACCTCCGGTCAATGGGTTGACCTCGTAGACTCTCGGCGCGCGACTTGGCTACTCCATACTCAACGGGACAGGGTCGAACCCGGTTACCTAGAGCGCCCACCGGTATGGATTGAGACCCTCGCTTGTTGGTCGTGGAGCGAACTCGAGCGCCGCCTCGTATTGGGCTACGACGTTCTCCCTGCGGACATCACCCCGAATGCACTATGCAAGGGGGCGATAATATAACAACCCGTCCCGTCAAGGTCCTCTATTCGGCGGGTTAGTTTCCGGCGTACCTCCCCGGGGCTTCCCGAGTCAGAACCCCTGGCTTGTCTACGGATTCCCAGAAAACAACCTCTCACCCGTAATGTTTGCCCAGCAAAGCAGTGTCCATGCCACGGGCTGAAACCTGGAGAGGATGGAAAACATCAAAGCCCGTTTCCATGCAGGCATGGGGTCCGAATGGATCGCCCTCCGGCTGTATCCCTTCAGGTCAATAAAGGGGAATCGCCTTCATGCAAGCATACCTGTTCAAGAAAAGAAACGACTAACGAGAAGCTTGCTCATAGCATTGAGCCTCTACGTTGGGCTCACCGATTGGTCTTGTTGAACGGGGTCCGGTCGAGCGGCGGATACGCAATTCCCCCTGCAAGAGAATCCTCTGGGCTGGCCTGGGTTCCTTCTCCTCGATGCGGGAAAAAAGCATTTCCGCGGCCACTCTACCCATTTCCTCCTTCGGCTGCGCTACGCTTGTCAAGGGAACAGGCAAATACGCGGCAACCTCAATATCATCGAACCCGATCAAGGAAACATCCTCGGGAACGGATAATCCCGTTTCAGAAATACGCCGATAGCAGCCAATGGCCATCGCGTCGTTGCTGGCAAAGATGGCCGTCGGACGAGGTTGTTGGATTAGGACCTTTCCGCCCAGTTCATAGCCATCCAGCTCGTCCCCGATTCCCCCTCTAATCCCGTTACGCTGATCCCGCCATACGACGAGGCGCTCATCGACCGGGATTCCACGACGGCGCAGCACGTTCCGGTATCCCGCTTCCCGGATGTGACGGCTCTCGAAAACGTCCGCCAGGAACGCGATTCGACGATGGCCCAGGGATATCAGGTGCTCCATAGCCATCTCGCTCGCGGCAAGATTATCAATCGCGATTGAGTCGGCCGGAAAGCTTCCCAGAATGTTGTTGACGAACACAACCGGAATCCCGGCATTTGCGAATTGATAGTAGACATCGATGTTGCTCTTGTCGCCCAAGAAATCGATCGGCGAGGCGATAATGCCATCGACGCGCTTGCTTAGCAGCATGGATAGACGCATTCTTTCCTGCTCAAGCGAACCGTTGGAGTCGGTCAACATAACGTTGAACCCTTTCTCCCCAGCATATTGTTCGATGCCTCGGATAATCTCCGGGAAGAAAGAGTAGGTAATGTTCGTGACCAACAGACCGATAGAATGGCTTTGCTGGATCTTCAGTCCCTTTGCGAAAACGTTTGGGTAATACTCGTGCTCTTTCACAATGGCCAGGACCTTGCGCCGAGTCTTCTCGCTAACTCGGGGCCGATTGTTGAGAACGCGGGAGACCGTGCCACAAGAAACGCCTGCCATCTTGGCAATGTCCCGGATATTAAGACTCCGCTGTTTCGTTCGTTTACCCTTCATGGCTACCGCCTTCCCACAGCTTTTCGCAACACACTTTCCCGAGGATTCGTTCCCGGATTGATCTTCTGATTCTTCTTCGGGCACATGCACACCGACAAATCTTACACCAAAACCTCTTGGTGAGGCAAGGAACGTTCTCTGTTTACTAAAGGTAATATCCTCCGGATACAGAGCTTAGTAAGAACCATCCACCCCGCCTGCATGATAACGTTTACACGATGGTATCAGCATGGACATTCCCTGTCAACCCCGTTTTTCTGTCTATAACAAGATCCCAACCGTGGTTGCATAAACCTAAATACTTAATAATGAATAGTTTATAAAAGAAAAAATAAATATTGACATGACCCCGGGATCGTGCGATAGTTATGCGTAAACGATTGTTTATATGAATATCTCGTCTTCTATTAAGCCTAAACGTGACTCTTTGCGGGCTTGACACAAAGTCTCAGAAAGGGGTACTCCCGAATGGCGATGAAGGGCAAAGTGACTCGGCTTATGGCCGAGAAAAGGTTGGAAATCTTCGAAGAAACTATCCCGGACGTAGCTGCTGATGCGTTACTGATCGAGGTCGGTCTTGCTGGCATTTGCGGCACCGATATTCACATCATCGAGAATGCGGATCGAGACCCCTTTCGAGGCCTCTTGCCGATGACTTTAGGGCATGAAGTCACTGGAAGGATCTGCAAACTGGGCAGGAATGCCAACGATTCCATGTTCTGTGACGAAAAGCTTAAGGAGGGCGATAGAGTCGTTGTCTATGTCTTTCTCCCTTGCGGGAAGTGCTGGTGGGAAAGAACGCTAGGAACTTCCCACAATCTGATCTGTGATCACCCGAGAGAGGGTTATTGCACCGGGCCGGACAGACCGCCTTATTTTGTTGGGGGGTGGAGCGAATACATGTACATCCAGCCCGGATCACATCTCTGGAAGGTTCCAGAGAGCATGCCATTTGAAGTGTCGGTACTGACTGAACCCTTCTCGATGGGTATCCGGGCGGTCCAGAAGGTTCTCAGTCTGCCGGCATGGAAGAATCTTCAAATGATGAGTTTCGGCGGATCGGTCGCCGTTCTTGGCTCCGGCGCGATCGGCATTTCGACGGCGATCGCCGCGAAGATTGCGGGTGCAGGCCGAGTCGTCCTCATCGGAGGGCCTCAGGAATCCCTTAATATCGCTAAGGACATCGGTGCGGCTGATGACACCATTGACATCGCCGACTTCTCACCGGAAGAACGTATCCAGAAGGTGCTGGAGATGTCGGACTACCGGGTGGGCGCGGATGTCGTGTTTGAAGCTGCTGGTGTACCGAGCGCCTTTATTGAGGGCATTGAGATGACCCGCAAGGAAGGTTCCTTTGTGGAACTTGGTTGCTTGATCGATGACGGAAAAACCGTGCCTCTCAATATTGCCAAGTACTTGGTAGCAAAAGACATCACGCTATACGCGGTCACGAACCAGCCCCCGCAGGACTTCACCAAAGCAATCAAGTGTATGAAGTACTTCGCAGACCGGTTTGACTTTAAGGCTCTAGTAACGAGCCTGTTTGCCCTGGAGGATTTCCAAAGCGCGATCAACCGCGCCAAGGATCCAGACCGAAAGGGTATTAAGGTGGCTCTCAAAGGAAAGGCGTACGCTTGATCCTAAAGAAGATGAGCGGCCATCAATTTCGGGAGGAATAGGCAATGGGCGATATGACTGCAAAAGCAAGCGTCATGACAGGATTCGGCGGCAGGTTTGTAACTAAGGAGTATCCCATCCCGAAACCGGCTCCTAAAACCCTTGTCCTCAAGGTGGAACTGAGCGGGATCTGCGGCACCGACGTTCACGTCTACCACGGCCGGATGCCGGGGATACCTAGTCCTCCCATGATCTTGGGGCATGAAGTCGTCGGCACGATCGCAGCCTTGGGAGAGGGCATCAAGAAGGATCTTCTGGAGAATCCCGTCCAGGTCGGAGATCGCATTTGTCCCATCGGAGCTATGGGATGCAATGAATGCTATTATTGCGCGGTTCTTCACTCTCCTAATCGATGCCCTCAAGAAGAGACATACGGTTTTTATCCCAATCCCGATAAGGAACCATACCTTTCCGGGGGTTATGCGGAGTATCTTTACATTCGTCGGCCGAATCCTCCCTTCATCAAGACTAGTATCTCCCCGGAAGCGGCTGTCCTTCTGGATAGCTTAGCCACTGGGATCCATGCAGCTCAACGAGCCAGAGTACAGAATGGCGATACCGTCGTCGTCCAGGGAACCGGAATCATCGGGCTGTGCACTTTGATCTCGGCCAAATTGGCCGGGGCGAATAAGGTCATCGTTGTCGGTGGCCCGAAAGACAGGATGGAATACGCCCGCCTTTTTGGAGCAGACGTCACACTGGATATCACGGAGGTTACAGACGCCAAAGAGCGCATTCGGATGGTGAAAGACCATACCGTGGGCGCATACGGAGCGGACATCGTGTTTGGGTGCACCGGCAGTCCTGGTTCCATTAACGAAGGTTTGGCAATCACCAGAAACAGCGGTACCTATTGCGAAGTGGGCAATTTCTGTGACACGGGCGCGGTTGAGATCAACATGGGACTGGAAATCGTTCAGAGGAACCTCACCATACACGGTATTTTTGCCCAGACGGTTGAACACTTCTACCGCGGCCTTCGTGTCCTTGAAGCGGGAGCTTTCCCTTACGAAAGACTGGTAACTCATAAGGTTCCGCTGCGGAGAATCGAAGAAGTCATCAAGAACAACTCCTATTTTCTTGACGGACGGGCCACCTTGAAAGTCGTGGTTGACCCTAGTCTTTCCTGATAACGCTCGTGTGCAGAACCACAACCAATTCGACGCGAAGAAATCGGAACGCCCAATAGAGCACATGCCTGGAAAACTGCCAGACCTGGAGAACAAGCCTTAAGAATGGATGTTAGTCACCTTTCGCTTGCACGACGCGCCTCTGGGCAAGATTGAACAGGAGGCTGTGCAAACCATTGTAGAACAAAACGGGTGTGGAAGATTAAGTATGACGTGTAGGAGATACGAATGGCATGGTACAGCTTGGATGAGGCCCTTAATACTCCCCAGGTTCCAGAGGAATGGGCGGAACGGGTTGTCGTTGGCGATGCGCAGATTTGCAGGCATATTCTTGCCTCCTGTGATAAGCTAGCCCAACAAAAAGGAAGACCTTGCCGAGTAGCCCTGGACGGATATTTGGGCGTTGATTGGAACAAGGTTGCACAGGAGCTGAAGAGGCAAAGCGCCCTATTGAACCTCAGGATAGTATGCGTCGATGTTTCGACGTGCTACCGGCCAGCGAGGGACGTCGACAAGATGGTGGAATATTGCCTGAAGAACGACCCTTACTTCGGTTATGTTTACAAAGGCAGCCTTCGCGACTTCCTGGATCCCAGGAAAACTACTGCTCTGCTTAAACGGTTCGACGCTCTATCAAGAGACAAGCGGCTAACCGCCTTGATCTGTTACGGCGTTGGCGCGACTGTGACGGCCCGGGCGGCTCGTTTTGATCGAGTTGGCTATTTTGATATTACCCGTGAAACGCTGGTAGGTCGTATCGAGAAAGAACAAGTACGACCTTTAGCCACAAGGCGCGGAAGCCTTTCGGCTAGACTGTCTTTCAAGCGGCTCAGCTACGTCGATCATATTATCCTTAACAAGCAGAAACAGCGAATTCTCGATAAGCTCGACTGGTATATCGATGCAAATGACGATGCCTGTCCGAAGCTCGTCCCCGGCTCAGTCTACGAAGGGCTCCTTCGGGCTATCTCCGAGTATCCCTTCAGGCTTAAACCTGTGTATATGCCGGGGGTGTGGGGCGGCCAGTACCTAAAAAGGATACGAGGTCTTCCTTCAGAGATGGTGAACTGCGCTTTCTGTTTCGAAGTTATTCCGCAAGAACAGGCGGTTCGCGTCGCCATCGGGAAGACCGGTCTGGAAATCCCCTCCTACAACCTTCTTTATAGCCAGCCAATCAATGTCATGGGGCAAAAGTCCTTCAAGGCCTTCGGATACTACTTCCCGGTAACGGCGAATTATGACGATACCTACCGAGGGGGGCATCTGGCGATTCAGGTACATCCTGATGGTAACTACCTCAGAAGGCAATTCAACGAACGAACGCAGCGCGACGAGAGCTATTACGCCGTCAAGACCTGGAAAGGCGCTCGGACTTATCACGGTCTCAAAGACGAGACGGATTTGGAGAAGCTGCGCAAACTTTCGCTCAGGGCAGAAAGGAATAATATTCCCTTCGACCATGACAAGTATGTAAACAGCTGGTCTAGCAGACCCGGGGATCTTTTCCTGATACCCGCCGGGACCGTCCACGCTTCTGGCGGAAACCAGTTGGTGCTGGAGCTCGACCTGGATCCCGCTTGGGGGCCAACGGAGTACACTTTCCATATCTATGATTATCTTCGCAGGAACTTGGACGGGACACTGCGCACTATCCATATCGATCACGCATTCGCCGTGATTCGACCAGAAAGACGTACGCGTTGGGTTGCGGAGAACTTGAAACAGAAGCCTCGGGTGGTCAGGAAAGGCAAAGGGTGGGCAGAGTACAGCCTGGGTACGTATCGGGAAATGCGCCACAGCACCCATCGACTGGAATTTGAGAAGAGGATCGAATGTGAAACCCGGGGAAGGTTTCACGTCCTGGCCCTGGTTAAGGGAAAAAAGGTGTTGGTTCATTCGCTCAAGTATCCCGAGAGGCAGTGCCGCCTGAAATACACCGAGGCGCTCATTGTCCCCGCGTGTATGGGGCGATACGCTATCGTCAATCTGGGGAAGACGCCTTGCCACGTCACGAAAAGCTTTCTCAAATAGGATTGCAGAACTCTACTCCTATTATGGCCATTGATGTTGGAGGCAGCTCTCTGAAATGGAGCTTTGTCTGCCCCGACGCCCGAGGGGTGGCCCTGACGAGAAAAGAATTCCAAAACAGCCCAATCGCCTCCCGAGACACCCGCGACAGACTCATCGCCCGTTTTGCCGAAACGATCCGATTAGGCCTGGAGAAAGGGGCAAGTGAAGGCCTTCAAATCGGGGGCGTCGGTTTCGCCATGCCCGGTCCATTCGATTATAAAGCCGGGGTCAGCTACATGACCGACGAGGTCCAGAAATACGAGGCACTTTATAACGTTGACCTCCGGGAAGAGCTGAAAAACCGCCTGGGCTTGGAGGAGGACTTCCCCATCAAGTTTTACAATGACGCCGAGATGTTCTTGCTGGGAGAGGCCTTCGAGGGAGCGGCAAAGGGATTCGACCGCATCGTGGGACTGACGTTGGGCACCGGCATTGGTTACGCGGCAATAGCCGAGAAACGGATTATCCGGGAGGGGCGCGGCGTTCCGCCCAAAGTAGCTCTGTATGCGCTTCCCTATCAGGGCGGGATTGTGGAGGACTCGGTCTCTCGCCATGCTCTCTTGCAGAAATATGGCGAGATCTCCGGGACGACGAACCGAGCCATTGACATCAAGGATATCGCACTCTTGGCCCAGAATGGGGATCCGAATGCGTTGAACCTATTCGAAATCCTGGATGAAATGCTTTGCGATATTCTGACTCCCATTCTGACGGAATTCCATGCCGACTGCCTGGTCCTCGGGGGACAAATCTCCAAGAGCTTCTCGCTGTTTTCCAAGCGTATGCAAGAGAGATTGGGCCGCATCCCTACACTCAGAAAGATTACGACTTCCTCGCTGTGGGAGTTGGCCGCGATTGTAGGCGTGGGTCGAGTTTTCTGGACGGATTTCCAATCCGTCTACTTTGAGTGAATCCGTTTCCGGGCTGTTTATCAGCACAAACGTCCATGAAAGAGCCAAGTGGAAGTGCCCCCAATTCCTCGGAGAGCAGAGTTGAATCTCCGCCCGGGCGACTTCGATCGTACACTCCACTGGCTCAGTCAACTGGAGGCTTTCCTTGCTCGAACCCGAGTGTTGTGCAGTTTGTGAAAGCTGCTCCTCAGCTCCCCAGTCACGCAACGATATACGGAGTAGAGCTGGTCATATAGGTTTGCTCGTCTTGGCTCAGGACAGAATATCCGTTCACCAGATTGAGGGATCATCTCTTGGACCGCGGTTTCGGCATCCGGGAATACCCCGGCCGCCAAGCCGCCCAGAAGCGCCGCTCCCAGAACCGTGCTCTCAGTGAATTCCCTGACGTGCACGCTTCGGCCGAGAACGTCCGCTTTAATCTGATTCCACAAGTCGCTTCGACTTGTTCCACCGGTCAAAGGAATCCGGTCAATGGGGTGATCAAAAACCTCCTCTATCGTTTCGACCACTAATCTCAGTTGGAGCGCCACGCCCTCGAGCACGGCTCGTAAGAGGCATCGCCAATCCGTGCTTGAACGCAGTCCAATGAAAGCCCCACCCACCCGCCGATCATTGGGCGCGGTGTACTCTCCTTCCAGATGGGGCAGGAATAACAACCCTCCTGCTCCGGGAATGACCTCAGCCGCTGCCTCGATCAAGTCGGCCCGACTGACAGTCTGACCTTGCCCAAACCGAGGCAAAGTCTTTGTAAAGAGCCATTCCAACGTCCGGCCGGTCGAAAGCAACACACCCATGTGAATGTACCGATCAGGGAAGGCGTGGCAGATATTAAGCAGCTGTTCACTGAAAGGCCCACGCTGCGAACAGTAGGCGACAACATCCGTCGTTCCACCGGCCACAACCAAATCCCGAGGATTCATCACGCCGCTGCCCACGGCCGAACAGATGACGTCTCCGCCCCCCCAAGCCACCGGAATCCCCTCCGACAGCCCTGTCTGGCTGGCAGCTTCCTGCGACACCCTGCCTCCACATACCCAGGAGGGAACAAGCAAGGGCAATTTGTCCGGTTCCAGCCCCAGGCGTGCGCATAAAGGCTCGGACCATTCCTTCTTTCCCTGGGGATCGAACAGCCCGGTCTCACTCGCATTGGTCCAATCCATCGCCTCCCGGCCGGTTAAGCGAAGAGCGAGGCAAGAATTGCCGTTTAAGAACGAGTGCGTCTTCTGATAGATATGCGGCTCTCGCTCTCGGATCCAAAGAATAGACGGCAGGGCGCAGGGACCGACCCGGATGACGTTGCCGGTCTGGGCAAGCCACTGTGAGTCGGTCATCATTTCGCGCAGATGGGATGCCTGCTTCTCGCTTCGCGCGTCGCAGTAAAGAATTGCCTTTCGCAGGAACCCGCCATGAGCGTCTACCGGGGTCACTGCCGGGAAAATGGAGCTAAGCCCCACGCCCGCGATCTCCTCAAGCGACGCGCCCGCCCGGCGGGCGCAGTCTTGAAGCGCCGGCGGCAAACGAAGCCACCAACCCTCCGGATCCATCTCGGCTCGATCGGGGCGGGGCTGCTCAAGACCGCTGTCGGTTGTCGATATGCCCCTCAACCGCCCGAAGCGATCAAACAAGGCAACCCGGATACAGGATGTGCCGACATCGATGCCAAGAAGGAGGGGATCATCAGAGCTCATAGGGCCTCGTCTCACAACGGGTCCGCGGCGGAAGACTGGAGCCGGCGATTCCCGCCGGAGAACTCCCTTGGGACAACCCACTTTGCTCCTGTCGCCGCACAACAGCTGCCTCCCTTGTCCTCCAGTTTCTCACGCGGTTCGCCGAAACGGTTACGACGAGGCTATGAAGAACTCATCCATCGCGTGCCGATTCTTGAAACATCTCAGTAGTTTTGAACCTCTCCCCGGGGGATATTTCCAGGTCCCCAGTAGTGAAGGTCTCCCCAGCTGATCGTGCCATTGGTCGGATCGTACTCCTTGATATGTGCGGTTCCAGAACCATCCGGGTTAAACCAAAAACTGTCGGCTCGGTCAGGCCCTTTGCTGATAATCGTATAGCAGATGTTCGGCAGATTATGGTACACATGGGGTATGACCGTCTGCCAATACGTCCGGTTTAACTATTCACTTGTGCTCCAGCGGTCTTCGTACCAGTAGAATCCGTGCCAGCAATACCACGTCCCCGGTTCGGACTCGAACTCGTCAAACGGGAAGCTGGACAGATAGGCGCTCGGCGTGGTGAGACAGCTCAGCCGCTTTGCCGGGTGACGCCAGCCCCACAGATCCATCGATAACACCGTATCGATCATTATCGACGTAGTAAGTCTCCACAGCCGTCGCCAGAGTGGTGAAGTTCGCTCTTACCGCAGCAACCTTTGCCCGGGTTTGTGCGTGCAGTAAATTCGGGATCGCGATCGCCGCCAGGATCCCTATAATCGCTACCACAATAAGTAGCTCAATCAATGCAAACCCTTTGTGATTTCGGTGTATTGCTTTCTCCCCCGCGAGTGAAAGAACATCAGAGTATTCACTGCTGGTTGCATACTCGGTTGCATGGATTCAACGCTCGTACCTTGCTCTATCCTCCCTTCTGTCTAATAGAGTTCGAGACCTGTCCATCTCTGAGGGACTTGAAAGATCATGCTCCACCCGCCCCAGTCGCCATGCTCCTCTCCCTGCGCCCGGACCCGACCGAAATAGGGACCCTCGCGTTCGGGTAACATGTAGCTGTCGTTCGTGATGAATTCACTGGCAAAGGGCTCAGAGAAGTCGGCCGATTCACAGAGCTGGATCTCGAATTGTCGAACGAGGTACAAATCCCGGGCTTTGAATTTTAGAGTTGCTGTCGCTGAGACCAATTCGTAAGGGTGGAAGTAGAACTGGGGCGCCAGAGGCTGTGCCGTTCTCAACTGGAGTGAACGTCCTTCCTGCTTGACCTGAATGAAACTCAAGCGGGTTCTTTCAAATGCCGCCTCGGCCTGCTGAGCGGTCAGAAAGCAATCTCGCATGTGAAACTGCTGCAAATGCTGCCTCGCTTGGTCCCGGTATCCCTGAGCTTGCTGAAGCGCGACTGCGGCTTCACATGTCGGCGGGGTCTGTTGAGCCAGCCGTCGAAGGCATTCGTCCAAACCATCCAGAAACCGGCTCAGGAACTCCGCGGGGCGCATCCGGAGCCTCATCGTTAGGAAATACTCTTCCAGCGTCACAACCCGAGTCCAGGATTCCAGATTCGAAACGAAGGTCTTCATGGCCTCGAACCTGCTGCCTTCGGGGCCGAAGTCTGACCAGTAGTTGACGAAGGCTACGGTGTAGTGGTCTCGCGTATTGGGTGCGCCAAGATGGACGTTCGTATTAACGTTGGCCGCCATCTCGGAGGGTAACCGGTATCCTTGCCAGGCAACCTGATCGACCGCAGCAACGGGCACCTGCCAACCGCGCTCGTCCGGGACCCATGTCATCTGGTAAGCAAACGCTTCGTGCGGGTAGTGCTTGTAATAGACAACCCCGAGAGGCCGCCCCAATGTCTCCGTGTAATTGGAGAGCCAGGGATCGAATCCGGTCGATCCACTGACCATAATCATGAAAACATTTAACCCCGAGGCCGCCTGATTCCAGGCGTCCCTGGCAATGTGCTCACGCAGTGTGGGGGCCTCGGGGTCGTCCAGGCTCCAATGGTCGGGAAAGAAATAGCCCCCGGCACCGGAGACTTCGGAGAAGAAGAAATCGTTCGAGGTCCCCGTGCGATAGAGGTGGCGGTAAATGATCGGAAAGACCTCTTGAGCAATGCCCACCGGACATGCGGCGTTAAACCCCCAGCCTCGATTCTCATCCCGGCGTACCGGGCTATCCCAAAATGTCCAGTATCGATAGATAACATCACAGTTGCCCATATCGCTGAGATAGATGCTCACATAGTGAACGTTATCTTCCCAGCTGAGATCACGAAGTGTCTTATGACGCTGCATCCCCTCCAGGATCGGGAAGTGCTCCCCTGGCCTGGGTGTGTAGAGAACAGGGAGGTTGCCCATCGCGTTCCCCGCAACAATGCCGAAGCCATGCCGACCGAGAGGATCAACCAGATCGTGTTCGCTAACCGCGGTTGACCAGCCGAAAACCGGTCCCTTTTGTGGTATAAGCGGCAGGATTCCGCACTTGTCGGTCGTCCAGCCGTCCGCCCGGATGGTCAATACAAACGTCTTACTGGCGATGTACCAGTAAAAGTTCCACGGCCATTGCCAACCCCAATCCATTCCCTCGACGATGGCCAGATGCTGAAAGTAGGATGGGTACATGTGAAAGATCTGAGTTTCGCTCAGCGGGCTAACGTTGCCCAGCTCCGTCAGTCCCAGTTCCTGAGCCTGAGGAACCATCTCCTCACAGACCATCACCGCATTTAGCGCGCCTGCTAGGTTGGCAGCTTTTGTGGTCCCTACTTCTCCCTGAGACTTGGTGTAGACAACATAGCCGCTGACCTGGGACAGAAACTGTTCGATGATCTTCCAGGGCCCCCAAGCGACCTCGTAAATGGATCCATCATAACACTTCGAGAACTCATTCAACCAGACAGACTCTCCCCCTGACGTTGTCAGCAACAGGCGAGGCTGCCTACTCTGTTTCGCCAAAATGCCCCCTAGACTTAGTAACAGGAAGCGATCCTCCATCGATAGAATATTGATGTCGTAAGATGTTTTCATAAGGCTGGGAGGCATCTCGAAGGTCTCGGTCCAATACCCGACCGGCTGCGGTGGCCGAGCCAAATCACCTGTGCTCACAAGCTGATTCTCAGCGGAACACCAACTTCGGCTGGTGAGCATTAATCCTAGGAGTAAAGCGAGTCTAGATCTCATAATCCCTCAATGACCTCCCGCCATACAATTGAATGGCTATGCAGCCTTGATATAGAATTCGCCGAGAATACTCTCCGGCGGACTCAAGTCTGTTGACTTCCAAATTTGCAGGTATTCGGCCACAATAACCCAAACCAACTATGCCCCGGTGGCAAATGGTCTGCTGACGCTGGAAGGATAGTTGGACTCGCACAAAAAAGCATTTCAATACATTCTGAAATCCAGATAGAGAAGTTTTTGCGTTATCGTTTACATAACGTCTAACACAATAATCGAAATTATGATAGGATGTCAAGTGGAAAATCATATCAGCGAATGCCAACTTACCTAACTAGTATAATACACTGATAAATAATAATTTATATTCGTAAGTCGTAGTGACTAAGCTCAAGCTTATATGCCAACTCAAAGAGCCTTGTGTCTCTTCTCACACTTGACAATAAACCATATCAATTTTATTATATGTTATCGTTTTTACATGCATGGGCTTAATCTATCCTCGCGTAAGGCAGACGACAGAGCCATCAGATGATTTGTCGACGATGGAGGTTTGCCATGAATAATAGAGTGTGGACCCAGATGCCTGCAGCCGTGTTCTTCGGTCCGGGGCGATGGACACTGCAAAAGGTTTCTGTTCCGAGAGTCGGTCCTCGGGAACTGCTTGTGCGAGTGCATGCCTGCTCAATATGTGGAACGGACCGTCGGATCTACACTTCGGGGCACTTTAGAATCTCCGCGGGGGTATCCCGCATCCTGGGTCATGAATTTGCCGGAGTAATAGAGGAGGTCGGCGAGGAGGTCCAGAACTGGCAGCAAGGAATGCGAGTCAGCTGCGCTCCAAACATCGGCTGTGGGGTTTGTCAGGCATGCCTGAAAGGTTGGAATCAATTGTGCCCCCACTTTGAGACCTTCGGGATTTCTTACGACGGGGGCTTCGCGCTATACTGTCTCATCACTGAGGATGCCCTGCGAGGCGGCAATCTGCTTCAAATCCCGGATAATGTCTCTTTCGAACAGGCGGCTCTCAATGAACCTCTCTCTTGCTGTGAAAATGGAATAGAGGCGGCTGAGGTCAAGAGAGGCGATGTCATATTGATTGTCGGGGCCGGCCCTATCGGCCTGATGCATATGGAACTCGCTCGAGTGCGGGGAGCCGGCAAGATTTTCGTGGCCGATGTACTGTCGGATCGCCTCCGCATCGCTGAATTCAAAGGAGCTGATGCCCTTATCCAAGCCGACCGGGAATCACTCGAAAAAAGAGTTTTGGAGGAAACAGATGGTTGGGGTGTTGATGTGGCTATCCTTGCTTGCTCTTCTCACCTGCTTCAAGAGAAGTCTTTACAAATTCTTGCTTATCACGGCCGGGTTAATTTTTTTGGGGGATTGCCGCCGGGTTCTCCCCGACCCACGCTGGAATCCAACCTGATCCACTACAAAGAACTCAAAGTGGTTGGATCGACCGGATCCAACATGAGACAATACCGATACACCATGGAATTATTGGAGCGTCAACGGGTCAACCTGGATGACCTTATTACCCACCGGATACCTCTATCGCGCTTCGACGAAGCATTAAAGGCCATTGATGATCCGAAAGGATTGAAAGTCGTCATCTGCCCGGACTGACCCTACCGTTCTCTCCTCAGCCGCTATTCCGGACTGAGGAGGTGGCGCCAGAGGTCACCCATCCCCTAGCCCTTTCCACCGCACGGTGCCATCCTTGGAGGAGGTCCTGTCTTTGGGAGAGGAGAAGTGCGGGATCGAATGACCGATCCAACGTAACAAGCTTTCTCAATTCATCGTCGTTCTTCCAAAACCCTACAGCACACCCAGCAAGGAATGCGGCTCCAAGCGAGGTTGTCTCAATGTTTTGAGGTCGTTTCACTCTTAGCCCGAGAATATCTGCCTGGAACTGCATAAGGAAGTCGTTTCGGCACGCCCCTCCATCAACCTTCAGCTGCTCGATGACTTTGCCCCTTTCCTCTGACAGTAGCGAGACAACGTCAGCAACCTGATAGGCGATTGCTTCCAAGGCTGCCCGGACAATATGGGCTCGGCGACTTGACTGGGTCAGGCCCACAATAACGCCCCGGGCATACATATCCCAATAGGGTGCTCCCAGGCCAACAAAGGCGGGCACCAGATACACTCCTCCTGTATCCACCACAGACGTGGCCACGCTCGCTGAAGAAGCGACATCTGGTAATAGTTCCATCTGATCTCTTAGCCACTGGATAATCGCACCTCCCATGAAAACGCTTCCTTCCGCTGCATATGTCAACTCGTTCCCTCGCTGCCAGGCAATGGTCGCAAGAAGGCCCTTGCGGGCTTGGGGGCAATCCCTCCCCAGGTTGACTAAAATGAAACAGCCAGTACCATAAGTGCATTTTGCCTCGCCGGGTGAGAGCGCCAACTGGCCGAACAACGCCGCCTGTTGGTCACCGGCGATACCTGCAACAGGCAGGCTTGCACCCAGCACCGCCGGGACTGTTTCAGCGACCACTCCCGACGAAGGTTGGACTTCCGGCAGACTTTCGGCCGGGATGCCTAAGCGCTCCAGGCAATCCTTATCCCACCGAGCGCTTCGCAGGTTAAGCAACAGGGTCCTGGAAGCATTGCTTGCATCTGTGACGTGCACCTTTCCGCCGGTCAAATTCCAGACGAGCCAGCTGTCGACCGTTCCGAAGCGCAAGCGTCCTGCCGAGGCCGCTTGCCGCACGTCCTCTAAATGGTCCAGCGCCCACTTGATCTTAGAACCCGAGAAATAGGCGTCCAGAAGCAGGCCGGTTCGCTCGACAAAAAAAGGTTCCCATCCGTCGGCCTGCAAGCGCGCGCACACGGGAGCGCTGCGCCTGCATTGCCAGACAAAAGCAGGGCACAGGGGTAGGCCGGACTCGGCATCCCAAAGAACCGTGGTTTCTCGTTGGTTTGTAATACCAACCGCTGCAATCTCCATCGGGTCGATCTGGGCGTCGGCTATGGCCTGTCGGGCCGCATCGATCTGAGTCTGCCAGATTTCCTCGGGGTCTTGCTCCACCCACCCCGCCTGGGGGTAGGAGCTTCTCAAAGGCTGCTGCCCCATGGCTGCAACCCGCCCCTGTACGTCATAGAGGACTGCTCGAGAGCTGGTCGTTCCCTGATCCAGAGCAAGAATGTATTTCTTCATGCCTCGTGCCCCTCTTCCGGTTCACGCCGGTTTATTCCTCGCCGGTTTCAACGGGACCCCGACGCGGCCTTGTTCATAATACGCTCCACGGATTGTCTGCACGGCTTGTCCGAGTGTCCACAGGTTGCACAGAGGACACACAAGCGCCGCTGGATCACGTCGTCAACGGTCCGAGCGTCTTCTTCCCGGCACGCCAGCGAGACCTGCGCCCCGATCGACGGGTGGTCCGGGCAAAGGCGTTGCGCCGCTTCGGGATCTTCCTTCGCGCTGTCCAAAACCTTTAGCGCCCTCTGCCCATACAGATCAACCAAATAACAAACTTGATCAGAGGAAAACCGAAGATCCAGAGCACGTTGGGTTACCCGTTTCAGCAAACCATCGAGCGATTCGAACCGGCCACCGGGCAAAGGCTCGGATGCGGTGTCCGTCCGCGCAAACTTCTTACCGGTCTGTTCATGTAAGAACCGGATCATCTGCTTCACCAAAGTGGCCGCCAAGTGGCGTGCCGGGGTCAGCTTGCAGCCCACGACCGAGAATAGACCAACGAGTTTCTTGTCCGGCACTACAAAATGCCTTCTGGTGATCTGCGATTCTTTTTGCCCAGGGCTGTAGGCGAGTGGCCGGACTCCGGCATAGCTGAAGGAAACCTGCTCAAAGTCGACTCCGCAGACTAAAGAGCAACCGCTACGCTGGAGGTATTGAAGCTCCTCCGATTGGGGTGTCACCGTACCAGGGTCATCTTCCCAGCCAATGTCGGTGGTGCCGTGCATCAAGAGTCGTCCCGGTAAGGGAATCAGAAACAGCGGTCGGCCATCCTCCGGCGAGGGGGCGTAGAGCGCAAGATCAGGGGGGACCCCTTCCGGACGCGGGACAAAAATATGGGAACCTCGCGTCCCCCCAAGCAGCGGTCGTCTTTTCTCTTTGTCCACCGGGCCATTGCACCCCAGTACCCGATCCACCCAAGGCCCGGCACAATTCGCGACTGCGTGAGAATGGAATTCGAGCGTATCATTGTTGAGTGTGTCGCGTGCTCGGATAACGAAGAAACCGTCTCGGCGTTTCTCGAACGCTTCAACCCCGACATGGTTCAATACTTGCGCACCGTGCTCCTTTGCGTCCAGGAGGTTCTCGATCACCAACCGTTCCACGTAGGGTGCTTGAGCATCCCAGTAGAGAACCCCGCCGCGTAGTTCCTCGTCTCGAATAACTGGTAAGCGCGATAGCACCTCTTGCCTGGACAGGCTCTGATGCCAGCCGATGGCCGAAGGCCGTCCTGGCAGCTCCATCGAGTTGTACAGAGTAAACCCGACATGAGGGAGCACAGACCTAAGGTACCACGGAGAATGACGGTATATGGGGATTAGAAACTGAAGCGGCTTGACCAGGTGGGGCGCAGCCTGCATGAGTCGATTTCTCTCTCTCAACGATTCACTGACCAAGAACAGGCTGCCCGGGTCGAGTCCCTGAACGGCGGTTAGTAAATATCTCAATCCTCCATGAATCAGGCGGGTATTGGCGCGAGAGGTCGCCCAAGCGTAATCCATCATCTCCAACAGCATGACGGATAAACCACTGAGTGCCGCCTCTCGGGCGCAACAGGCCCCGGCAATCCCGCCTCCAATAATCAACACGTCGTATGGTTTCATGAAAGCCTGCCGTTGGACTCTGGATGGAAACCGGCCGCGCAGAGCAACACAGCTCCCCAGCCCAGATGGGTGTTAGCGGTTGTGTAACTCATTCGGCTGCTGCCAAGATACAGCAAGGCAGCGGACCGAATGATTTGCGAAAACGTATACACAATACTTCATCCTTGCTGCCTTGTCAAGGTAGTACCGGATGAAACAACCCGACTCCTAAACTGAACCGGACAGCTGTAACCTATTAGGGGATTTGGATCTAACCACTTCATAAATAACGTTTTATGCTAAAGACCCAACCTTGGGGTAAACCTGGGAGTACAATACCTAAATACAGGCCATGAGCCCCTTCAGGATTATTCTTGACAGTATCAGGAAAGGGGGCTATCCTACGCATGTGTGAAAACGTTAACACGCTAGAAGATGCGAATTGCCTCTCCTAAGACCGAGTTTTTGAAGTTTACCGCATTTCCCATTAAATGCTTATGATGCACGCTCTTCGTCTTCGAGCACTCGGACAACTGGAACTGATGACCGTGCCCTCGCCTTCTCCTAAGCGAGACGAGGCATTGGTTCGGGTCAGGGCGGCTGGGTTCTGTGGCTCCGACTTGCCACGCATTTTTGAGTTTGGCACCTATCGATTTCCTTGCACTTTGGGTCACGAATTCGCCGGGGAGGTCTGCGAGCTGCCAAAGCCGGGCCAGACGAATCTTCGACAGGGTTCCCGAGTGGCTGTCTATCCTCTGATCTGGTGCGGCCATTGCCCTTATTGTCAGCACGGAGAATATCCCCTGTGTGACAACTATGACTACCTGGGTTCTCGCAGGGACGGTGGCTTTGCTGAATATGTTAGTGTTCCCGTCCGTAACCTTGTTCCGATTCCTGACGAAGTGTCCTTTGAACAGGCTGCCATGACCGAGCCAGCCGCGGTATCCATTCACGGTCTGTTGCAAGCCCGCGTTCAACCGGGGGAACGAGTTGCCGTGGTGGGCGGAGGTTGCATCGGTTTGATGACCGCATGCCTCTTGAAAACGATGGGCTGCCGGGACGTGTATCTCATCGACGTGGATCAAACCAGGCTTGATCTCGGCAGTCGACTTGGCTTTAGATATCTCCTTAATCCCAATCGAACCAACGTGTCTGCACTGATTCGGCGCTGGAGCGATGGGCTGGGGGCAGACTTGGCGGTCGAATCGGCTGGTACGAAGGAGGCCTTGGCCTTGGCTCTTGGCGTGCCGAGAAAGGGCGGACGGGTGCTTCTTCTGGGACAAATGCACACCGAGATCCGAATCGTTGAGCAAATCTACAATCAAGTGGTCAGGCGACAATTGCAGCTGTTCGGCAGCTGGAACTCGACGATCGCCAAGCTTCCTCTCAACGAATGGGAGGCCGTGCTTGGCATGATAGCCCAGGGCTACCTGGACCTGAGCCCATTGATCACACATCGCTACCCGTTTCGGGAGGCTTTGCAAGCAGTCGAAATGATGAGGAGCCGAAAAGAATTCTACCTCAAGGTAATGCTTGACTCAGATTAGCAACTCATAGGCAAGTCAGGAGGAAAGTGGTGAACAACCAAATGGCGGATGCGCTGACATATATGGAGTACCCCCATGCAGTGGAGGTAGGTTTCCAAAGCGGTGAGATGAGAAATTGTGACAACCACTATTATCGGTTTCTCAGTGACATGCAGGGGATGTACCAAAATCTCGAACAAACGGTTAGCATGCTGGCTCGGGGTAAAGTCCTGATTTACGAGGTCTATGAGAAGAAGTTGCCCGAGCTTTCGGGGGAACTACAGTATTGCACGAGCATCACCTATCCGGGGAAGGTAGGACAAGAGTACTTTATGACCAAGGGGCATTTTCATTCCCGACCCGATACGGCGGAGATTTACCTTTGCCTGCGCGGACAGGGCCTGATGTTGATGGAAAGCCCCAAGGGGGAGTCGCGGGCAGAGGAATTCCGTCCCGGCAGGGCCGTCTATGTCCCGGCCTTCTGGGCGCATCGGTCCGTTAATACAGGGGGCGAACCACTGCTCTCTTTTTGCATTTATCCTGGGGACGCCGGACACGCCTATGGCCCTATTGAGGAGAAAGGATTCCGAAAGATCGTCCTGGAGCATGACGGTCGGCCCACCATCGTGGACAACCCTAGATACAGATCGTGATACACCAGATCTGCCTGCCCCAACGCCCCTCCCATAGCAGGAGATAGCGCCCCGGGAAAAACGAGTTTCCCCTTGGAGTCCGTAGATCCACGATCGCTGTTTTGCCTTTCGTCGGAGTTCTTGAATCCGCAGAGAGAGAGGACAGAATCAACCTTTCCGGGTCAAGCTCGTTAGATTGATACCCGTCCCCCTTCCTGCACCGCTGTTTGCCCTTCAGTATCCATTCGAGTTGTTTCGGTCCCAGAAATCAGAATGGTAGTAATCTCCCCGGCTGGCCTCGAGGGCATCCCGGATTTCGTCCAGGATTTCCTCGATTTTGTCGTCAATGGTCTTCATCAGTTCATACATTGCACCGAGCACCTGCGTTTTCTTCTCTTCATATTCCCTATCTTCTTCATTTTGTGATGTCATTTTAGAATTACAGCACTCTGGAGTATTTATAGTTTTCGGTGCGATGTGAAAGTCGCTTGGTTGAGTGCCATAGTGTCAGCTTTGTGTCCGAATCTGTCTCCGATCCTTCCACGCGTCGCTGGCAACGGCGGGGTGTGAAGCGAGGGATAAAGCCCAAGGGAAAGACCAGCCGCAGGTCTGACCCGGGCGAGGGGAAGAGCGGACGGGCGAACGCAAGTGAACCCTTGATGAGGCTCCGTAATTAAAGAACGCCGAAAGGCGGCTGGTGCGGTGTGAATGGGTCGTGGATGAAGGTCGTCAGATTCATCCGGTGGAACCCGCGGCCGAAAACGCGAGTTCATGGACACCACAGACCCCGGAGTACAGAGGGCGCCCACCCCGCTCGTATCTCAACCATGCGGAACACAGTAACCCCAATGAGGTCCGCGTTGCTCAGCGGTAAGCCAAGCGTAAGCGAGGTCGAATTCCTCAGTGGGGATGGGACGCTCCCAGAAGCGAAGGCCGGCTGCCGAAAGGCAAGGGGAATGCATCACCCGCCGGATAGGTCCTATGGCCAGCCTGAAAGGGCGCTGACGGGGAGCGGGTGTCTCACCCGAGGATCGCGGTAAAGATTCTGAACCGGAGGGCAAGTTAGATGCACGAGGATGCTCGCGCAAACGGACCGAAGGAACGGTGCAACTGGGCGAAGGTGGATTGGGACCACGCTCGGCGTGTCGTGAAGAATCTGAGACAGCGAATCTTCCGGGCTGCCTCGGAGGGTGACCTGAAGAAGGTGCGCTCCCTCCAGAAGCTGATGCTGCGAAGTTACACCAATACCCTCTTGAGCGTCAAGCGGGTAACGCAGCAGAACAAGGGCAGGAACACGCCGGGCATCGATCGAGTCGTGGTGAAGACCGATCGGGCCAAGGGGAAGATGGTGGACGCATTGTGTTGCCATCAGTCCTGGCGGGTTCGCCCGGTGCGTCGTGTGTACATTCCCAAGGCCAGTGGCAAACTTCGCCCACTTGGAATTCCCGTCGTTCTCGACCGATGCCGTCAAGCCATGGTCAAGAACGCGCTGGAGCCGGAGTGGGAAGCCCGTTTTGAGGCCACCAGTTATGGGTTTCGACCGGGTCGAAGTTGCCAAGACGCGGTGTCGAGAATCTACACCTTAGCGCAGAGTCGTACGCGCAAGAAGTGGGTGATTGACGCCGACATTAAGGGAGCGTTTGACAATATCAGCCACGCGTACCTGCTGAAGGCCATGGGCCTGTTCCCCGCGCGGGAATTGGTCAAGCAATGGCTCAAGGCCGGTTATGTGGAACTGGGACGTCTGCATGAAACTCCCGCAGGCACGCCCCAGGGCGGGATTGTCAGCCCCCTGCTGGCGAACGTTGCCCTCCATGGAATGGAGCAGGCCCTTTCGATTCAGCGGAATCGCCAAGGGTATATCCAAGGCTCCCGGGCTGTAGTGCGATACGCAGACGACTTTGTGGTGTTCTGTGAAACGCGGGAGGATGCCGAGAAGTGCATCCACATCTTAGGAGAATGGCTGGCCCAACGCGGTCTGCAACTCTCGGAGGAGAAAACTCGAATCGTCCACCTTCAGGACGGGTTCGATTTCCTGGGCTTCACGATCCGACACTACAGAGACCGCCGGACAGCAACCGGCTGGAAGCTGCTGATCACGCCCAGCAAGGAATCGGTTGAGAAGATCAAGGAGAAGCTGCGAGCCATCTGGAGACAAGGTCTTCACTGGCCCGTGGATGTTCTTCTGATCCATCTCAATGCCGTTGTCCGTGGATGGGCCTACTATTTCCGCACGCAGGTGGCGAGTGCAACATTCAACGAACTGGATAGCTGGATGTTTCACCGGCAAGTGCGATTCGTTCGTCGCCTTCATAGCGGCAAGAATTGGGAATGGCTCCGGAAGCGTTACTGGAGTTTGGAGCATCCCACGCGTCGAGACCGCTGGGTCTTCGGCTCGCCCAAAACGGGGTGGTACTTGCAAAAGTTCCGCTGGGTGCGCATCCAACGTCACACGATGGTGAAGGGCACGGCGTCACCCGATGATCCAGCGTTGCAGGATTACTGGGAGAAGCGGAGAGCGCGCTCGCACAGCTCGCTCGTCGCGCCTCTGCTGGGCGTGCCTTTGTCCGAAGGCAAGATTCTGGTTGACGAGGAAGCTTCGTGAGATGCTCGAGCCGTGTGCGGTGAAAGTCGCACGCACGGTTCCAAGGGGGGCGGGTGGCCGTAAGGTCACCCGCCTACCCGACAATCCCAGCCCGAAATGCGCCGCCAGAAGCAAGGTCCGGGATGCCTTCTGGGAAAGGGGCTTGGGGAAAACCCTCTTTAGTCACTTGAGGAACATTCCACCGCGCCT
>Ga0068714_10000711_pt1 | contig 59450 bp, 51 predicted proteins | sample MTBNYHSulfiMetaG_FD_62988 | JGI IMG/M metagenome (GOLD analysis project Ga0068714, IMG submission 62988) | Enrichment culture microbial communities from rom New York Harbor, USA that are MTBE-degrading - MTBE-NYH (New York Harbor Sulfidogenic)... | ecosystem: Environmental > Aquatic > Marine >... | reverse complement strand
GCGAAGCGGCCGGCAGTAGAGTGATTCCTCATTCGCGTAGTAGAATTCAAGACCGCACTCCCATGCGGTATCGGCAGTGATCCCTTCCACAATGACATCTATAAACAGATTCTTTGTCTCCTGTTTCCCCCAAATCTTTTTGACATCCCTAACACTGAGCCCACGCCAGAGGAGTTTTGCATTGGGAACGGGTACGGCTATCAGGTCCTTCCGGTTGATCGTTACGCCAGGCCGTTTCTCAGGGGAAGTCCTCCCCTTTCTCTTTTCATTCCATCGCTTAAGCCCGATATCCCAGAATGCCAGGGCTTGCAGGGCTGTGGTTTTGCCCGAATTATTGGGGCCGATAAAGACGACCGGGCTGCCCAGTTCTATTTCCGCACGATCGAACTTCTTGAAATTCCGGATGGTCAGTTTTGTCAGCATGATGTCAGGCCCTCACAGAAACCATCTATTCAGTCGTTTGTTCGAGCTTGAAACGCTCAGAGAATTTGTTCAGTCTATAGCTGTCCATAAATTATAAAATCTATATCAATTTAGCATAGATGTGTCAATCTTTATAAAACAGAGGCGGGAAGGCATGCGGGTTGGCCGGGGAGGCCCTCGAACCGGCTGCAATAGTGAAGAGCTGTTTTTGTGTCAGCAGACAAAGATTTCTACGGGGATCTGGCTGATGAGGCGATGACCCGTTTCTGTGACGGTGAAGACGCTTTCCACCCCTGCCGAGAAGCGGTTTTTGAAGACCATTTTGGGTTCCAGGGCGAAGGTCATGCCCGGTTCCAGAAGGATGGTCTCTTTCGCGCTGAGGATGGGGTGTTCGATCAGCTCCAGACCGATCCCGTGGCCGATGAACTGGACCTTGTATCCGGGGGGCCCGAGATAGGGGTCGGCATATCCCAGTGCTTCCGCCCTGGCAAGTGCCGTTTCGAACAGATCCTTGATGGGGATGCCGGGTCTGACACTATCCAGAACCGTGTTGTGGATATCAATAATCGCGAGGGAGGCACCGAGGGCCTCCTGGGGCATGGACCCGATGGCGAACATGCGGGTCTCATCCATATGAAAGCCGTTCATGACCGAGGCGAAATCGATCATGATCGGTTCGTCAGGGAGGAGCTTTCTGCTGCCCGCGCCCACAGGAAATGCCGCAGAGGTCCCCTGGCCGCTGGCAGGAGAATCGAGAAGGCCCACCATGCCGCCGCTGACGCCGCTTAAGATATGCCAGGGATACCCCTCCGTCTGATAGTCTCTGACCCTCAGCCTGCCTGCGTGGCCGATCTTTCGGGCGAACGCCTCGACCATACCGCCGAATTCCATCTCTGTATAGCCGGGGCGGATCGTTTCCCGGGTATATTCGAAGGTTTTCCAGGAGATGCGGGCCGTCTTCTCCATCTGGACGATTTCCCAGGCGGATTTGACCATCCGGGCCTTGATGATAAGGGGAGATCCGTCTGCATAACGCTGTTCCGGGAACAGGTTCTGGTAGAACGCAAATTCATTGACAGGCATGACATCCCATTCCAGGCCGAGGGTGCGGGGGAGGCGCCCGTAAAAATCGGCGATTCGGCCGGGAACCTCCTTCGGCGATCTGATTTCGACTATATCCTTGATGGAAGATTCCATCCGGGCCCTCGGCATATATCTCCGAATAAGCAGGAGCGGAGGCCCCTGGGCCGGTATGAAGAGGAACCCGTTCTGGGAGGTCCCCGAGAAATAGAAGAGGTCCACTCTCTGGACAACCAGGAGGGCGTCTATCTCCGCTCTCTGTAGCTGGTTTTGAATCCGGGAGATACGGTCTTGGATCTCATATGCGGGTATTTTAAATGTCTCAGTCATGAGGGTCTCGTAAAATGTGATATTTCTCATCCCGCAAAAGCGGGACTATCAGAAAACACAGAGCCAATCTATTTGAAATATTAAAGATATCTTTTCGTGCTTTGCGCGAGTCCCGCCGTGGCGGGATTGACTTTTTGCGAATGCATCAATCATGGTTCCATGAATTTGGGGTTTGCTTTCGCGGTTTTTGCTGCTACACTCATATGAAACATCGGGTTCAAAGGTTCAGAGGTTCAAGGTTCAAAGGTTCAGGGGTTGACGCCTTTTAATGATTAAGCAAACCGCATGATGAGGCGTTCTGCCGCAGTGCCATGCCCTTGCGGGTACACTGCAAACCGGGTGTGATCTGACTGGCCGTACATATGAAACACCCTGCGTTGTCAAACGTCATATTGTCATTTTTGACGTACGGGTCGTAACGGAGTACTGATGATCAGCGAACAAGGCATTATTGAGAGGGTATCCGGCCGCAACGCTATGGTTCGGATTGAGAGAACTTCCGCATGCGCGACCTGCCGGTCGCGGCAATCGTGCAGGGAGGTCTCGGGCAGGGATATGATCATTGAGGTCGCCAATGAGCTGGGGGCCGGGAAGGGGGACCGGATCGAGATCAGCATCCCGAGCGGTTCGTTTCTCATGCTCTCCCTTCTCGTTTACCTGCTTCCTGTGGCAGCCCTTATTGCAGGCGCCATAGCCGGCGGGGCGATTGCCGGGGCGCTAAACATCGATCTGACCCCGGCCGCTATTGCCGGGGGCTGCCTGGCCATGGGCAGCACATTTTATGCCCTGAAACGTCTCGACAGATCGACCCGTGCACAAAAGGACTTCCGTCCCCGAATGACGCGTGTCTTGATCCATTCAGCCGAGCTCCATCCAGCCAACGACCCGGAATAGCCTCTGTCTCCCTCCTGCTGTCGGAACCCCCATGAGGGGTCTTATTCCCTGCAACCCCGCGCGCCGTGCACCCGTCGCGTCCTCAAGACCCGATCTTCCATTTTTTCTTCTGATCTTTCCAGAAAACGCAAGCCTGGAGGGAGTCTTTCCCATCCACCACATCCTCTGCAAAGGTCACGCAATCCGGGCAGCCGCAGGCCCCGCATTCCTTTCGCGGGAGAAGCCTGAGTATCTCTTCGATTCGGTTTTGCCTCTCAATTCCTCTGGCAATGTCAGCAGGGGTGAGATGCGTGATCTTTTCCTCGAGGGCCGGCGTCTTGTCCGTGAAAAACCATCCTTTATTATACAGCTTTTTTACGTACCCGTATTTGACCCTCTTTTCCACCCCGAACATGCGGACGAGTTTCTGCAGGTGTCGTTTCCCCTGATACTTGTCCATGACCGTAAATGGCCCGCCCAGACATCCTTCGGTGCACGCCCTGAATTCCACATAGTCAATATTTCGGAGGAGACCGATCTCGATCTTTTCCAGGTAATGAATGGTCTCCTGGAGACCCGAGACCGCAAGGCAGTTCAACTCCACGCCCGAGATTTCCCCCCCGGACATGCCCCAGCTGAGCCCGATGCCCCCGGAATGATGCAGTACAATATCGTCCTCTATGTCCTGAATATTGGACTTGAGGTCCTCGTAGATGCTGTTGATTCCGATGGCCGCATCCAGGTAGGAATGCTCCTGCAAGATCGACTCTTTCATGCAGATCATTTTTGACGGGCAGGGGGTGATGTGCAGTACCTTGAATTCATCCGCATCACAGCCGTGTCGGGCGGACATTCGCATCTTTCCCTCTCTGGCCACGATCTCCCGTGGGGTGACCAGGGGAGGGATATGCTTTAGAAGGGATTGAAATCTGTATGCGATCAGGCTGACCACCACCGGACAGACAGGCGATATGAAGGGGAGGGGGGCATCGGGTTTTTCCCGGTTTTCCTTGATATACAGCTCCACCGCCAGATTGAAAATCTCGCTGGTGTAGGACTGGTCGTGTATATAGCCGAATCCCATCCGCTTAAGGCCCAGAAGGACGTCATTGGGCAGGATGTCTTCTCCGAACTGTGAATAAAGGACCGTCGAAGGGCTGACAATGATATTGCTTTTTTCATTCAGGTCGAGGCGTTCGGAAGTAATCGCCTGGATGGCCCCCTTGGGACAGACGCGAACGCATTCACAGCAGTCAATACAGACGCCCTCGATACGTGCCGTGCCCTCTCTGATACGAATCGCCTTTGTTGGGCATGCCTTCATGCAAAGGACGCATCCGTTGCAGAGGGACGCGTCTATCCGGACATACCGTACGGGTTCGGCATTCTGACATGTCTCGGCCATCAGCCGGTCTTTACCTCAAAGCACATTGTGAGATGCGTGCCTTGCCCATTCTCTGATTGAATTTCAAGAGAATCGGCATTTTTCTTTATATTGGGCAGGCCCATCCCCGCCCCAAAGCCCATTTCCCTGTGTTCAGGCGTGGCGGTCGAATATCCCTCCTGAAGCGCCAGTTCAATGTCTTCGATTCCGGGTCCGTTATCGCTGACTTCAAGGATGATTTTTCCGGGGTCCACCATCAGCCGCAATTCACCGTCTCCACCGTGCATCACCGCATTCATTTCCGCTTCATAAGCGCAGATGGAAATGCGGCGGATGAGGTTCGAATCAAATCCGATTGTTTTGAGAAGGCTCTGGATCTGGATAGATCCATCCCCGGCCTTTAGAAAGTCCCTGGCTTTGATATGAAAGCGTCTTGATAGATCGGCCATCCACTTAGAACCCGTTAACCGGTTGACTTATTGAACCGCGGCCTCAGACCGAATAACGCTGTCCCCCACGCGCCAAAGCTGTTGCGAACCGTTTTATTAAAGGTGTTACGAAGACCCGTGTTTAAAAACCGGGGACCGGTTTGTCAGGGCTGACGGGCCGGGCGAGGCGCTTTTACCTCAACCCCCCGAAGTCCTTTGGAAAACAACCTCCCACAGGATGTGAACATGGTAAAAGGCGTGGATAAGAGCGGCAGACCGTGTTCCTGAGCCTGTGTGATGATCTCCCGGGTCGGCCGCTTTCCCCTCACCAGTATAACCGCTGCAACGTCCGCGATGATGGAGGTCCGTATGACCTGTACATTGCACAGGCCTGTCAACAGGACCGCACCGCTGTTCTGCCCGGTGAGCATGTCGCTCATGAGATCACTTGCGGTGCCTGCCTTGACGGGTATGCGAAGCTTGTCCTCGCCCGAAAAAATTTCAGCGCGCAACAGTTCTTTGATATCCGCTAAACTCAGGTTTCCTGTTTCGACAGCAGTCACTTTATCAGATATTTCCTCGTCCATTTGCAGAAGACGCGATTCAAATCCCGTTTGAAGCTGACCGGATCACGGGTGATATGTAAATGTCTTTGGAAGGCAATCATTCGAAGCGGAACCGTCATCCTTCCTGCTGTTGGCCCATTAGAGATCGCATCGCAGGCAGCGTCGCGCTTCGAGACGCGCGGTCTGTTCATCAAGCCCCAGTTCCACCTCGCTGAAATTATGGATCCGTTCTTTTACAGGGCGTTCATTCATTACAGGCCGTACAAGCTTCTCGTCTTCGTCGGTCAATTCAAGCCGGTCCACCATCAGGTGGGGCTTGGGATACCAGTAGCCCTTGAACGGTTTTCCCCGGAGGTAGCAGTCGATGGATACGGCTGCCCGGTGACCCGCTCCTACCGCCTGCACGACCGTGGCCGGCCCTGTGACAGCATCCCCTCCGGCAAAGAAGCCCGGGACATTGGTTGCCAGGGTCTTTTCATCCACCTCAAAGGAGTTCCACCTGCTGATATGGAACATAGGATCCTCATTGAGGAAAGACATGTCGGGCTGTTGGCTGATGGCAGGAATGATCACGTCTGTTTCAATGACAAATTCCGATCCCTTAACAGGAACCGGCCTTCGCCGGCCGCTCTCATCGGGCTCTCCCAGTTCATTGCGGATGCACTCCATGCCGACCACTCTGCCCTCTTTTCCAAGGATGCGAACCGGAGATGTCAGCAGGTCGATATGGATCCCTTCCTCGTCGGCCGCATCGACTTCTGCAGGGTTCGCGGGCATCTGTTCACGCTGGCGCCGGTAGACGATATGAACCTCCTCAGAGCCGAGGCGGAGGGATGTTCGAGCCGCGTCGATAGCCGAGTTTCCGGCCCCGATGACGCATACCTTTCTTCCAGGGGCCTCTTTCTCTCCCAGATTGACCTTTCTCAAAAAAGCGGTGGCGTCAATAAAGCCTTCGAATTCGTCCTCGCCGGGGATGCGGAGCTTAAGGCCCTTGTGTGCGCCGATGCCCAGGAAGAAGGCCTTATACCCCTGGTTTTTCAATTCCTCAATATGAATATCCCGGCCCACCCTGGTGTTGAGGCGTATGGTTACCCCGAGACGTCTGATCGCATCGACCTCGTCATTCAAAACATCCCTGGGAAGCCGGTATTCAGGAATCCCCACATGAAGCATGCCTCCGGCAACGGGCAATTCCTCGAATATGGTGACTGGATAGCCTTTGAGGGCGAGATCATGGGCCGCGGTAAGACCTGCAGGGCCGGCGCCGATGACCGCTACTTTGTCCTGGGGGTAGCGTACCGGGGCGGGCTGTATACTTTTCAGTTTTTCACGGTTTGTGTCGGCCACAAAGCGTTTGAGCGCACAGATGCTGATCGGTTTGTCGGTCTCCCCCCGTTTGCACCGGCTCTCGCACGGGTGGGGGCAGACCCGGCCCAAAACCATGGGCAGGGGGTTCTCTTTTCGGATGACCTCCCAGGCCTTCTCGTATTCGCCCTGACCGATAAGGGCGACGTAGGTGGATACGTCCTGACCGGTGGGGCAGGTGGACTGGCACGGCGGGGCGCTCAGCCGCTTGCACGTGCCGGTGGGGCAGTGTTTGTCGTAAATATGGGCCTCGTATTCATGGCGGAAGTATCTGAGGGTGCTCAGGACCGGATTGGGCACGGTCTGCCCCAGGCCGCAGAGGGAGGCGGATTGGAGGACCTTGGCCAGCCTTTCAAGACGCTCCAGGTCTTCCGGGACCCCTTCGCCCCGGCAGATCTTTTCCAGTATCCAGAGGAGCTGCCGGGTTCCCTCCCGGCAGGGGGTGCACTTGCCGCACGACTCGTCTGTGGTGAAGTCTATGAAAAACCGGGCCACATCCACCATGCAGGAGGTTTCATCCATCACCACCATCCCGCCGGAACCGACAATGGCGCCTGTCTTGGCGATGTTCTCATAATCGACAGGGGTTTCGAGCAGGCTCGCGGGTATGCATCCGCCTGACGGGCCGCCCAGCTGGACCGCCTTGAATTTCCTGCCGTCAGGTATGCCGCCGCCGATGTCGTAGATAATGGACCGCAGCGGGGTGCCCATGGGCACTTCGATAAGGCCGATATTCCTGACCCGGCCGCTTAGCGCGAATACCTTTGTGCCGGTGCTTTTCTCTGTACCCAGGCTGTTGAACCAGTTGGCGCCCCGGTAGATGATCTGGGGGATATTGGCCAGGGTCTCGACATTGTTCAGGACCGAGGGCTTATCCCAGAGGCCTTTGTGGGCAGGAAAAGGCGGCCTGGGCCGGGGCATGCCCCGCTGGCCCTCGATGGAGCGCATCAGGGCGGTCTCTTCCCCGCACACAAAGGCCCCGGCCCCGAAATAGAGATCGAGCTCCATATTGAAGCCGGAACCCAGGATATCTTCACCCAGGAGGCCGTATTCCTTGGCCTGTCTGATGGCGGTCTGGAGCCGCTTGATGGCCAGGGGGTACTCGGCCCGGACGTAGATATACCCATGGTTGGAGCCGATCGCCTTTCCGCCGATGATCATCCCCTCCAGAACCGAGTGCGGGTCGCTTTCAAGGATCGAACGGTCCATGAAGGCCCCCGGATCTCCTTCGTCCGCATTACAGAGCATATACTTGGGACTTCCTGCTGCTGCGGCACAGAACTGCCATTTCAGACCCGTTGGGAAGCCTGCCCCGCCGCGCCCCCTGAGCCCGGAGGTCTTCATTTCTTCAACGATCTCTTCCGGGGTCATCTCGAGCAGGGCCTTGGCAGCGCCCATATAGCCATCCCGTGCAATGTATTCATCGATATTGTCCGGGTCTATCAGACCCCTGTTTTTCAGCGCGACCAGGACCTGTCGGCTGAAGAATCCTATCTCGGAGATCTTGGGGATGGCTTCGGCCAGTTCAGGGCTCTCGAAGAGGTGTTTTTTGACCACGCGTCCCTTGATCAGGTATTCCTCAACAAAATAGGGGACATCCTCCACTTTGAGCTTCTGATAGAATACCTCGTCGGGATAGGCGATCATCAACGGACCGGCCGCACAAAAGCCGTTACAGCCGGTTGTGGCAACGAAAACTTCGTCCTGGAGACCGTTCTTGTGAATTTCCTCTACCAGCGCATCTCTCACGTCAAGTGAACCGCTCGATACGCAACTGGTTCCTGCACATATCATCAGGTGGACCCGATACTTCTTTTCCATAAAAACGCCTCGTCAAGTCAGAATTGAGGAATCGAGGAATCGATGGACTGAATGAGATATATTCAGTTCCTTTTTGAATTCCTGAATCCCTGAATTCATAAATCCCTAATATGTGGTTTCACTGCCAATGGAAAGTGCATAATCAGCAACCGGATGGCCTGCCAGCACATGCTCGTCGAAGATTTTGACGACCTTGTCAGGATCAAGGTTTACATATTTTACCGGAGCGGAATCCTTTACCTCAACCGTGATCATCGGTTCGTGATTGCACAGACCTGCACACCCGGAAGATGTAAGGATGATGTCGGTCGCACCGCTTTTCTCAAGCTTCTCAAGGATTGCCGTCATGAGTGTTCTGGCGCCTGCCGCGATGCCGCACGTGCCCATGTGAACGGTCACCTTCACCCGGTAGTCGCCCTGTCTCAGATTGACCGTCCCTTTCATGGACTCCTTGATCCTTTTGAGGTCTTCCACTCTAAGCTTTGCCATTCCTTGCCTCCACTTTAATCCTCTTCCTTTCTGAACAGGTCTCGTATCAGCCCGATGACCGCCGGATCGCTGATGCTCATGGTGCCATTGAGCTCTTTCCGAATGGAACGTGTGTCTATCTCGACTTTCTGTTCACGCAGGTTCGAAGTATAAATGAAATCCAGGTCCGGATTTCCCATAATAAGGGTCGTAAGGGTGGCCCCCATATCCCCCAACGGCCTGCGATCGATGTGGCTGTCTTGAAAGGTGGCCACGACCGTGGTGCCCTTCCCGGGTTCCGAGGATATCCGGAGATCGCCTCCTGTCTCTTTGGCAGCCTGTTTCAGCAGCGAAAGGCCCATTCCCACGCGACGGGTGGTTCGGGTGGTCACAAAGGGATCGGCCGCCCTTTCAAGCATTTCCGCGTTCATGCCGTGGCCGTCGTCTTTAATGGTTATCTGCAGGAGATCGTTGGCCTCGTCTTCTGAGATGTCGATTTCAATGAGCGTGGCGCCGGCATTGATTCCGTTTTCCACAACGTCCAGTATATGAAGCGACAGATCCTGCATAAAAGAATTCAAGGATTTAGGAATTCAGGAATTTAGAATTATGTCAACCAATTAGTGCTGACAATGGATCACACCTCTTTTATCCAACCAAATGCAATCATACCCGAACCCATCCACAGGTTCTGCAGATTTCACAGATAGTAATCCCTCAATTCCCCAATTCCCCAATTCCTGAATTTCTCAACCTCAATATTCAATACCACGCCCTCCTGTTCTCCCCAGCGCGCGTTTCAGCTCATCCAGCTCAGGCCCCCCCATCCGGAATGCGGTGGGGCTGACGCCGATTTCTTCAAGGTCGTGGGCATCGGACGATGTGATGAAAGGGAATCTCTCGAGACCACTGAAAACAGTCCGACCCTGTTTCAGGGACATCCTCCTCGAAATTTCCAGCGCATCCAGTTCCAGATCCCCGGGAATGAACCCCAGCTGGCCCACAATGCTGAAAGCCTCGCGATCAATGTGGGCCGCGATGGCCACGCCGTTCAAGGTGTGGATGGCCTCAACCACCTGGCCCAGACCCAGGCGGGTCGCGCCGATGAGAAGCCTCCTGTTTATCCCTTCCACTTCGTCAAACGGATTGGCGATCACCTGCAGGCCGAAGAGGTCCTCGTCGTTTTCTCCCGGCTGGAGATGATCGTAGACCAGAGTCTGCATGGCCAGGGCACGTTCCACGTCCTCGAACAGGCCAACGATATGAACCTCTTCGGACGTCGTGACCTCCATCCCGGGGATCACGGCCAGCCCGGCACGTGTTGCAGCAGCCATTACGGCGCCGACGTTTTCTGCGCTGTTATGATCGGTAATGGCAATGATGTCCAGCTTTCTCTTCCGTGCCTCTGTAACGATCTTCCGGGGCGTCATATCGAAGGTAGCGCAGGGAGAAAGGCACGTATGAATGTGCAGGTCAGCAAGCAGCATTCTCAAGGATGTTGCATCCGTTCTCCCCACAAATGCCCTTTCACGAATCTGATCGGTATCAGTTCCCCGAGATCCCTAATGCAAAGAGCCTTCCCACCAGTTCAAATGCAGGCATACGCGTGACCATGATCGGAACCCCTTCGGCTTCCGCCTTTTGAACGGTTTCCGGTTCCGGCTCCCGGCCATTGATCAGAACAATTCCGGCGAGAGACTTCATGACGGCTACAGCCACGATATTCTGGTGAATCTGAAGGGTGACCCAGAGAGACCCCTCGCCGGCATTGGCCATGACATCGCTCATCAGATCGCTTACATAGCCTCCTCTCACCTCCCGGTCAAGGAGACCGGCCCCGGTCTTGACGGTCAACTGCAGTTCTTCAACAATCTCTTTCAACTTCATATCGGACAACACACCCCCCGTTCACGTCTTTTTCCATCCTCGGCCCTTTGGCCCCGGCCTTAACCCCTTGCGCCTCTTACATCCCCCTGACATCCTCTACAATTCCGACAATCTTTGATGGGTCCACCTGTCCGTGGGTCTCTTCATCGACGACCATGACGGGGGCCAGCCCGCAGGCGCCGATACACCGGACCACCTCGAGGGAGTATTCCCTGTCCTCGGTCGTCTCTCCCACATCCACACGCAGGTGGCGCATGAGGGTGTCGAGCAGTTTTCCCGAACCCTTCACAAAGCATGCGGTTCCCAGGCAGATCCGGATGATGTGTCTGCCTCGCGGCACCATGGTGAAGAAGGAGTAGAAAGAAACCACGCCGAAGACATCGGATGACGGTATGCCCAGACCCAGGGCGATGTAGTGCTGGGCAGGGATGGGAAGGAACCCCAGGATGCCCTGCACCTGCTGGAGCACAGGGATCAACCCGCCTCTGTGGTCTTTGTAGGTTGCGAGGATCGTATCGATCGCCTCCTTGGCCTCAGGCTTCTCCTCCTCTTTCAGGAGATGGATGAATTTCTCCCGCACCTCTTCCGGATCGCCGGGGGGTTCGTACGCCGCCATCCATTTGGTGTGAGGGATCGATTCGAGCAGTCCTTCGCACTGCTCGAGGAGGGTTCTATGATGATAGTTGAAGGACGTCCAGCCCGGCCGGCGCAGGGGCGATTTAACGTCTGCAAAATCTGGTATCCCAAGCGATTCGGGATCGGGAAGGGGCCACTGGATCCCGCCATGCTCCAGGCGGTCGTAGGTGATTCCCTCCAGAAACGGGACGATCTTCAGGATTTCATTTTCCCAGATTTCCTGTTTGGTTGCATGCTCCCAGTGGAGACCCAGGCGATTGGCCAGCTGGGTGAAAATCCAGGTCTCGGTTTTGGCCTCGCCCGGGCTGGGGACGGCCCTTCGCATGCGACTGACCCGACGTTCGCAGTTGGTATAGGTGCCGTTTTCCTCTGACCAGGCGGCCGCAGGCAGGACCACGTCGGCATAGTCGAGCGTTTCATTCTTCAGGATATCCTGAATCACTAAAAAGTCGACCTTCTCCAGGGCATCGGTAATATCCGGCATGGCAGGCCGGGCAATGGCGAGATTCTCACCCACACAATACAGGAGGCGGATCGGTTTTTCTCCTTCGGCGGCCGTTCCCCCCATGTTCTTGATCATCTGCGCAAAGGTCAGTCCCGGCTTTTCGGGGAGTTCGGTCCCCCAGGCTTCTTCGAAGGGCCTGCGGGCCGCATCGTCCTCCACCATCTGATAGCCCGGGAGGAACGCCGGGAGGAACCCCATGTCGCACGCCCCCTGTGAGTTGTTGAGATCGCCCAGATAGTTGACCCCCCCACATTCCACTCCCAGGTTGCCTAAGACTTCCTGCAGCCGGACAAAGGTCCTCGCAAACGAGGCGACCCTGGAGCCGTACACCAGCATGGTCGGTTCATCCGCGTCCAGGATGTCCACGACCGCCCTGATCTGGCCCTCTGAAAGACCGGTGGCCTCGATCACCTTGTCCATGGTAAAACCGGAAGCGATCTCCCGGGTGGTATCGACGCAGGGTCGGCCGCGCGAGATCAGATCCTGGATGATGCCGTTGATCAGCACCGATTCGGAGCCTTCCCTCAGGAAGATCGGAAGCGTGGCAAATGTCGTGATCTTGGTGGGACGGGAGTCGACCACGATCAATTGACAGCCGCTCCTGGCGGCCCGTTTGACAAAGGTGCCTGCTACCGGGTTTTCTTCGGTAATGTCCGATCCTATCAGGAGGATGCGCCCGGCCTTTTCCAGTTCGGCAATGGTATTGTTCAGGCCTGCGGCAGCAAAAGGAGACGCAAGATTGTTGGTCCCGACGCCTGCGCGGAACAGCTTCTGCATGAGGTAAAGCGCCTCATTGGTCGATTTGGCGGAACATATGGCGGCAACCGCCTCGGGGCCGTCCTCCCGGGTCACCTCTTTTATCTTTGACGCCACCAGGTCCAGTGCCTCGTGCCAGGACGCGTCCCTCAGTTTCCCGTTTTCCCTGATTTTTGGAACGGTCAGGCGTTCCGGGCTCTGGACAAAATCATAGCCGAATCGTCCCTTGACGCAGAGCCTCCCCTGGTTGGGACGGGCGTCTTGAACGCCGGTGACCTTCATGATCCGGTCATCTTTGATATGCAGATCCAGCTGGCATCCGACACCGCAGTAGTAACAGGTGGTTCGAACATGACGCGCTTCCCACGGCCGTATCTTGTAGCGGCTCTTTCTCTCAACCAGGGCAGCCACCGGACAAGCCTGGATACACTCCCCGCAGAAAACGCAATCCGAACGCTGCAGGTTGTCGTCGCCCATGGCGACGATTTTGGCCTTGGCCCCCCTGAACCCGTGCGTGATGGCATTGTTCACCTGAATGGTATTGCAGGCCTCCACGCAGCGACCGCAGAGGATGCAACGTGAGAAATCCCTGATAATCAAGGGGCTTGCCATCTCCATCGGGTAGTCGGTCCTGGCCCTTTCAAAACCGGTGGTATCCACCTGATACCTGTAGGCATAAGCCTGCAGGTTACAGGCGCTGTGGCCGGGACAGAGCTCTTCCTCCTGGTCATAGTCCGCCACCTGCTGCTGAAATGACGTCCAGTCCTGGGACCTGTTGGTGGCGATGGCGCAGTTGTGATTTCCGGACTGAAGCAGGAGGGCGATCACGACCCTTCTTGCCTCTATGACCGAAGGTGAATGAGTGTGGACAACCATCTTCGGGGCCGCCGGGGTGGCGCAGGCGGGCAGCAGGGTCCGGGCGCCTTCAATCTCCACCACACACACCCTGCACGCTCCTGTGGGCCGTGCCCCTTTGATATGACAGAGGGTTGGGATGAAGATCCCGTTGCGCCTTGCAACCTCAAGGATTGTTTCTTCTGTTTCAAACGCCAGTTGACGTCCGTCAATGGTGATGATGTTTTCAGCCATTCCTTCTCTCCGAGTTGCGGGTCAAGTACCGCAACGTTACAATCCATCCATATAACGACAGGTAAGGGTTACGGATTTTTATCAGCCTTTCAATCCTCCAATCCCTCAATCTCAAACTCAAACTCAAACTCAAACTCAAAATCCCTCAATTCCTCAGTTCCTGTTTCTGCTTTCGATAGCAGATAAGGCCGCACTTGAGACATCGTTCAGCTTCTTTTCTGGCAGAGGCCTCATTGAGGCCGGGGTATTCGCTGGGGAAGATCCAGGCCCTTTTGCTGTCGCCTTCAACATCCTGGATATCCGGACGTTCTCTTTCGGATGGGGAGACATCGTGTATTTCTGTCACGTTGAGAATGTCATCTGCCTCACATGCAAGGTTCTCTGCGGACGCCACCGTGCCGCCGGAAAGATAGCTGTGAATGGCCCGGGTGAGTCTTCTGCCCGAGAGAAGCGATTTAACTACAGCGGATGAATCGCTGATCCGTCCGGGCTCCGGCGGCGTACATATGCCGTGGCTTCCATCGGGAAAGGTGCGAAATGTCTCGATGGTTTTCCAGGCAATCTCTCCTTCCTCCGGTTCCATTTCGTCTTCGGATCGAATGAAGACGAATTCAGGGAGGCGTCCGGCCGGGAGAATCAGCGTATCTGCACGGATTGTCAATCCTTCCTCCTGGGGTTCGCCCACCGGATGCATCTCCTCTATGGCGACCCTTACCAGCCGTCTGGAAACTCCCTTAAGCCCGGTTACAACGGTCGAGGGCCTGACAAATATGCCACCGGCCGTGAGGCGTTTGGAATCCTGCAGTTCGATAGGAAGCTCCTGGGCCATGAGGTTTGAGACGATCGTAACCTTCTGCGCTCCCATACCTCTGCACGTACGGGCCAGTTGGAGGCCTTCCAGACCATTGTGGATAATGACCACCCTTCGGCTCATATGGATGTTCTTTCCCTTTGAGAGCGAGTAGAGGAAGTCGAACATGGTGAATACGCCGGGTATTGATGCGTCATAACCGCTCGGATCGGGCTTCAGAATCTGTCTGCTGTCAAATCCGCCTTTGGTGAGGGCAATGGCATCAAATCCCTCCTGAAACAGTGAGACGAGATCAACATTGTGTCCCATGGTCACGTTGTTTCTCGCTTCTACGCCGGTTTCAAGGATCCCTTGTATCTCGTGGTCCAGGACCTTTCGGGGAAGCCTGTCTTCGGCAATCACATATCGGAGGATGCCTCCCAACTGGCTTTTTGCCTCAAAGATCGTGGGCCGGTAGCCGAGCCGGGCCAGGTAATAGCCGAGGGTGAGTCCTTCCGCGCCCCCCCCTACGACGGCGATCTTCTGACCGCTGCCGGGGGCCTTGTATGGCGTGATGCGCCTGCCGGTTTTCATCTCATAGTCTGCGACGAACCGCTTGAGCGGGTTGATGGCAACGGCTTCATCGATCAGGTTTCGACGGCACGCAAGCTCGCACGGGGCCGGGCAGATGTAGCCGCATATGAGAGGGAGGGGACATTTTTCCTTGATGATGGCGAGGGCCGCTTCATAGTCGTTATTTCGAATCTCCTGGATAAAGGCGGGTATGTTGATCCCTGTTGGGCAGTTCCTTTGACAGGGAGCGGTGCATTCATCGGTAACGTATTCACTGATGATGCGCTCGGATGTGGATGTGAGTGTGATAATATGCCTGGGACAGACACGCTCGCAGGTGCCGCATCCGGTGCAGCGCCGGGTGTCCACCACCGGGAGGTTGTCCGGACCCATGGAGAGCGCCCCGAAGGGGCATGCCCTGACACAGGTCCCCAGACCGAGGCACCCGATGGGACAGATCTTGGCGCCGCCGTCCAGCAGAACCGCTGCCCGGCAGTCCCGGATACCCTGATACAGGTATTTGATATCCGCATCCTGGACCCCGTAACTGCAGCCGGGCCTGGCGATTTCAGGCTCTTTCAGTGCGATTTCAACGCCCATTACCCTGGCGATCTCAACCGCCACATCAGGCCCCCCCGCCACGCACGACGTGGGTGAGGACTTTCCCTGTACAATGGCCACGGCATTGGAACTGCATCCCGGATATCCGCAACCGCCGCAATTGGCGCCCGGCAGCGCGTCCTCAACGGCTTCGATCTTGGGATCGACATAGACATAGAATACCTTTGAGGCCAAGGCCAGGCCGACGCCGATCACGACCCCGAGTGCACCCATCACCAAAAGACCGCCTAACATGTTCTTCCTCCAGGCTTGGTCAAATCATTCCAGTTTACAAGTTCTTTCGCCTTCAATCCAAAATCCGGAATCTAAAATCCAATCCTGCCATGCGGGACCAAAATTGTTATACCATTCCCTTAAATGCGAAGAAGGCAAGGGAAAGCATCCCGGCCGTAACAAGCCCGATGGACGTATCCTGGAGCGGCTTCGGGACCCTTGCCAGGATGATCCGTTCGCGGACGCCGGCAAACAGTACAAGCGCCAGGCCGAATCCTACTGCATAACTGAAGGATGCGACGAGCGCCTGCGTGAAGCCGTACTCTTCCATGATATTAATGAGACAGACGCCCAGGACCGCGCAGTTCGTGGTAATCAGGGGGAGAAATATCCCGAGTCCGGAATAAAGGGCCGGAATGCTTTTCCTGAGGAACATCTCTACGAACTGGACAAGGGATGCAATAACCAGAATAAAAGAGAGGGTCCGCAGGTATTCGAGGCCGAATGTCTTCAGGAGACAGGTGTTGACGATCCATGTGATGGCGCCTGCCATTACCAGCACAAATACCACGGCCATGCCCATGCCCACTGCGGTTTCCATCCTCTTGGAGACCCCTAAGAACGGGCAGTTCCCCAGATATTGCATCAGCAGGATGTTGTTGACAAAGATGCAGCTTACGATCAGTAAAATATAATCCGTCATCGAACCGCTCCTACTTTTTCCCCAATATGTTCATCATACACAGCATCAGTCCTAAACAGACAAAGGCCCCGGGGGCCTGCACCATAAAGGAAAAGGGCTCGAACGATGGGCCGAATAAGGGGATGTTGTAAAACGTCCCATTACCCAGGACTTCACGCACGATGGCGAGAGCGGTGAGCGAGAGGGTGAACCCGACCCCGATGCCGAGGCCGTCCGCAAGGGAGGCCAGCACACCGTTCTTGGAGGCAAAGGCCTCTGCTCGACCCAGCACAATGCAGTTGACCACAATGAGGGGGATGAATATGCCGAGCTTCAGGAAGAGGGGGTAGGCAAAGGCCTGCATCACCAATTCCACAACCGTTACAAAGGTGGCGATGACCACGATATAACAGGCGATTCTGACCTTCTTGGGGATGGTGTTCCTGAGCAGGGAGATGAGGATGTTGGAACAGACCAGCACAAATGTGGTGGCGACACCCATGCCGATGCCGTTTTCCACGCTCTTGGTCACTGCCAGTGTCGGACACAGCCCGAGGACGAGGCGGAACGGAGGGATCTCAGCCCACAGTCCTTTTGTGAATTCCTGCACGGCCGTCTTTGCCATAACCGATGATCTCCTTAGCCTTTCTTATGTCTCATCATTTCGATGAGTGTCGGTTTGAGTTTCTGATAGATCTCCGCTGCTTCGACCACCGCGCCGCATACCCCGCGGGATGATATGGTGGCCCCGGTCAGTGCATCGATCTGCCCGCCGTCGGCCTTTACCTTAAAAGGTTCTTTTATGGACACCCCTTCGAACTGGGCGGTAAATTTGGGATCGGTCTTGGCCCGTGAACCCACACCGGGGGTCTCGCTGTGCGTGGTGACCCCGACCCCGATGATCTTGTCCGTTTTGATGTCTATGCCGACAATGACGCCCATGACGCCGCCGAAGCCCTTTCCAAAGGTTTCAAACGCAACGGCGTCCGGCTTGCTCTCAAATTTACCAAGGAAAAAATGGAGGTCCCTGCCTTCATCCACAAGCTTCAGCCGATCGATCAGGGGATCGTTGGTGCAACCCTCCATGATCTGCTTGATGGTGGGGCCTTTGACGAATTTGAGCTGCTGATATTCGATCCTGTCCCTGGTTACATTTTGAATGGCAGCCAGAACGCCGCCCGACAGACAACTGAAAACAAAAACCGCCATAAAAAGCTTCAGCATTTCACGCATGGTCTGTCCTCCTTCCCAGTGGCTTCGGCCGGATCTTGTCTACGAGCGGGCTGGCGACATTCATCATGAGGATCGCGAAGACGGTTCCATCGACAAAGGCCCCGATGTTCCGGATAAGAACCGTCAGGAATCCTGCGCACGCCCCGTAAATCAGCATGGCGAAGAAGTTCACGGGAGATGACGAATCTTCGGTGGCAAGGAAAAAAGCGCCGATCAGGGTATATCCGGTCAGGAGATGAAACAGCGGCCCTGCGTACTTTTCAGCGTCTGCCAGGTAAAAGATGAGGGCGGTTACAAAGACCCCGGCCAGGAAAGAGATGGATATTTCCCATCGGATCATTCCCCGAAGGATCAGATAGATGCCTCCGGCGATGAGACCCAGGCCGAAGGTGGCGCCGATGGCCCCGGAACATTGCCCCATCAGGAGGCCGAACGCGCTGTAATCAGAGATGCCTGACGTTCCGAAATACTTGAGGGCGGCCAGGGGGTATACCATATAAAAGCCGAGGTCGTAGTTCACAAGGGCCTCGTCAAAGTCCAGGAGCCCCTTCCAGGAGAGAAAGATGATGGCAATGGCGACGAGCGTCGGGTTCAGAGGATTGCAGCCGATACCCCCATAAATCTGTTTGCCCACCACTATGGCCAGGAAGGCGCCTAACACCACGGTCCACCAGGGGGTGGTTGCGGGAAGGAGCATGGCAAAGAGAAGGCCTATCAGAGCGGCGCTGCCATCTCCGATGCTGACCGGCCGTTTCATCACGAGGTTCATGAGGAGTTCCCATATCATGGCCGTGGAAACGGAGAGGGCTACCACCCCTAGGGCAGGGGCGCCGTACTGGTAAATGCCCATGATGACCGCGGGAAGTGCGGCGATCATCATATGGACGTTCTTTACCGACAGCCTGCTTCCGTTGTGCCAGTAGGGGGCATGGGAACTGACGAAAAGCATCCCGTTAGCCATTGGATTCCTCCAGGTATCCTGTTGAAACAAGTTCATTTTTTCCAAGCATGATGTAATGAAATATTGGAATTTGCATGATACATACATAGCTGCAAAGGCCGCATTCAACACACGAAAGCAGGTCGTATTCCCGGGCTGCATCTTCATACAGACCGTTTTCGAGGAACCTTATGAGCATGTTGACGGGCAACCGGGCAGGGCAGGCCCGGACGCACTCTCCGCAGTTGATGCATGGGTCGCTGGATGCGGGGACCACCTGCTCCCTGTCCTGTACCATAATGGCATCCGTGTCAGGTTGGATCGGCATATCTTCGGAATAGATCCCCCTGCCTGACATGGGACCTCCAAAAACAAGGCGATCCCCCTCTGTGACGGTGATCTGGAGAGCGTTCAGAATATGCTTCACCGGTGTTCCAATCCTGGCGCGGACGCCCCTGGATCGGTTGTCCTTGTCAATGACCGTCAGTACCTTGGCGACGGGAGGCTTCCCTTCCCCAAAGGCCCGGCCCAGGGCAATCACCGCCTCAGCGCTGATAACGCCTGCCTTCAGATCTCTCAGCCCCCTGAGTGGAGGGGCTGTGATGCCAAGGACCTCTTTGATCAGCAGCCTGGGGAGCGCATGGGGATACACCGGGTCAATCACTTTGACCTCGACGCCGCTTTTTTCAGCCTCGGAACGGAGGGAAGATGGGACGACAACGATCACCCTCTTGGCGCCTGTCAATTTGTGGAGGCAATCGATTCCCCGGGCCAGGTGCTCACCATCGTTCTTTACGCAGAGCTGGTTCGTGGCAATCAGGAGGTCTTGATCAAGGCCGCTCACAAGGATCGTGTCCGGGGGATTTTGTTTCCTGGCGAGGCGGGTCAGACCAGAGATCCCGGGGAGGCCCGATAAAAAGGAAAGGGCATTTTCGGAATCTGGTTTTATCCCGCTCTCTTCGAATTCAATGTCCCAGAGGTCTTTCTGCCCAGCATCTATGGAAATCGAAAGAAAGGGCTTGCCGAAATATCCGGTTTCGAGTGCAATGCCCGTGATCCCGCCTGTTGCGGTGGCGGTCAAATAGGCTTCCAGGGTCGGAAAAGGTCTCAGCCTCTGACCGGTCCGGACCTCATTGCCGGTCGAAATGGCGAGATCCTGCATATCCCGCCTGTCACAAGTCAGGGAAAGAAACAGCCTGTCCGAAGGAGGAATTTCTTGAATATCATGCCCGCTATCCTCAATTCCTGAATAGGATAATTTAGGTTTCCCCAGACCGAAAAACGGTTTCTTTATCATTCTTGCCTCCTGCCCTCAATCCTTCAATCCCTCAACCCTACATGGCATGGCACGCTCCGCACTTGACCGGCCCCCCGCCATCGCTGTGACAGCCTTTGCACTGGGTGTGAAAGGCGTCAGACCGCTTCGGGGCCTCGTCGCTGTCGGCGCTATGACATTCTCCGCACGAAGCCGGCCTGTCCCCTTCATTTTCAAGGTCATGGTGGCAGTCGTCGCAGGCGAGACCGTACCCTGATTCGGACAGGTGCTCCTTATGATCAAACAGCACATTTCCCCCTGTGTTTTTAAACATGATTCTAACCGGCTGGTCGGGGGTCTTTCTTGCGAAAGCCGTATAGCAGACGACGCCTACAACCAGCAAAATGGCTGCAAGGCTGTAAGCGATCATCCGTTCAGTCTTTATTCTCATTGTCCTGTTCCCTCGATTGCCGTCCGTTTTCCCTGCCAGGTCTTCCGGCAAACAAAAACAGTCGGCGTATCAATACATTTGCTTTACGTGAGGTGCGTGCAACCAGCGGAAATCCGCCATCCAGACGACTCGCGTTCGCGGCATGTAGCTTGATGTCACGCAGGTTAGGGTGAAGATTTCAGGTGGTTTTTCATTTTGTTACCCCGCGATTAGGGCGGTTCGTAATGTGGGCGCTTCAGACGCACCCTCCTTTACAGAAGAAAGAGGGCGTTTGTCAAGGAAGTTTTGAACGCTTTTCATCTTTAATGAATGGAGGGGCGGTCGTGGATTGACAGTTCCCCGAATTTCTGCTAAATATACACCCTGTTGAAAATCATTTCCCCATCTGGTACCATCCCCGGCCAATGAACCCGTTAGCCGCCTCCATTGACCTGGGCACCCACACAGCGAGACTCCTGATCGCCCGGAGATCGGGATCTTCGCCGTGGGGATGGATGCCTCTGGTCAGACGGCGGGCCTATATCCGTCTTGCCATTGATCCCGATCCTGAAGCTGAAAGGGAAATAGGCCCTGAGGCAGCGGCCCGGGCACGGGACGCCCTGTGCGCTTTTTCGCGGTTGATTGCCGATTATCATGTCAGCGATGTCCGTGCCGTTGCGACCGGCATTATCAGGGACGCGATCCATCGCGACCGGTTCCTTGCATATCTTTACGAACAGACCGGTATCCGAACAGCGCTCATATCCGGGGAGAAGGAGGCCCTGCTCAGTGCCGGGGGGGCTCGCGCCGTATTGAATATCGGCTCGCCCTGTCTTGTTTTTGACCTGGGGGGCGGGACGACTGAGTTTCTGCGGGACTTGGGAGGAGAGCAGAAGGCCGTCTCCCTGCCCATCGGTGCAGCCGTTCTGACAAAAAGATGTATCCGCTCGGATCCGCCCGTGGAAACTGAACTGGATGCCGTCGAAAAGGAGATCGACCACAGCCTCAAGGCTGCCGCTATGGATATGACCGGCGCCCCTCTCATCGTAGGAACCGGGGGGACCGTTACCGCCCTTGCCGCCATGGTTCACGGGATGGACATGAGTGAGATCGGACCGGATAGGCTCAACGGACTGATAGTGACCCTGCCTCAACTGGAGGCATGCCTGGCACAGGCGAAAATCATGAAAACTGCGGAAAGGGTGGTGCGACTCGGATTGGATCCGGGACGTGCGGATGTGATCGTGGCCGGGGCGCTTGCGACCATAGGCATCCTTCGATTTGTGGGGGTATTCGAACTGGTGGTCAGCATGTCGGACCTGCTGGAAGGGCTTTTGATTGATGATTATATTGATGATTGAAAATTGATCCAATGCGACTGTGGCCGGCATGTCGTAATGGTTTAACCCATCAAAACTATTGGCTGAATCCTGAAGGAGGACGAAATGAGCAAAGTGGGTATCCGGTTTGGCTATACATTTGACGATTTGATCCTGGTGCCGGCGAGGTCTTCGGTATTGCCGGCCCAGGTAGACGTGAAGACGAAGTTGTCGCGGAATATCCGTCTGAATATCCCCGTTGTCAGTGCAGCCATGGACACGGTGACGGAGTCTCAGACCGCCATCAGCATTGCCCGGCAGGGGGGTATCGGATTTATTCACAAGAATATGAGCATCGACCGACAGGCCCTTGAGGTTGAAAAGGTCAAGAAATCAGAAAGCGGTATGATCGTCGATCCCATTACGATCGAGCCGGAGCGAAGGATCCAGGATGTTATCGACATCATGAGTCGGTATAAGATCTCAGGCGTACCGGTCGTGAAAGGGGAAAACCTGGTCGGCATCATCACCAACAGGGACCTGAGGTTTGAGACCAACCTGGACCAACCGGTTGAAGCGGTCATGACAAAGGATGATCTTGTCACGGCCAAGGTAGGCATTACTTTAGAAGAATCCAAGGCGATTCTGCACGAGAGGCGCATCGAAAAGCTGCTGGTGGTGGACGACAACGGCAAGCTCGAAGGACTGATCACCATAAAGGATATTGAGAAGATCAAGAAATACCCCAGTGCCTGCAAGGATGATCTCGGGCGCCTGAGAGTGGGGGCCGCGGTGGGTGTGGGGCCCGATATGGAAGAGCGGATTGAAAGCCTGATGAGGGCATCCGTGGACGTGGTCGTCATTGATACGGCCCACGGTCATTCGGAAATGGTGCTCAGAAGCGTGGAGACCGCCAGAAATGCGTTCCCCGGTCTCGAGCTCATCGCCGGCAATGTGGCCACGGCCCGAGGGACCCAGGCCCTCATCGACGCGGGGGCCGATGGCGTCAAGGTAGGTGTGGGACCGGGCTCCATCTGTACCACCCGGGTTGTGGCGGGCGTGGGCGTTCCCCAGATGACGGCGATTCTGGACAGCGCGGCCCAGGCCAGGAAATCGGGAATCCCTGTAATCGCGGATGGGGGGATCAAATTCTCGGGCGATATCACCAAGGCCCTGGCCGGTGGCGCATCCAGCGTCATGATCGGCAGTCTGTTTGCGGGGACTGAGGAGAGCCCCGGAGAGACCATCCTCTTCCAGGGTCGAACCTACAAGGTATACCGGGGGATGGGCTCCCTGGAGGCCATGAGAGAAGGGAGCCGGGACCGGTATTTCCAGGAGCAGGTTGAACTGGACAAGAAACTGGTACCGGAGGGCATTGTGGGCAGGGTTCCCTACCGGGGCCTTCTCACGGATACCATCTATCAGCTGGTGGGAGGGCTGAAGGCCGGCATGGGCTATTTAGGGTGCAGCGATATCGAGGAACTGCAAACCGACCCGGAGTTCATTCAGATTACGGCAGCCGGACTTCATGAAAGTCATGTTCACGACGTGATCATTACAAAGGAAGCGCCCAATTACCGGCTGGAATAGATGCTGGATGCTGGGATGCTGGATGGGACACGGCTCGTGGCTTATGGCTGGGAAGCTGATAATCCGTGAAGCAGGTGAACAACCAAAGCGCCTTTTGCCCAACGCCTTATTCTAACCCAAAAAACCCAATGAACCCGATAAACCCGATGAGTAACGTCTCATGACAACTGACCTTTACACACACAAGATACTTATTCTGGACTTCGGATCGCAGTATACCCAGCTCATCGCGAGAAGGGTCCGGGAGGCCCAGGTATATTGTGAAATACACCCGTTCAACATGCGCCTTGAAGCAATGCGGGATTTCTCTCCCAGAGGGCTGATTCTGTCAGGCGGACCGGCCAGCATCTACGATGAAGGCGCCCCTCTTGCCGACCGGAGAATTCTTGAACTGGGCGTCCCCATTCTCGGAATATGCTACGGCATGCAGTATCTCACCAGGCTTCTGGGAGGGGATGTCGGAGGGGCGGGCGACCGTGAGTACGGCAATGCGATCCTTTTCATTGAAGATGAACGCGATCTCTTCCACGGTTTTGGAAAGGGCGAGGGACGAACGGTCTGGATGAGCCATGGAGACCGGATCGATCGCATGCCGGAGGGATTTGTGGCCCTTGCAAGGAGCAAGAACAGTCCTGTGGCGGCCATGGCCGACGTTTCAAGGAGGCTGTTCGGCGTTCAATTCCATCCGGAGGTCGCCCATACCCCGGACGGATCCAGGATCCTGAGGAATTTCCTTTTCAGGATATGCGGGTGCGAGCCCTCCTGGGATATGGCGTCCTTTGTTCAAGGCACCGTGAAGACCCTGCGAGAGGATATCGGCGATGGCCGTGTGATCTGCGGTCTTTCGGGAGGCGTGGATTCATCCGTAACGGCGGTCCTGCTTCATAAGGCGATCGGGGACCGGCTCGCCTGCATTCTGGTGGACAACGGCCTCCTGAGGAAAGGTGAAGCCCGGGAGGTGATGGAACTCTTCCAGCAGCATTACGGGATGGACCTGCACCTGGTGGATGCATCCAACCACTTTTTGAGCCATCTGAAGGGTGTCATCGAGCCGGAAGAGAAACGAAAGATCATCGGCAGGGAATTCATTTCAATTTTTGAAAAAAAGGCCAGGGAATTAGGCAGAGCACGATACCTGGCCCAGGGTACCTTGTACCCGGATGTGATTGAAAGCGTTTCATTCAAGGGACCTTCCGCCACCATCAAGAGCCACCACAATGTGGGGGGGCTTCCCGATGTGATGAATCTGGAGCTGATTGAGCCGCTCCGGGAGCTTTTCAAGGATGAGGTGCGCCAGGTCGGCACGGAATTGGGGCTGCCGAGGGAACTCATTATGCGGCAGCCTTTTCCCGGCCCGGGCCTTGCCGTAAGGATCCTGGGCGAGATCGACCGGGAGCGGCTCGAAATTTTGCGGGCAGCCGATGCCATCGTCATTGAAGAGATCCGGATGGCGGGCCTTTACGAAAAGGTATGGCAGTCTTTTGCCGTCCTCCTCCCGATCCGTACGGTGGGCGTCATGGGCGATGAAAGGACCTATGAGAATGTGATCGCCGTGCGTGTGGTGGACAGCCTGGATGCCATGACCGCCGACTGGTCAAAGGTCCCCTACGAGGTCCTGGGCCGGATTTCCAACAGGATTATCAACAGCGTGAAGGGCGTCAACCGGGTTGTCTATGACATCTCCTCCAAGCCCCCCAGCACCATTGAGTGGGAATAGGGGATGTGAAGCCGCATATGTTCCGGCTGAATGATCTCATCCTCCTCATTGTCATATTCTCATCCATGCTTGGCGGCATCCTGCTCCCCGGCTGGGCATCCTTGTTCAGGCCCTACCCGGTTTATCTGATGATGCTTCTCCTGTTTCTCAGTTTCTCGTCCATCAGCATTGGAGACGTCCGGGATACGCTGCGCCACCACGCCCCGAGTGTTATCTGGCTTTCTTTCTGCAAACTGATCCTTGTTCCCCTGGCCGTGTACCTGATCTTCAAGGCGGTCTATCCCCCCTATGCCACGGCGGCCCTCCTTCTTACAGGCATATCCACCGGCGTGGTTGCGCCATTCATATCAACGCTTGTCAACGGCAACGTCCATCTTGTGCTGGTCATGGTGGTTGTTTCTTCTTTACTGGTTCCTTTTACACTGCCCGGCCTGGTCGAACTGCTCTTAGGGCGTACCATAGAGATCTCGCTGCCCGGAATGGTGCGCATCCTCTGCATGGTCATCTTTGTTCCGATCCTGGCTGTCGAGACATTCAGACGATGGGCGCCGGGGGTTCTGGCATCCATTCATCGAAAACGCTATCCTATTTCCCTGGCCATTTTTGCCCTTTGCAACCTGGGCGTGTTTTCAAGTTACTCGGATTTCTTTTTCCAGAATCCCGCCACCATCCTTGAGGCTGCCTGCGTGGCCATCGCACTCGGGGGGATCTATCTGCTGGTGGGAATCGCCCTGCTGTGGAGAGGGCCTGTTAAAGACCGGCTTGCCTCCGTCATCGTCTTTGGAAACATGAACAATGTCCTGGTCATCGTGTTTGCCTCGGAATTTTTCGGCCCCCTGGAGCCCACCGTGGCGGCCATGTACATGATCCCCTTCTTTGGACTGATCCTCCCCCTGAGAGGCTATTCGAGGGTCGCTAAATCGTAAGCCTCCTGCAAAGCGGCCCGTGATACGGCGTTCCATGACACGCTTTCCAGTCTCAACAAGTTGGGCCCGGGTCTCACGGATGGTTTCAACCCCTCAAGAAATCAATGGTATAGGATTCCAATCCCGATGGATGTTTGGAAGCATATTTTTTGAGGGCCTTAGCCATCAGCCGAAAGTTGTCCCCGGGGATGGAGTAAGGAATGATGAGCACACCGCAGTGGGTCCGGAGTTCATTGAAAAACTGAACCGTCAGTCGAACAAAATCGTCTCGATTCCGCGTTACCATAGCCATGCCTCCTGAGGCTGCGTATTCCAATTGCTCCCTGTGTGAGGTTTGCGTCCTCTTCACCTCATGTGTGCTGACGGCATCGACCTGATACTCTCTTAACATGTCGGCGACCTTTGGGCTGATGTCCTCATCAAGATAATATTTCATGCTCCGCTTCCAGCAAGAAAAGGAAACTTTTCATAAATACTTTCCCGGGTCCAGCCTTCATTTTGCGCCATAAGACGACCGATCTCATCAGGATATGCGCGATAATAGCCTAAGGCTGCTCTCAATTGGGGTTCAGAGAGCCAGTGAAACGTGGCCCTCAGACGTTCAAAATCCTTCCCCACGCTATTGTAGGCGGCAATTACTTCCCACACTTCTATGCCGGCGCCTGCAATTCGAGCCCTCCGTCCATGGACACCCTCCCCGAAAACAATTCCGGGGCAGCGATGCATCTTAATCGCCTCCTCAAGGAGTTCCTTCGTTACGGTAGAGAAGTCCTTATTCCATTCTTGGGCAATCCCTTGAATACCCTCAACCATTTCTTTGGGAATTCTCATGCTTTTCTGAACGGTTGTCATGTTGCCTCCCGCATAAAAACGAATGACATAGTATTACGATGAAATACGGCGTATGTCAAGCGGCGGTTGTCAAGAAAATCATTTATCATCCAAACATCTCGATCAGGAAGCATAAGAAAAGCAGGCCGAAATCAACCCTGCTGTCATTTCGGTCTTAGAACGAGAATGCCCAGGCTGTTCTTCTCTGCGTCGTGCCGGTTGGGCCAGGCGGGATGGTATCGGCCGCTCAGGTAGAGGGGGATCTGGTCTTTGTAGTTGGGGCTTTTTAGCTGGCCGGACTCACCCGTGGGGAGGATGTGCAGGGAATTGTCCATGTGGGCCAAATCGACGATCAGGCGCATGGAGACCCCGTGGTTGACATGGAAGGGTTTATCCAGGGCGTACTTTTTCTTGTTGACCGTGAGAAGGTTGCCGCCTACCGGGAAGGGTCCCAGGTTGAATATCCGGTCAAGGGGCTTCTTTTTGCCGAGCACATGTTCAAAGGTGAGGGTGTGTATCTCGCCCCACGCCCAATCGGCCATATTGCGCCCCAGTGTCTCTTTCAAAGCTGAAAGGGTCTGCTGGATGCTCAGGGCGATGATGTCGTCCATGGTTTCTTTTTCGTGGAGGGTGTTCACATCGTCGAACCAGATGGAGTCGCCCTTTTTTGTGATGAAGCGCACGGCCCGGGGAGGGAACACAGAGGTCTCGAGGTATTTGTGAAACAGATCCTTTCCCAGTTCATCTTTGAATGTATTGTCCATCAGCTTTCGGTAGATCATCTCAAACAGGCAGGCCGCGGCGCTGTCCCTGTCCATTCTGAAGTTCCAGCCGGAAAGGATCTCCCTTGCCTTATCCCCCTCCGGGTGTGAAAATCGCTTTTCCAGGACCTGGATGATCCTGGGCGTCAGTTCCGCGGCCTGGGGGCAGGTGACATCCCGGTGCATTTCCTTGAAATCGTCCACAGAGAGCTTCCCCTTGGCTGTAAGCATCTGCACGATGCGGGTGATCCGGTCGGCGGGCTCCCAGTAGCGGCTGATCAGGTGCGGATACCCGCTGACCACCTTGTTGTTGGCCGTGGCGATGAAACCGGTTTCGGGGTTGATCCGATGAGGCCTGTCTTGAAAAGGAACGTACCCGGCCCATTCGTACTCGCCGGTCCAGCCGGGAACGGGCAGCAGGCCGTCCCCTCTCGGTCGTACGGGCATGCTCGCGCAGCACCAGTAGCCGATATTTCCCTCTGTATCCGCGAATACGAAGTTCTGGCCGGGCGTTTCCCAGTATCTCAGGGCCTCCTGGACCTCCTGGATATTCTTTGCCTTCAGGAGAAGGGAACCGGCCTGAACCGGCTGCACGGCCTCGGTAAAGGACCAGCGGGCAGAGATCGGATCTTCGCCCGAACCGGGTTTGGGATCCGTAACAATCGGGCCGTGACGGGTCAGCAGGATCTCCGCCCTGACCGGGTCTTTCCCCTTGACCCGGATGGTCTCGATTCTGGCCGTCATGTCTTCCCAGCGGTTTTTGTACCGGTACTGGCGGGGGTTTTCGGGATTGATTTTTTCGATATAGAAGTCCACGTCATCCACCATGACGTTGGTTATTCCCCAGGCGACGTGTCGGTTCTGGCCGCTCGCTATGCCGGGAAGGCCCGTCGCGGCAAACCCTGAAGCGTCGATGGTGGGGCAGACCAAATGGACCTCCCACCAGAACGAGGGGTTGGCAAGGGGAAGGTGGGTGTCGTTTGCCAGGATCGGCTTTCCACTGATGGATTTCTTCCCGGAGACCACCCAGTTGTTGCTGGCCCCCGCAGCCGGGAGGGGGATCAGCCCGTCGAGAGACATGCCGGTGTCAAAAGCGGCAGATGCAAGGAGCGATCGGACAGCCGATTCGGACTGAATGATGAGGGGGGCCTGATCGGGCCAGAGCGGGAAGGCATCTTGAAATTTCTCTTTTCCCACTTTCTTGAGGATTTCCCCGGCCGTCAGATCGATTTTCCAGCCCGCACTGAGGGCCCAGGCGATGACCTTTACGGCAGCGATGTAATCATCCGACTGCCAGGCTTCGGGTTCGTAGCGAAGCAGTGTGAATTCAATGGGGAGGCGATCCTTATGGGTGTTGAGATAGGCGTTGATCCCCTCGGTAAAGGCGTTAACCAGGGGGGCATAGGCTGCGGGCATCTCCCTGTTTACGCCGGCGGCCGTGAGCGTCCTGAAATAGCGGTCCACCTTCACGAAATCCGGGCCGAAGATCTCGGACAGCCTTCCCTGACCCAATCGCCGGGTGAACTCCATCTGCCAGAGGCGATCCTGGGCCATGGCATAGCCGAATGCGAAGTAAAGGTCCGGCTCATTTTGGGCATAGATATGGGGCACGCCGTAGGTGTCCCGGATGATTTCCACCGGCTCTTCGATCCCTGAGATACGGATATCTCCCGAGATCCGGGGCAGACTCTCGGTGACCCTGTGCTGAAACCAGAGGTAGCCGCCTCCTGCCGCCACCGCAATGAGACATGCCATTATCCCGCCGACGATCAGTATCCATTTCTTCATCATCGAGCTCCTTTGCCATTAGCATGAAAGAAGGTTCAGAGGTTCCAAGGTCGAGGCTTAGGCCCCATGCTCGCTCACCGCTTTTCAATTATCAGCAATGGTTATTTGACATTCAGCAAAAAATCCATCAGGGCATGGTTGAATGCCTCGCTCTGTTCGATGTTGGAAAGATGGGCCGCAGAGGGGAGCACCACCAGCTTGGACTGGCGGATGCGGGCGTGCATGGCCCGGGACGCTTCAACCGGGGTCCCGGGGTCATCCTCCCCCACCATGATAAGGGTGGGAACCTTTATCTCGGAGAGTCTGTCTAAGTAATCGAGCCGGCGTATGGCCTCACTGCAGCCGATGTAGCCGTCCACCGGCGTCGCCTGGATATAGCCCCGAATCGCATTCACCATGGGCGGGTTGAGGGCAAGGAAGGGCGGGGTAAACCATCGTTCGAGGGTGGACTGGACCAGGGGCGACATGCCTTCTTTACGGGCCAGGTCAATCCGTTCCTGCCAGATCGGGTCGGCCTCTCCGGGAATGACGGCGGCCGTGTCGCACAGGGACAGGCTCCTGAGCCTCTCGGGATGGTTCAGGGCAATACACTGGCCGATCATGCCGCCCATGGAGAGCCCGACCCAGTGGACCGTGTCGATACCCAGGGCGTCCAGCAGGGCCACAGCGTCTTCCCCCAACTGTGCGAGGGTGTAAGGGGGCGGGGTCGCTTCGGTCTGCCCGTGGCCCCGGGTGTCATAGGCGAGTACGCGAAAACGGCGGCGCAGCAGATCCATCTGAGGCCGCCAGATGAGCAGGCTCGAGGCCAGGGAATGGCTCAGCACCGCCACCTCTGCCTCTTCCTTTCCTGACAGCTCGCAGTTCATATCAATGCCGTTGGCCTTGATCTTCATGGCTTGCCCTCCTTTGGTCCGCATGGCTAACGATTCCCATACCATGGAAAGGCGCCAAGTTCAATCATTATTGCCTTTCAGGGCGTCCGCCGAACCGAACGTCATCCTGTCCTTGATAAGCCGCCGCGAAAGGGATATATTACAGTATTTCCGGTGTATCAGAAAGCCCATGGATTCGTCATACCGTATGGAAAGATCGAAAAGGGAACTTACTCCCCTGAAGGACATCATTTCGGGTCTGCTTACCGACGGGACCCTCCCGTTCAATCCCGATGACATGGATATCTGGAAGGTGTGGGACGACGTGGTCGGTGAAACCATTTCGGAGAGCGCCCGGCCCACACGGATCCGCAAGGGTCGCCTGAGCGTCACGGTCTCCGATCCGGTCTGGCTCCAGGAACTCCATTTCCTGGAATCCGCCATCAGGGAAAAACTGAACAGCAGGCTGGGGCGTATGGCCGTTGAGAGGATAGACTTCAGGGTCGGCAGGCGATAGAGAAATTCCCCTGACCCAGGAGGGGGGGGAGGACCTCAACCCCGGGCCGGCCGCCCTGTGTCGCCTCTATCAACGCCAGTTTGGCGCCTGAATCGACATCCGGGTAATTCAACTGGATCCGCTTCGGTTCCAGCCTGATCCGCCGTAATCGGACAAGGATATCTGTCAGGCGAACGGCCGGATAGATCAGGGCGAACCTTCCTTTCTTCTTCAGAAGATACCCGGCAGCACGCAGGATATCGTCAATGGATGCCAGAAGTTCGTGTCTGGCTATGGCCCTTCGCGGATCCGGGTTGATGCGACCGCTGCTCACCTTTCGATAGGGCGGATTACAGATGATCACATCCGCTGATTCGCCGGAGATGGGCGGATGTCGGATATCTCCCATCACGATGTCCATCCTGTGGCCTAATCCGTTCAGCAGAACATTCCTTATGGCCTGGGATGCCAGTTCTGCCTGGATTTCCAGTCCCAGTGCATGACCCACCGGCTTTGTGAGCAGGAGAATGAGCGGGATGATGCCGCACCCGGTCCCCAGATCCATGACCACATCCCCCGGCCGGATGGTCACAAATTCGGACAGGAGGACGGCGTCTATGGAAAAGCGGTACCCTTCTCTGGACTGGATGAGCCGCAGCCGGCCATTTAGAAAGCGGTCGATAGACTCGCCGGGAAGGAACTGCGGTCGGCTGATGGCTGATGGCTGATGGCTGATGGCAAAAATCTCCGAAATGGAAAAACCGGGAAACCGATGGGAATTCCTAAACTTATAACGGACTGAAATAATTAAATTAGTCTAAAGTGTGAAGTTATGACATTGACTGCAAACTTGAAGCATCCACCATCCAGCATCACGGCACGTGGATGATCTCATAGGGGTCGATCTTATTCAACACCAGACCCGTCAACACCTTGGGATAGAAATAGGTCGATTTCCTCGGCATAACGAGGGCATTTCCGGCTACCTCTTTGACATGCTCCATCCGGGTGGGATTCAGGAGAAACACCATCTGACGTTTTCCCGATGCCACCTCTCCGACAGCCTTCGAGATATTGCTCTGATACTGAAATATCTCCTCGTCATCCAGGTCCTCCTTGGTAAACCCGAGTCCCTTCTGAAAAATAAGACGGGAAAGGACGAGTACATCAAGGGCCTTGAGCGAGGGATGCAGGTCATTGCCCATTTCCCCTCTCATGCCCGGTTTGAGCGAGAGGAGATACCAGCGGTCGCTGTTGTGCATGTACCAGCCGAAAGCGGACCGGTGTTCACCAGCCTTCTCAAGGCGCTGCTTCAGTTCGACCGATGCCTGGGGGATGCTCCGGGTGGCTAAGGGGAAAGACTCTACATCAAACCATCTCGCAGCCTTTTCAAGGAAAGACCCGGCCTCAAAACCTGGAACCTTCTTTAAAAGCCTGTGGGAAGGAAGGATGGTGAGACCCTTGTCATTCATGCTCGAAAGGTACATCATGACGAACTCATAGGAACGGTTCGCCGGTTTCTGCCCGTATCGGGCACGCATCATGTCCCGGTAGTTCCGGGAGGTCTCGTAGCGGTGGTGCCCATCGGCAATGAAGATCGACCTGTCGGCCATTGCCTCGGTCACCTCCTTGAACAGGACTCTTCGGTTGATGATCCAGAGTCGGTGTCGCGTGCCGTCTTCAAGACGGAAGTCCATCTGAGGGGAGCCGGTCAAGGCCTCCCTGAATGTGTTCAGCAACGCATTGCCGGGATCTTCATAAAGACCGAATATCTGACTGAACTGGGCGTTGCACGCCCTGAAAAGCCGAAGTCGGTCATCCCTGTGAGCTGAGAAGGTCCTCTCATGCGGCAGAATCACGCCGGAGTCCGGGTCCTCGATGCGTACAAGGGCAATGATTCCCCATCTGACTCTCTCGGGCTCGCCGTTTTCCGGACTGTACGTCATGGCGGTAACATACAGACACGGCTCCCTGGAACGGATCAGGCTGCCGTCTGACTGCCATCGCTGAAAATAGTCCGCCGCACGGGTATAGACGTTGTCCCAATCCGAGTCGCCGGTCCGTTTTCTGCCTAAAATAAGCCGGATGACATTGTGGGGGTCTTCCTGGTAATATCGAAGCTGTTCCTCTTCGGAAATAACGTCGTAGGGGGGCGCTACCAGGCGGAAAAGGTCTTCTCTCTGGTGGAAGTTATAGGTTAACCCTTTAAAAGGGGCAACAATGGCCATGGATGACTCCTGCAGGCCCGCAATGTCCGAAGGCCTTCTTATGTTTCTGCGTGGCCGGGCGCAGCTCCCGGAACGCCGTTGATCGAATCGTCGGATGATTTCGGGTGAAAACCGAAAGATAGTAATTTCTCTCAGTGGGCGCATTGTGTCAAGTAAATTTAGGGTCAGGAGGGGCTGTTCATGGCTTTAAAAGAGGGTTGCGGTCTCCAGACGGATCATCAGCGGGCAGGCGTGAGCCTGGTCATCGAAGGCGGAACGGCCATTACCATGGTCAAGGGTGAATCGCCCATCCCCGGGGCGAGGATTGTCGTATCCGATGGACGAATTACCCAAATCGGGAAAATCAACGAGGTGCGGCTTCCCCGGGATGACCGGGTTGAAACCATTGACGCCACGAATGCCATCGTCTTGCCGGGTCTCATCAACGCCCACTCACATGCGGCCATGACATTGTTCAGGGGTTTGGCGGACGACCTTCCTTTGAAGCAATGGCTGTTTGAAAAGATCTTTCCGGCAGAGGCAGCCGTCCTGAACCCGGAGACCGTTTACTGGGGCGCACTGCTCGGGTGTCTTGAAATGATCGCCTCCGGCACCACCTGTTTTGCGGACGGATATTTCTTCCAGGATCAGACAGTTCAGGCCGCATGTTCGGCCGGATTAAGGGGGATTGTGGCCCAGGGTGTCCTCGATTTCCCTGCACCCGGCATTCCCGACCCTCGGGAGAATGTCAGGCTTGCCAGGGAATTCGTTGAAAAATGGCTCGGCTTCTCCGATCTCATCACGCCGGGGATTTTCTGTCACAGTCCTCTTACATGCTCAATCCGCACCCTGAGAAAGGCATTGGAGGTATCCAAAGAACATGATCTGCCGCTTCAGATCCATCTGTCCGAGACGGCTGAAGAAGTTCGTGAGATATTGAGGCGATCCGGCAAGCGGCCGGTTCACTGCCTGGATCAGGCGGGTCTGCTGGACAGCTCTTTGATCGCGGCCCACGGGGTGCACCTCGATTTCGACGAGATGAAGCGTCTTGCGGAAACAGGGGTCAAGATCGTACACGTTCCCGAGAGCAATATGAAACTGGGATCGGGTGTGGCCCGGGTCACTGACATGACACGCTGCGGGATCACGGTGGGATTGGGAACGGACGGGTGTGCGTCCAACAACGACCTCGATCTTTTCTGTGAAATGGGGACCGCGGCGAAACTGGCCAAGGTCTTTGATGAGGATCCGTTGAGCCTTGACGCAGGAACGGCCCTGGGGATGGCGACAACGGGCAGCGCTGCTGTCATGGGCCTTGAAGCGGAAATCGGGACGCTTGAAAAAGGAAAAATGGCGGACATTATCATTGTGGACGCGGGCGAGCCCCATCTCTGTCCCATGTACGACCCTGTCTCCGCCCTGGTCTATTCCGCCAACGGCAGCGATGTAAGGGACGTCATTGTAAACGGACGGATTCTCATGAGGGACAGGGCTTTTACGACCATCGATGCGGATGAGGTCGTGGGGAAGGTAAAAGAGATCGGGAAGAGAATTGGGGATTAAGGAATTCAGGGATTGGGGGATTGCGGGAGCAGGGTCGTGATGATGTGAACGGCTTCAAGGTAGTTGTCCGCATAAAGGACCCCCGGGATTTCTTTCCAGGTCTCAAGTCCGATGACCGCTTTCTCTGCCTTGAGGGCCAGGGCTATTTCCGACAGGGTCCCGTATCCTCCGGCTACCGCAACAAGGATATCGGATGAGCGGACCAGCAGAAGGTTGCGTCCGTCCCCAAGTCCTGTGGGGAGCGCAATGGTGATATAGGGGTTGGCCGAGGTCCTGTCGAGCCCGGGAAGGATCCCCACCACCATGCCGCCCGCCTCGACGCATCCCCGTGCCGCCCCTTCCATGACACCCGTGAGCCCGCCACAGACAAGGATCCATCCCTTTTTCCCTATCTCGAAACCAAGCTTTCTGGCAGTTTCACAGGTGGAGGCGGGGCATATGCCGGCCCCTATCACGCCGATATAGTTCCTCATTTCCAATAAACCCTCCTTCCAGTTCAGAAAAACGATTGCCTTGAGGGCGCTTTATTGCTATTTAAGGGGCACAGGACGATCAACGGTCTCTACTATACTGTTTTAGAAAATGACCTTGGCGGAGTAAAAGACAGGGGTATCGCCGGTTCTTTTGAAACTCCATACCCGGTCGGGCGCGTAACTGCAAGCCTTTTTATCTACGAGGGCAACCACAGCAATATCATACAGGGTGATTACAGCATATGGGTAAAAGAAAAAATACAGGCCTGATACTGGCCGTTATCTCCATACTTATTGTCGCAGGGCTTCTCTGCTGGTTTTTGATGACCATTTTTGAGTCGGAAAAACCCCAGATCCAATTGGCGCCATTACCCAAGTTTCTTACCGAAAAACAAGAGGTGGCGCTGACTGTCGTTGATATGAAAAGGGGGATCCGGCGAATCGAGGCATGTGTGAAGCAGGCAGGCAGAACGATAACCGTTTTCGAAAAGGCGTTCCCTTTTGAAGGCCTGCTGAATCGCGAGGGCACCCACCGGCTCGAGACCCGGTTCCCTGTGGATCCCTCCAAACTGAATCTGGCGCAGGGACGGGTAGACCTCTGTGTATCTGTCTGGGATTATTCCAGGAGAGGCGGAGGGGATGGAAACCTGTCCATATTCGAGCATCCAATGACCGTCGACACCATTCCCCCGTCCATCAGGACCTTGAGCAGGCTCAACTACATCAACGTGGGCGGAAGCGGACTGGTTGTTTACCAGACGACCTCTGACGCGACCAGGAGCGGCCTCTTTGTCAATGACACTTTCTTCCCCGGCTTTCCAGCTGCAGAAGGATCCGAGGAGGGGATGCATGTCTGCTATTTCGGTATTCCCCTCGATATCAAAGGAAACCCGGAAACCTACCTCTGGGCTGAAGATGGGGCAGGCAACCATTCCAGGGGCATATTTCACTGTCATATTCGTCAGAAGCGCTTCCGGACGGATAAGATCAACATAACCGACCGGTTTTTGGAGCAGATCTTGCCCTATTTTTCGTCGTATCTTAGCAGTGTGGAAGGTCAGGAAATCACTAAGTTTCTTAAGATCAATCAGGACCTGAGGCGTGAAAATGCACTCACTTTTTACAACATGAGGACAAAAACAAGTCCTGAGAGGCTCTGGGAAGGAGTCTGGCTGAGACTCAAGAATGCCGCGAACATGGCACGATTTGGAGATCATCGGGTTTATTATTACGGAGGGGAGAAAGTCGACGAACAGACCCATATGGGCGTGGATCTGGCCTCTCTGGCCAATTCCGAGGTTCGGGCTGCCAACGACGGGCGGGTTATTTTTGCCGAGAACCTTGGCATTTACGGACAGACCGTGGTCCTGGATCACGGGCAGGGCCTTGCTTCTACCTACTCCCATCTCAGCAGCATCAGCGTGCAGATGGGGCAGGATGTCAAGAAGGACGAGGTCATCGGAGTGACCGGACAGACCGGGCTGGCCGGAGGGGACCACCTCCATTTCGGCGTCATGGTCAACGGTCTGTTCGTCAATCCGATCGAGTGGTGGGACAGTCACTGGATTGAGGACAACATCACCAGAAAGCTGGACATGCTGAAGCGCTGAAACTCTATTTTCCCTTGACAGGTATTCCCAGCAACGCTTTTGCAAGCCGGATTTTTTTGTCCAGTTGCCCCTCTCTGAAGATCATCACCCGCTGTGCCTGCGGGGAACCGGCGCCGTGCATCGATTCCACCAGGGCGGTTCCTCCGGTCATGGCCTCGATCAGGCGGGCAATTTTGATGCGGTGTCTGGTGGGAATGCCTTTGGCCCCCGAGAAATATTTTTCAACCAGATGACCGATCTCTTCGCTTTCCAGATCATACTGGCTGGGAAGCGTGGCGATAAAACCCCCTGCCAGGTCGACGGCCAGACGGGCGATTTCAAAGTGGAAGCGGGTCACGTTCTGCTTGCAGACATTGGCCAGCATGGTGTCCACCATGTAGGCCCCTGAAGCGGTGGGCCAGCCTTCCGCCGAACAGGCAATGGAGGAACTGTAAAGGGTCTCGCCCAGATGGATCATTTCCGTGACTTTATCCCTGACATGCGAAGCCCCGGCTGTCCCCTGGATCTGCGCTAAATAACTGACGGCCCCGGTCAGGACATCCATGAGGCCGGTCTTGCATGCCCCGTAATTGGCGCGGTGGTGGGACGCAAACCGGTAAACGAGCGCCCCTGTAAAATCTGTCTCGCCGTCCATGAACACCCGCTCCGTAGGAACAAAAACGTCTTCAAAGGCGATGACCGCTTCTCCGCCCACGGCCCCGAAGGAGGGCTTGCCCGCGTCAATTCGCTCCCTCCTGTCGCGGCGGTCGTCGTTTGCCTGGCGGCCAAAAATCATGGTGATCCCGGGTGCGTCAATGGGTATGGCGCAGACCACGGCATAGTCCTTTGAGCGTTCGTCCATGGCCGCGGTGGGCATGACCAGGATCTCGTGCGAGTTCACGGCCCCGGTCATATGGAGCTTGGCCCCCCTGATGACGATCCCGTCATCCCTTCGCTCGACCACATGCACATACTGGTCCGGATCAGGCTGATCCGCGGGCCCCTTGGATCGGTCGCCTTTGGGATCCGTCATGGCCCCCACCACCATCAGATTTTCATCCTGAATCCGGATCAACCATTTTTTGAACCGCTCCAGGTAGTCGGTGCCGTGTTTTTCATCGATTTCATAGGCCACGGAGTAGGTGGCGTTGATTCCATCATGGCCCACGCACCTCTGAAAACAGGTCGCTGTCTTTTGACCCAGCACCCGCAGGAGCTTGATTTTCTTGATCAGGTCCTCGATGTTCTGGTGCACATGGGTGAACCGGCTGATGGTCCGGCCGGTTAGATGCGAGGTGGCCGTGGCCAGGTCCTTGTGCTCATCATCACTGGCCAGCGCATAGGTCATGGCCGCTGCGCGCACATGGGGGGCCGTGGCCGGATGACGGGTCACATCTTCAATCTTTTTGCCCTTGTAATAGATCCTCGGGTTGAGCGTTCTGAGGCTTTCAATGTATTCCGCTCCATTCTTCAGTTTCATGATGTCTCCTTCATTCAGTCGTTGATGTTTCCTTTTCTCTCAGGGTTCGGCGGAGGAATTTGCCTGTGAGTGTCTTGGGGATTTCAGGGACAAACTCGACGTTCCTCGGGTACTTGTAGGCGGCCATACGGGCCTTGCAGAAGGAGATGATGTCTTCAGCAGTAACGGCGTCCCCCATCCCTTCCTTCAAGGCCACAAACGCCTTGACCGTCTCGCCCCTGTATGGATCGATCTCACCTACAACTGCGGTTTCTTTGACCGCCGGATGCTGGTAGATCACGTCTTCCACGTCCCGGGGCCAGACCTTGTAGCCGGACGCCACGATCATGTCCTTTTTCCGGTCCACCACATAGAACCAGCCGTTTTCATCCATCTTGCCCACATCCCCGGTGTAGAGCCACCCGTCACGGATGGCGTGGGCGGTCTCTCCGGGTTTCTGCCAGTAGCCCGGTATGATGATGGGCCCCGAATCAACAATTTCCCCGACCTCTCCGGGCGGGAGTTCCCGGGTTCCTTCCTCCAGATCCATGATTTTCATGATGCAGTTGGGCACAGGGACCCCTACTGAGAGCGCCCCGCTTTCCGGGTCCACGGGGGCCCTCCTGCCCCAGGGTACAATATGGGAGGGGGAGTTGGTCTCTGTCATGCCGTAGACGTTATACAGATACAGACCTGTCCGTTTTTGGAACTGCCGCACGGTGGCCTCCGAGACAGGGGCCCCTCCGCTGTACGCCTTGATGAAGCTTGAGAGGTCTCTCTTTCCGATATCGGGATGGTTCAGCAGGGCAATGTAGACGGTGATCGAGGCGACCGTCACCGTGGCTTTCCACTGCTCGATAAGACGGAGGGTCTCACCCGGATCAAAACGGTAATAGAGGACCACCGGGATTCCGGCCAGCGCGGCAATAGCCAGATGGGCCACCTCTCCGGTTACGTGAAAGAGGGGGGCCACGCCCAGCACAACATCATGGGCGTCAATTTTCTGCATGGCCTGATAGACGCGGGCATTGAAGGCAATGTTGCCATGGGTGTTCATGGCGCCTTTGGGCGGACCGGTCGTCCCTGAAGTATAGGTCAGGTAGGCGATGTCGTCAGGGATGACGGCAGGATCAGACGGCTTCCTGCCCTGAAAGTCCTTCATCAACCGGCGCATGTTTATCGTGCCGGAAACGGGGGTCTTTTGTGTCCGTTTCAGGGGGCCGGGAAGGTCGGGATCCGGTAAAAGGAAATCCAGGGGCGATGTGGTAATGACGGTTCTGACAGCGGTATGGTCCAGAAAGGAAAGATCCAAACCGGACGCGATTTCGTCAAGGGTCACAAAGAGCGTGGCGCCTGAGTCCTGACAGAAATAGGTCAGTTCCTTTTCCTTGTACATGGGGTTGAGTGGGACCACAATGGCCCCTGTCTTCCAGGCGGCGTACGCGGCAATGGGAAACTGCGGGACATTTTGAAGGTCGATGGCGATCCGGTCTCCCTTTTGAAGGCCCATATCCTGAAAGGCCGCAGCCAGCTGATCCGAGAGCGTATCGATCTCTTTGTAAGTGATTTTCTGATCGAAGTAGTATACTGCCGGCGCCTCGGGTGCGCGGACCGTTGATTTCCTGAAGTCTCCGATAGCCGTATCAGGGGTGACCTCCAGGTCGCCGGGGGCCCACTCCGGGTAATGCTTCAACCACGGTCTGTTTTCATAGACGGAACCCATGTCAGCCTCCTTCAAGTCACCAGGCGGTCCATCCGCCATCGATATAGAGGGTCTGTCCGGTTATGAAGTCCGAAGCCGGGGCCGCCAGAAAGATGACGATCCCTTCCAGTTCCGGCAGATATCCCCAGCGGCCCATCGGGGTTCGCTGATTGATGAAATGGAACCGCTCGGGATCGTCGCGGATCTGCTTCACCATTTCGGTCTCGAAATAGGTGGGACCGATCGCATTCACCCGGACCCCATGCCTGGCCCACTCGACGGCCATGACCTTTGTCATCTGGTCGACGCCTCCCTTGGCAGAGGCATAGGCCACCTGGTGGGGAAGGGCAATTTTTCCCAGGATAGAACTCATATTGATGACCTTGCCGTAGCCGCGCTCTACCATCTGGGGGGCGACAGCCTGCGCCACCAAAAAATATCCCTTGAGGTTGGTCGTGAGGATGAGGTCCCAGGCTTCTTCCGGAAAGTCGAGAACCGCTACCCTGTGGTTCAATCCGGCGTTATTGACAAGGATGTCCACCTTGCCGAAATGCTTCAAAATGCGATCCACACCCCCATGGACGCTTTCCCTGGATGTGACGTCCAGTACAAAGCCTTCGGAACGTCTCCCCAGCGCCCTGATGGCTCTCGAAACCCGTTGAAGGTCGCCGGTGTTCCGGCCGCACACGGCGATATCGGCCCCTGCTTTCGCCAGGGCTTTGGCCGCAACTTCTCCCAGACCACGGGTGCTGCCGGTCACCATGGCCACCTTGTCGGTCAGGTCGAAGATTTGTAAAGGCATGGCGCCCTCCGCAGGTGGAATGGTGAGTGCTTCGTTCATGAATTCAAACGGCGATGCACGGGCGCCGGCATGAAATGACTTCCCATGGATCGTCTTCTGTATCTTTTACCCTTATTTTCAAAGGCTGTCAATACAGGGTCCGATTTCGCCTTGACACCCCGCGAGTGAGTTGGTATGAATTATGGCTGTCAGGATATGCCGGTGTTCATGCTTATCACGCACATCATGCTTCACAAACTCACATTTCAGGCATCTCAAGCGGACGAACGCTTTTTCTCTTCTCATAGGATTCCAATGCTGGCGTGTGCTCTACCGTCTTGTATCTCAGGGTTTTAGGAATACAAAATATCGGAAACTTCTAAAACAGGAGGAGGATGGCCATGGAAAACAGAGGATTGACCAGAAGGGATTTTATGAAGGCAAGCGTTTTGACGGCCGGCGCAGCGGCTTTAGGCCCGGGTATTCTGAAGCCGGTCGGGGCGTGGGCGGCGACTCCCAAGATCAAGGGTCCTGTTAAGGTTGGGTACCAGGCGATTATGTCCGGGGCCCTGGCCGGTTATGGGGAGTTCCACAAGATGGGCGCCGTGATGGCCATGGAGGAGATCAATGCGGCCGGTGGCATTGCCGGGGTCAAACTGGAAATCGAATTCAGAGATTCCACGCTCAAGGCCCCTGAAGCCATCAAGAATGCACGCTATTTTGTGGACAGCTGGGGGGCTGACTTCCTGGCGGGCGTGGATTCGTCAGGTCAGGCCCTGGCGCTGGCCCCTGTGATGAAGGAACTGGACCGCATCTTGATGGTCACCCACGCGGCCACCGAGAAGCTGACCGAAGAGCAGGTCTACAAGAACGGGATCAAACAGGTCTTCCGCATATGCACCCCTACCTACCAGGACGGCAATGCCGCGGCGTTCGTTGCCAAAGACCTTCCTGCCAAGACATGGGCGACCATAAGCCCCAAATATGAGTATGGTTACACCTGCTGGAACATGTTCAAGAACACGCTCGGCAAACTCAACCCCGATACGAAATATATAGCAGAATCGTGGGCCCCCTTTGGCACCACCGATTTCAGGCCCCATATCAACACCATTATGGACGCAAACCCTGAAGGATTCTATTCCACTGAATGGGCCGGGGAACTCATCACCTTTGTCAAACAGGCCAGGCAGGCCGGGATGTTTGATAAGATCAAACACGTGATGTTTCCGGTAGGCGCTGCCATGGATGTGCTGGAAGGGCTCGGAAACGAGATGCCTGACAATATCTGGATGTCCGGCCGGTATTTCTTCCAGTATCCTGACACTCACATGAACAATGACTGGGTGGCCCGGTTCCACAAGCGCTGGAATCATTACCCGGCCTATGTGTCTGAAACCGGCTACTCCACCATGTATGCGTTCAAAAAGGCTGTGGAGGCAGCCGGATCCAAAGAGACGTCCAGCGTCATAGACGCCCTGGCGGGCATGATGCTGGCCTCTCCCGCCGGATACCGGAATTTCAGGAAGGAGGACCATCAGGCCATGTACGATGTGCCCTGGGGCCTGACCCGGTCCGATCCCAAGTATCCGTTTAAAGTGATGGGCAAGCAGGTCCTCGTCCCGGCCACGGAATGCTTTAACCGTCCGCCGTTTGAGGGTCCGGAGACCATGCCGCCTTTTTAGGGTCGTGAGTTCCAGTGAAAACGGGTAACCGGCCGCCGGGTTGAGATACGGGGTCGGCGGCCTGAGTTTTTGGACCGGGTAACCGATTCGGCAGGGTCCGGCTTATAAGACATACCTGTGGAGGCCGATTTCGATGCTGGAGTCCATCGTCCATGTCTGTTTGGCCGGTTTGTCCACCGGCATGTTTATCTGGCTCGTGGCCAGTGGTCTGACGCTTATCTTTGGCGTCCTGGGGGTCCTTAACTTTGCACACGGCAGTTTCTATATGTTAGGGGCCTATTTCTGCTTCACCCTGCTTGGCTTTATGGAGGAGAATTTCTGGCTGGGTCTTTTGCTTGGACCTTTATGCGTCTGTGCGGTCGGCTTTGTGGTGGAGAGGTATTTTCTGCGGTACGTCTATCACCTGGCCCTTCCCTACCAGCTCTTACTGACCTTTGCCTTTGTCCTTCTCTTTGATGATCTGGTCAAGGTTGTCTGGGGGGCCGGGTCGATCGGCTCCCCAACTGTTCCGGGGCTTTCCGGTTCCATACCCATCCTGGGCCGGCGCTTTCCCGTGTACAGTCTCTTTATCATCGGGGTGGGACCGCTGGTGGCCATCGGCATGTGGGCGCTGCTGGAGAAAACCTGGTGGGGCCGCATCATCCGCGCCGCCTCTTCAGACCGGGAAATGGCATCGGCCATCGGTGTCCGGGTTCCGGCGCTTTTTACGGCCGTATTCATCTTTGGAACCTGGCTGGGGGCCATGGGCGGCGGGCTTGCGGTCCCATACGTCGGCCTTATGACCCCGGGGATGGGGGAAGCTATTATCATCGATGCCTTTGTGGTGGCCGTTATCGGAGGTCTCGGCAGCCTCAAAGGGGCCTTTTTGGGGGCACTTATTATCGGTCTCCTGTCTTCCTTCGGCACCCGCTTTATTCCTACCTTTGACATGTTCCTGACATTCATCCTGATGGCCGCGGTTTTGCTCTGGCGACCTCAGGGTCTGTTTGGGGAGGCCGGCTGAATGAAGCGCTTCCGGACCTACATCTTCATTGCCTTGACCCTTGCAGGTCTGGTGGCCATCGGTCTTTTTGCAGGGAGGTTTGTGGTCTATCTGAGTATGCGGGTTTTCATACTCTCCATCTTTGCGTTAGGGTACAATCTCCTCCTGGGACGTACCGGACTGCTCTCCTTTGGCCACGCCGCCTTTTACGCAGGTGGCGCCTACGGATTGGGATTGATCTCCATTCATGTGACGACGAACCCCCTGGCGGGGATCATCGCGGGGGTGGCATTGGCCTGCATCATGGCCCTTGTGATCGGGTTCTTTTGCGTCCGGCACACAGAGATCTATTTCGCCATGCTGACGCTCGCCTTCGGAATGATGGTGTTTTCTCTGATCTGGAATCTGAGAGATGTGACCGGCGGCGACGACGGGCTCATAGGAATCGTGCGCGCGCCGATCTCTCTGGGTTTTGTGAGCATTCCCATATCCGAAACAAGCCATTACTATTTCTTTGTGCTTTTCTGTTTCATCCTCACCGTTGCCCTTATCTATCTGATCAGACGGTCTCCCTTCGGGCTGGTCCTCTCGGGAGTTCGCGAGAACGACCTGCGTGTTGAGTTCGCGGGCCTGTCGGTCAGGAATTACCGGTTGGCTGCATTTGTTATCTCAGGCGCGTTTTCAGGGCTGGCAGGCTCACTGGGAGCACTCCTTGAGAGCTACACCAATCCCTTCTCCGCCCATTGGAGCCACTCGGCCGAGCCGATCCTGGTGAGCCTCATCGGCGGGATGCAGACCTTCACCGGACCGATTGTGGGGAGTGTGGTTTTTATCGTCCTCCGGGAGATTATTGAGAGGTTCACACAGAACTGGATGCTCTGGTTCGGTCTTATCCTGCTGGTGATTATCATGGGCCTCCGGGGAGGCGTTGTGGGGGGGATCGCTCAGCTGTTTCGCAGGGAAAGAGGTCACGCTGCGAAATCGGGAGGCAGCCGGTGAACATACCGCTTCTGGAGATCAAAAGCTTGAGCAAGGCGTTTGGGAAGGTTATCGCGGCCAGTGACGTCAACCTGGCCTTTGAGGCAGGTGTCCTAACATCCATCATCGGTCCCAACGGCGCCGGGAAATCCACACTGATCAACATGCTGTCCGGTTCTCTCCCTGTGGACTCAGGACGGATATTTTTTCAGGGCGCGGATATCACCCACCTGCCCATTCACCTCCGGGTAAAAATGGGCCTGTGTCGATCCTTCCAGGTGGTGAATATTTTCCCCGACCTGACGGTTTTTGACAATATCCAGATCCCGGTACTGGCCGTACACCGAAGGGCCAGACGTTTGTTTCGTCCTGTGGCACGGGAAGCGCGTGTTCGCGAAGAGGTTAACCATGTCCTGGATCGCGTAGGGCTCGCGGCGGAGAGCCGGACCGTTGCCGGCACCCTGTCCCACGGTGACCAGCGTTTGCTGGAGGTGGGCATCGCCCTGGCCGTGAGACCGCGGCTTCTTTTCCTGGACGAACCCACTGCAGGCATGAACCCTGTGGAGCGGGTGAGGGTTCTCGAGAATATCAGAGGCTTATCCGAGGAGGGCAAGACAACCTTTGTGATTGTGGAGCACGATATGGACATCGTATTTTCGCTGTCCGACCGGGTGGTGGTTCTTCACCACGGCGTGGTTATTGAGGACGGCACAAAGGAGGATGTACAGAAAAGCGCCCGGGTAAGGGAAGTATATTTGGGGGAAGAGGTGATGACATGATCCTCCAGGTTCACTCTATCAACACCTACTACGGCACATCTCACATCCTCCAGGACGTCTCATTCCAGGTGGAATCGGCCGAGGTCGTCGCACTGCTGGGTCGAAACGGCGTGGGCAAGACTACCACCCTGCGATCGGTTATGGGATTGACGACGCCTAAAAGCGGATCCATTCGTTTCAAGGATATGGAAGTCATGGGTAAGGCGCCTTATGCCATGTCCTGGCTTGGACTGGCCTATATGCCCGACGACCTGCGCATTTTTCCCGATCTTACCTGCGAGGAAAACCTGGAGATCGCCCGCCGGCTCTCACGGCATTCGGGTCACTGGAATCGTGAGCGGGTGGAAGCGCTTTTTCCCGTGCTGCGGGCGCGGCGAAAGCAGAAGGGGGTGAACCTCTCAGGTGGTGAAAAGAAGATGCTCGGTTTAGGACGGGCCCTCATGGCCAATCCCGGGATGATCCTCCTGGATGAGCCTTCGGAAGGTCTTGCGCCGCTGGTCGTGCGCAGCCTTATGGAGGTCATCCGGGAGATTCGGGAAAAGGAGATGACCCTTCTCCTGGCAGACCAGAATCTGAAGTTCTGTCGCCGGATCTGCGATAGAGGTTACATCATCGAGAGGGGGTGCATTGTGCATGAGGGGACCATGGATGCCATCTGGGGCGATGAAGAGGTGATCAAGAAATACCTGGTGCTTTAGCCTGCTCAGGGCTCGCCGCCGTATCCCGTTTTAAGGCCTTTTGACCGTTAAAGGCGCCTTGACCCTGGCGCAGGAATGTCCGCTGTCAGTCCTCTTCAGGGGGGACCCCCTGTTCATCCCAGCCCCTCACCCTGTAGTAATCTCTGAGGAGTTGGTCCATCTGTTCCTCGGTTATAATCTTTTGGGTTTCAGGCAGGACCTCTTTGTGAAAACGCTTTGGTAGCTTATCCTCCTGGGGCGTCAGCCCTTCCCGGATGTTGAAACGCCGGGTTGCGCTGCTGATGCGGCCGGCGATCGCCTTCATCTTCTCCCTGTCCAACTGCAATCCCGTGATCGACTTGATCATGGCGCTCAGATCTTCCCATTGATAAAGGTCACGATAGAAACGGCAGAGTATGAGTGTGTCAAAGATAATCAGCCTGTCTTCCCATTCGGCAAACATCTCCGCTTTCCCCTCTATCTGATCGGGTTCAATCATCTTGCTTAACTCCGGCTTGTAAAATGTGGCCCTCAGATGGCACGCACCTCTTGGAGAGGTCCCGTAGGCCAGCCCCATCCCTTTCAGAACACGGGGATCATAGCCGGCTGGTTCCAATCCTTTGACGTGGATGGCCTGGTCTTCCATGCCCCATTGCCTGGCAGCCGACGTTATCCCCCGCGAAAGCACGTTGCCGATCCCCCGCCGATAGGCCATATCCTGCAGCAGCCCGGCGATTTTGTCGGGTTGGCCGTAATCGATGTCGTAGTCAATCTTTCCCTGGCGGGCCGCCTCGATGGCAAAGGCGATCAGGTTTCCGGCACTGATGGTGTCCATGCCTAAACGGTCACAGATGTCGTTAAGATAGGCGATCTCCTCTATGCTGTCTACTTCGCAGAGGCCGCCGAAGGCGTAGATGGTTTCGTACTCGGGGCCTTCAATCCTGAGGCCCTTGTGCCGCCCCTCCTTTACGACCGAGAGCCGCCCGCATGCGATAAAGCATTTGAGACATGCGTTGGGCCTTACGTCAAGGCGGGCATGCAGTGCACCGGCGTTGATGCTTTCTCTATGGACAGCCTCGCCCCTGTGCCAGTACCGGGTCGGAAAGCTCCCCACGTTGCTCATGATGTCCACCATCATCGGGGTACCCTTGCTCTTGTATGCCTGCACGCCCGCGTCATCCCTGGCGTCACGACCAAGATCCTTTACATATTTTCTTACCAGATCCGGGTCCGCCACTTCCTTTTTTTGGTTCCCCCGGAATGCGATCGCCTTGATCTTTTTGGCGCCGATGACAGCGCCGACGCCTGTTCGCCCGGCACTCCGCCAGTAATCATTTTCAATGACAGAGAAGCTCACGCCATTTTCGCCTGCCGGACCAATGCACACCACGCCGCATTTTTTTGCATCGGGGCGGTGTTCCCTGATCCATGATTTGACGCGATCCTCTGTCTCAAAGGTATCCAGACCCCAGAGACCTGCTGCGTCGTGAAAGAAAATGCCTTGATCTGAAATCTCAATCCAGCAGGGTATGTTCGAGATGCCGTGGAGCACAACCGCATCAAATCCGGTCCTGGCCATGTAATCCCCCACGGTGCCCCCGGAGTAGGATTCAGCGTAGAAACCTGTCTGGGGGGATTTTGTGTAGATACCGTACCGGCAGGACCCCCATATGGGTGTCCCGGATACCGGACCTGTGATCAGGATGAGGTGGTTTTCAGGCCCCAGCGGGTCGACACCCGGGGGATTGTTCTCTAAAAGGAGATGCGTGGCAAGTCCTTTTCCCCCCAAATATTTTTCAAGGACCTCGTCAGACAGGGGTTCTGTTTGTGATCGCTTATCAGAGAGATTGATCCTCAAAATCTGATTATAAAAACCTTTCATGATACCGTCCTCGATTTCAGATTTAGTAACTCTTTTTGATAAAATGATTCGCAACAGGTTCGGCCCATGGGCCTCCTGCCATGTTTTCAGATGGCTAACATGTTACCAGATTTATTGTTTCATGTCTTGGCCTCATTTAAAGTGCCGCCCTATAAATTTCTTCCGCGTCCTTCAGGGACATGATACGGGGATTGTTTGCCAGAAGCCGGGTCGCCTTCATGACACCCTCAGCTAAAACGGGGAGATCCTTTTCGCCAATTCCGAATTCGGATAAATGACCGGGGACCCTCAGATCCAGTGCCAGCCTCTCGATGGCCTCGACGGACATTTCTGCTCCACCCAGATCGTCGAGATCTTCCACCGGGAGGTCAAAGGCTTCGGAGATATCGGCGAACTTGCTCAGGTTCCCCAAAAGGTTGAACCGCATGACATGGGGAAGCATCAACGTGTTCGCGATCCCGTGGGGGATATGGAATTCGGCGCCGATGGGATATGCAAAGGCGTGAACCGCCGTGACGCCTGCATTGGCAAAGGCCATCCCTGCCAAGAGGCTTCCCTCCATCATGGCGGAACGCGCCTCCAGATTGTGCCCGTTGGCATAGGCGGTGCGGATGTTGTGATAGATGAGTGTCATGGCCCGGAAGGCCAGGGTGTCTGTCATGCCGGTTGCATTCACCGAGGTGTATGCCTCAATGGCGTGAATCAGAGCATCCATGCCGGTTGCTGCAGTGATCTCCTGCGGAAGCGCCAATGTGAGTTCCGGGTCCAGCAGGGCAACTGAAGGGAAAAGGTGTGATGTCACGATCCCCTTTTTCAGCTTCTCGCCCTCATCGGAAAGGATAACGATCGGGGTGACTTCACTTCCGGTTCCTGCGGTGGTCGGCACGATAATCGTCGGCAGGCCCTGATTCGGGACCCGATCGATACCGAAAAAATCGGCAACCGAACCTTCGTTGGTGGCCATGATCGCTGTGGCTTTGGCAATATCGATAGGGCTCCCGCCGCCGAATCCAATGATAAGGTCGGCCTTTTCCTCCGCCGCCATCCGAACGCAATCGGAGACGATCTCATATCTCGGGTCCGGTTCCACCCCGTCAAAAACAGCGTGTTCGACCCGGGAATCTTCCAGTGCCTTCAGCGCCGGGGCCAACAGACCTGCCGCCAGAACGCCCTTATCGGTTACAAATAAGATCCTTTTTCCATTAAGCTGACGGATTTCATCCACAAGCTGATTCAGTGCCCCAGGCCCCATGACAATCCGTGGGGGTGTCCTGAAAACTGTCACTCTGTTCATCTGAATGCTCCTTTTGCCGAATTCTTGTTACCGGCCTCCGGCTCGTAGGCCCTACGGCTCGGAGAGATGCCGGTTGCCGGTTCCGGATACTTCTGATCTCTGTGCTGCTGCCGGTTAAGCCGTACTTATTTGCCCACTAACTTCATGAGCTGTTCGTCTTTCAGGATTTCCGAAGGTGCTCCTTCGAATATGATCTCGCCCCTTTCGATGATATACGACCGCTCTGCGACCTGAGAGGCATTGTGTACATTGGACTCAGCCAGCAGGATTTCGGCGCCAAGGTCTTTTTTGATGCTTACCATTGCGTCGCTGAAGGCAGTCACCACCAGTGGAGAGAGACCTTCAAAAGACTCGTCTAAAAGTACGAGTGAGGGACTCAAGGCCAGCGCCCTTGAGACAGAGACCATCTTTTTTTCGCCGCCGCTCAGGGTATCGGCCCGTCTATGTATCAGTTTTTCTATGGCAGGGAAGATATGAAAAGCCTGTTCAAAGTTAAATGATCCAGCGCGCTCGGTTCTGCTTGTGATCCAGAGCCCTAACTGGATGTTTTCCTCCACGGTAAGTTCTCCGAACAGTCTCGAGTCTTCAGGGGCATAGGCAATGCCGGCCATGACCCTCTCATGGGAGCTCATAAGGGTGATGTCATTATCATTGAAGAGGATTTTTCCTATCCGGGAAGGATATAGCCCGATAACGCTTTTCAAAATGGAGCTTTTTCCGGCGCCATTCCGGCCAATAAGACAGACAATTTCCCTCTTGTCCACGCGTAACGAACAGGCTCTCAAAATGTTCGTGGCGCCCATTCGGCAGTGAAGATCTTCTATCTTGAGAGACATATTAAGCCCTTACACCAAATAAGATTTCTTTGACATTATCCTGTTCCATGATTTCCTTTGGTTTTCCATTGGCGATAATGACGCCCTCGCTCAATACCAGCACCCTGTCCGAATAGTCAGACACGATGTCCATGTCATGTTCAATGATCATGCAGGCCATTTTTTCACGCCTGATAGCGGAAACGATCGTGTCCATGACCTTGAATTTATCACCGGTCGCGACACCGCTGGTAGGCTCGTCCAACAAGAGGAACTTTGATTTCAGGGCAAAGGCCATGGCCGTGTCCAATATCTTCTTATCGCCCTCCGAGAGGTTCGGAGGCGTGAGGTCCTTCTTTTCCGAGATGCCGAAAAGATCCAGGATTTCTATGGCTTCCTGTGTGATGGCCCTGTAATAGCTGGCAGGAAGAATACCTCTTTTTATTTTTCCATATACTGAGAAAAGACAGGTCCTGACATTGTCCAGAACCGAGCTGTCTAAAAAAAGGTTTGTTATCTGAAAGTTGCGGGCTACCCCCATCTTGATCCGTTTATAAGGCGAGGCGAACGTGATATTGCGATCCAGAAATTCTATCCTTCCTGAAGTCGGGAGAATATGCCCGCTGATCAGATTGACCAATGTCGTTTTACCTGCCCCGTTGGGGCCGACCAGAGAGACAATTTCATCGGCTCTTACTTCAAATGCAGCACAGTCGATGATTCTGACCTTTCCAAAATCCTTTTTAAGTTCCTTAACCCTTAGCATTGAGCGACTCCAGTGGAAGGGGCGCGTCTCATCTTCGAGACCAGCTTGACAAACCCGCCGGTGATCCCCTCGGGGAGGAGAAGGACCAATATGATGAGGGTGGCCCCAATCAGAAACATCCAGTATTGCGTGATGCTGACCGCATACAATCGTAAATAGGTAAACAGAATAGCACCGATGATGGGCCCTTCAAAGACCATGAATCCGCCTAAGAGGGTCATGTAGACAATTTCGCCGGAAAAAACCCACTCGGCAATCTCAGGAGTCACGTGGCCGTTGACAAAACTCCACATCGCGCCGCCTAACCCGGTAAACAAACCTGAAAGGATAAAGGCATAAAGGCGATATCGGCGAACCCGGATACCGATCATTTCCGCCCTGACCTCGTTATCCCTGATAGACTGCAAGGCCTTTCCAAAAGGAGAATTGACAATGGCGAACATGATGATGGTGGCGGCAGCAAATACGCAGATGAGTAGATAATAGTAGGCGCCCGAGAGAAATTCAAAGCGCTTCATGCCTTCGAAGGACTTCCCAAACATGACGGGCAACTCAATATGGATTCCATCGGAACCCCCTGTGATATTGTAAAGTTTGACCAACAGTGCAAACAAGACCATCGAAAGGGCGAGCGCAAGTATGGAGAAAAAGACGCGCGTGTGACGAACGCATATGAAACCGAATATGGCTGAAACCACAAAAGAGGCCAGAAGGGCGACAGGGATCAGTATTTCTATTCGATAAAGTTCGGGGAAGTATTTTCCCGTCATTCCAACCGCATAGGCGCCTACGGCAAACAGCGCACCATGGCCGAAAGAGAGGAGGCCGGTATACCTGAGCAACAGGTTGAACCCTAAGGCCATAATGGCGAATGTAATCCCTGATTCGAAGAGTATCAGGTGGTAGACGGGAAGAACCCTGGGGATAAAGAGCAATAAGATGAAGCAGCCTAAGTAGACCAGGAATTTGGGTTTCAATATCGCATTTTTGACGCCCATGTAGCTATCTCCCGAAAAGACCTTCAGGTTTGAATACCAAAATAATGACAGCGATAAGGAACAGAAGCGGCAACTCAATTTCCGGAAAGAAAACGATGCCGATGGATCGGGTTTCGCCGACGATGAGGGATCCGATGAGTGCCCCTTTAAGACTTCCCAGACCCCCCAGAACAACCACGATAAAGGCCAGAATAAGGGGATCCATCCCGATGCCCAGGAGTGCGGGTGTGGTGGGCACGATGAGGGCGCCGGCCAGGCCTGCCAGTGCCGCCCCCATCCCGAAGGCCAGCGTATTGAGTTTTCCGATTTGAATTCCCATGGCCTGTGCCATCTCCCTGTCCATGGAAATCGATCGCAGCATGATGCCGACTCGCGTCTTAGACATGACCATCCAGATGCCAATCCCGGCCGCCATACTGATCAGCATGGCAAAGATAAAGTAGAAGGGATACTGATTACTCCCGATGCCGAAGTTGCCCATCACGGTAAACGGCTTAGAGGCATAGTAGGCGGTACCTCCCCAGATCATCTTGATGAGATCTTCGATGAGCAGCAGCGCCCCAAACGTGATCAGGAGCTGGTATTCCAGGGCCCTTTTGTACATAGGCCGGATGAGGGACGTTTCCAATGCCAGTCCGACGACGCCTGCCACACCCAGGGCGGCCAGGAGACCAACAAGAAAGAGAGTCAGAGGGGAATTGTCTCCAAAAGCCCCCACAATCCAGGCCGCCACAAAGGCCCCGATCGCAAACAACGAGCCATGCGCGAGATTCAGTATGCCCATTACACCCAGGATAATACTCAAGCCAAGGGAGGTGAGAAAGAGAAAAGAGGCAAAGTACAGGCCATTTAAGAGATATACGATCCAGTGTTCCATGAGGACCACCTTTAACCAGAGATTGGACGTTCTTTATCGCAAGATCTTTGAAGGACTATTCGGGTAATTTTCTCGGGCGGCAGGGCCCCGTATCATCGGACCCTGCCGGAAAACGAATGTAAAAGCGTCAGGTTCTATTGGATCCAGGCGCCCTCTTTCCAGCTCGCTATCCAATCTTCTGTCCGGATGCCGGGGGGCGCATTCACCATGAGAGCCGGGAAGATTCCCAGCTTTTCGGGGTCCAGAATCGGGAAGGGATACCCGCCCACTTTTTTGGAGATACCGACCAGCACATCCTCTCTCCCATTATGATCGTCCCCGATGGTAAGGATGCCGGATGGTGTTTGAATCGACAGCCCTGCGGCGGCCTTGCTGATTTCTTCTTTGGAAGGCCAGCCGCCGGTAAGGGATGCAGCCTTTTCCACCGCTGCCTTGTATGTGTAGATGGCCTGATAGGCATGATAACAGGGATAGGTAGGATATTTATTGTAACGTTTGTGATAGGTCTCTACAAACCACTTGTTCAGGGGCCACTTGTCTCCCGGCGGATAAAGGAAGTAATGGGTCCCGGCGCAACAGATGATCTGCCCTTCCGGGTATTCCATCCCGACCTCCTGCGGGTAGGGCTCTCCACGGGAGTAGGCCATACGTGCTTTGTTAAAGAGTCCCATCCCGATCGCCTGTTTGGTAAAGGTGACGGCATCGCCACCCCACAAGGCCGAATGGATAACCTCGGCGCCCGAACCGATAAGGGCGCTGATATGCGCTGTATAGTCGGTGGTAAAGAGTTTGGGCCAAAGGGTTTTAACGACTTCCACCCCGGGGATCAATTTTTTTATGGCGATTTCGAAGATTAACCAGCTGTCCCTCCCCCAGGCATAGTCAGGGTTGATCCCGGCTACTTTTTTGATATCAGGGAAGTATTTCTTGATGTAGATGGCCAGGCCAATGTTGTCGATACCCAAGTGGGCCGAGCTCCGGAACCCTAATCCGAATTTGGGCACTTTGTAAGGCGTTTGCTGTTTCTCCATCAAGACATGCGTGCCGCAATCGTAAGCAATGATAAGACCGCCAAGTTCATCGCTCAGAGGGAGGACCGCCTTGCAGTTGCCCGATGAGATGTAGCCCAGGATCACATCGACCTCGTCTTCCATAATGAGCTTCCTGGCCAGCTTGACCTGTGCGTCTGCTCCCCCTGCTTCATCGAAGCTCTTGAGCTCGATTTTCCGACCCAAGATGCCGCCTGTGTTGTTGATTTCATCGGCACACAGCTTGTAAGCATTGTCTCCGGGAATCCCAAAAGGAGCGGCGGCGGCACCTGTCAAGAAACTGACGGCAGCCACCTTGATGGGCGTCTTGGGAATGGATCGCGTTTGCGCGGCGGTGGCCTGTCTCACATTTAAAGACCCCATAAGGCCTGCCGCACCCAGACCTACGCCCGCCACGCCGGCAGACTTGATAAACTCTCTTCTACCAATTGCTTTTTCTGTCATGACAATCCCCCCTTTTTGAGCTTAACGCGTTGTCTCCAAAATGGATTTGTCCAACCCTTTCCGACAAGTCATGCGTTCCGCTTTCTCAGGCACCACCCCCTCTTTCTTTCAATCTACTTCGGTTGTTCATTATTGTCAATCAACGCACAGTATCCGCACCAACAGTCCAATTGTCGACATCAGTAAAAATTCCGTTGCACTCGAACTCAGTAACTCCGACATAAGCCGCCGCTTATATTGGCGGCCCCGGAAAGGTCCTGCTGTTCCGTTGTGGACAACGGACTGGAATAATCGCTCCCTTCCAGGGAACTTCCTGAGGCCACCCGTTGTGCGGGTGGAGAGGTCACCGGCTTAGATAGCGGTTAAGCATGAATTAAAATGCAAGCGTTGTGCCAGTATTCAGTAAAGCCGTATGGGGTTAACCATTTGAATCTTAAGTAAAAAAATTGTCAGCCAGCCCAAAATGGCGAATCGTTATGCATTATTACATAGCTGTTTTACCGCTTTTCATATAACAGCTTAAATTCCAATAGGTTAATTTAAATGCAATTCGGAATATAATTATGCATTATTGCATTTTCCGTGGGTTATTATGGACGATATTGTATTTTCTGGCCTTTCTCGATAGGGTCGACTGGTTGACACCCAGGGTCTCCGCTGCTTTTGAAATGGTACCATGTGTGGATATGGCTTTACGGATGATTTTTTCTTCAAATTTGGCTACAGTCTCTCCGAGAGTAAGGGATCCGCCTAATTCTTCATATAGTGCGTTGCCCCCTTTCTCTTTTATCCCTGGCGGAAGGTCCTTCAAAGTGATAACCTCTTCTTCGGTGAGGACGGCCATCCGTTCAATCATGTTCATGAGTTCCCTCACATTGCCATAAAAAGGGTATGATACTAACGTTTCGTAAACTTCTGATGCGATCGATTTTCGATTTCCCGTGGTCTTGATGTTCTCCTGTAAAAAATGGTCAATTAGAGGAATGATGGCCTCTTTCCTTTCACGCAACGGCGGAATGTGCAAAGGGATCACATTTAATCTAAAAAAAAGATCTTCCCTGAAGGTCCCTTCCCTGACCATTTGCTTAAGATCCCGGCTTGTTGCAGTAATAAGGCGAAGGTTAATCTGACGGGGGGCGGTGCCGCCCAAACGGGTGATCTCTTTGTCCTCCAGGACATCTAAGAGTTTGACCTGCAGATTCAGCGGAAGCTCGCCGATCTCATCCAAGAATACTGTTCCGCCGTTTCCCACTTCCAAGAGCCCTGCTTTTCCTCCGGTTCGAGCCCCTGTAAAGGCGCCTTTTTCGTATCCAAAAAGCTCGCTCTCCATGAGGGTTTCCGGAATGGCGCCGCAGGATATCTTTATAAACGGCCCATCTTTTCTTTGGCTCATTTTGTGGATGAGTCTGGCCAAGAGGCTCTTTCCAACGCCGGATTCCCCTGTTATCAATACCGTTGCGTTCACCTTGGAGACCTTAACAGCCTTCTGCAGGGTTGCACGAAAAGTGTCGCTCTTTGCCACAAGTTCGTGTGATGCAAATTCTAATTTCTGAAGTTCCTCCAATTCCTCCTGATACCGGGAAGAGATCTTTCGGGTCTCCTCCAATTCCAGATGTAGATGATTTAGCTCGGTAATATCTCTTACATTGGTCACTACCAATGAAATATCACCATTTTTGTCAAATATGGGATTTCCGGTAACGATGACGTGGGTATCCCCGGCAATATCCTGCATGATGGTGACAGGTTCGCGCAGACGAAGGACTTCTAATGTGACGGATCTGTCCAAAAGCCCTTCCTGGACAAGATCTCGCATGTTACGTCCTACCAGTTGTTCTCTCCTTAGACCCGAGATCCTTTCGTAAGCCTGATTGACACGCAGGGTATTTGCCTCGCCGTCCGTAATATAGAGCCCATCATAGGAGGACTCTATGATAGCGTCCAGCTGCATGGTCAATTGTTTGAAAGAGGCTAACTCAGAAGAAATTTTCTCGTATTCAAAGATATCCTGAAAGATGCTCAGGACCCCAATGATCTTTCCTTTCAAGACCATTGGAGTCCTGTTGGCAATGATAGTAGATCCCCCGATGGTGATACTCTTGTTCAGCTGGGGAAGCCCTGTCTTCAGAATCGTTCGCATATCCTCCCAGGCTTCCTGAGAGATGGAACTGATATGCTGCCCAATCGGGTCCGATTCCTGGATGGCCAACACCTCCCGGGCGGCTTGATTGAAAAGATGGATACGTCCGGTGACATCAACGATGACGATACCGTTTCGGGCAGAATCGAGGATCTTGCGGAATAGATCCATCTGTACCCAGAAGACAGCTCTTGTTTCCATTGACCCCTCAGTGTATGACCCAACAAGATGTCGTGGCAGGTTAGGCTTCGCGGTCCAGAGATTATCACGGAGGCGCGCCTTGATTTCGCCTCTTTTTTATTTTTTCATGGAATTTTTGCTTCGATTCCATCAGAATGTCAAGGTATATGTCAAAGAGACGGAGGCAAGAGCCTCGAAACAAAGGGCATCCGGCAATAACAGGAGGCTCGTCCTTGAGATGACATGCCATATCTCTCCTGCCATCATCATGCGGACGTGGGAGTTCGGCGAGGCCGATCTGATGGTCAGCTTTTTCAATGAGGATGGAACGCTGCTTAAGGGAGTGGCCAAAGGCGCCAGAAAGAGCCGCCGTCGTTTTGCCAATTGCCTGGATCTGTTCTGTCTTACCCGACTTGAATACGAGCGAAGAAGGGAGGAAGGGCTTTATTTTCTACACTCCGGCAAGCTGATTCAGGTCTTCCCCGGGTTAAGGTCTGATTTCTCATCCCTGTCCCTGGCGAGCTACATGATCGAACTGACGGAAATCCTATTTCCGGTCGGCGTAACCGAAAAGAGGATGTTCGATCTGTTGCACGGTGCATTCGCTTCCCTCGACGAAGAAAGAGAGATTGATTCCTACCGCATTCTTTTTGAGAGCAAGGCCATGGCCCTGGGGGGCTACGGAATAGATCTTAGCAGGTGCTGCCATTGCAAAAGACCGTATAAGGGGGAGGGGAGGGCGGTATTCAGACCGAGTAAGGGGGGTATTGCCTGCCTGAAATGCCAGCGGGAATCAACGCGCTCCCCAGGTTTAGGGCCGGCCACGGTAAAGGCACTGAAGGGCATCCAGTCAACATCGTGGGATGCATCGCAGGCCCTGGGGCTAAACACGGAGATAATCCGTGAGATCAAACCGGTCTTGAAAAGCCATATCGAATATCGCATCGGACAACGGCTGAAGACGGCAGAATATTTAGACTAGCCGGGGGACATGGTATTTCGAAACGTATACCGATAAGATGTTTGAGACTATGGCGCAACACATCGTATTCGCTTCCCAAGCCTTTTCTGAAGGAGAATCGGGCCAGACGCCGCTACAATGGGGACCTTTTCCCATGGGACTTCGTTGCAGGAGTGGCTTTTAGCCGAGATATTCACGTGCGTCGCGGACAGCAATCCGCTCTCCCAGGGATCTCAACCGCGACTGAGCAAGCTGACATAATTGAAGTTTCACAGGAGAAATGGGGGTGAACGATGGAACGATATTTGAAAACAGCTATTCGGCTGTCTCTTGTCCTTTCAGTTTTGGCGCCTTCGATCGGCTTCGGTGAGCGGCTCCAGCCGGCGGACCTTGTGTATGTCGGCGCCTTCCGGCTCCCGGATGACTTCAACTGGGGGGCCAGGGGTCTTTCCTATTATCCCCCGGGAAACAGCGGCGCAGGCTCCCTGCTGGTAACCGGTTCTGAAGTCCTTGCAGACGGATACGCCGAGTATGGAGAGGTATCCATACCCACGCCGAGACAGGAACCCAGCTGGGAAGATCTTCCCCTGGCAACCTTTTTGAGGCCCATGACGCCCTTTGACGGAGGGCTGATTCAAGCGCGGCCAGTAGAGTATGTTTTTGTGTCCGGCATTCAGTATGTGCCGCGTCAGGGGACCCAGACCGGCGACAAGATATACGGTTCCCTCAACGCATGGTATCCCGAAGGGGAGTTCGGCGATGACTCCTTCCCTACCCTCTGGTTCAGCGCGCCGGACGGCTCCAATCCTCGAGGGCTCTTTTATGTGGGGCCCCTGGCCCAGACCGCGCCCTATCATGGCAGAAAGATGGGGGAATATCTCTTTACCGTGCCCCAATGGTATGCAGACAGCTATCTGGGCGGCCGAACTCTGGTAACCGGCCGGTCCAGGGGAACGCCGGTCGGTTCGGATCCGGTCACCACCCAGGGGGGTTCCCAGGGCCCGACCCTGTTTGCCTTTCGACCCTTGCAGATCGACAGCCCGGCGGGCAACACCAGTCTGGACGCTCTCCCCATTCTCTACTACCGGGCCAGTTATCCAGGGTGTGCGGGACCGGATATCGGGGTGGGCGGGCAAGCCGTAGACTGTGACTACGCGTTTTCAGATCAGGTGTTCAGCATGTGCGATGCCTGGTCCGGAGCCGGTTTTGTGGAAAGCGGGTCGAAAAGGGCCATCCTGATTCTGGGCCAAAAAGGGACCACCAACTGCTACTACTGCGGCGATCCTGTCGACGATTCTGAATGCCCCGTGACCCCAACCCCCGCGGAATGCGCCACCCTTTGGTGCAATGAAGGCCGTGGGTATCATTGCGGCCCTTATGAACGGCAGGTCATCTTCTACGACACCGACGAACTGGGACAGGCTGCCAGGGGTCTTCGCGATCCATGGACCGTCCTGCCCTACACCCTCTGGCGGCCCGCGGCCTTCTATTTAGAGGGGAACACCTGCGGAGACGTGGGCGGCATGGCAGTAGACCCTGCCAGTGGACGGGTATTCATGGTGGAAAGAGGACTTGGCGGCACTGACACCAATGCCGCGGTGGTCCATGTCTGGACGGTTGGCGGTGTCTTTTCCACGGACATAAAGGCCAACGACTCGGACGGACCGGTTGTGGTCTCCTGCTCCGAGCCAGTATCCATCGAAATCAGCCTCGATTCGGGTGCCAGACGCGGTGAATCTGCCGACTGGTGGATCGCCGTCCACACGCCGTTTGCGTCACCGGATGACTGGTATTCATTTGTGTACCAGATGGCATGGCAGCCCGGCATCCATGTGTGCGTCCAGATTCCCCTGTTCAGCCTTTCCCCGCTGGAGGTGTTCAACATGTCTCTGCCCGTGGGAAGCTATACCTTTTATTTTGCGGTGGATGATGCGGACGGCAGTCCCTCGGGGCCGTGGCTGGGGATGGATTCGGTGGAGGTGACTGTAGAAGATTAGCATGGAGATGTACCCCGCAATTTTTATGATCTTTAATAGAAACCATAATCCACCATTTTTAGTGGTGGGTCCGAGCTGTGCTGAGCGGGTAGCGTAGTGGTGACAAAAAATGAATACCTCCGTAATGTCTGGGTAGGTGACCCAAGAGATAAAAGGAGGTATTCAATGAGTGATTTTGGAAAGCTGCCTGTGCGTAGGTTGGCTGTAGGCCTCTGAATTCGAAACAGACCATAACGAATGGAACAGCGTCAACAAGAGGATGGCTGCGGATCTATTTCGGTGCATCTTGAATCTCCTTTTTTAAAGGCAGGTCGAGTGTTTTTCTCTCTCTATTGATCTCTCTGATCATGCGTTTTTGGTAGCTGTACGGAAAGGTCCCTTGAGTTGGAATCGCGCCCAGCCTCTCTTCCCTTGTCATGGCCTTCTGCAGTTTGAAGATGATCAGGTCTCCCTCAAATATCAGGTATTTCTTCATGCGCTCTTCTTTAAACGCCGGCATGAACCAGGCAAGGTCGATGGCCTTG
>Ga0068714_10000710_pt1 | contig 59490 bp, 52 predicted proteins | sample MTBNYHSulfiMetaG_FD_62988 | JGI IMG/M metagenome (GOLD analysis project Ga0068714, IMG submission 62988) | Enrichment culture microbial communities from rom New York Harbor, USA that are MTBE-degrading - MTBE-NYH (New York Harbor Sulfidogenic)... | ecosystem: Environmental > Aquatic > Marine >... | reverse complement strand
GGCGATGTCGTCGAGCCGCGCGACCTCATGCCACATCGCGTCCTCCTCTCAGAGCTCGTCCGGCGGGAGCTGGGGCAGGCTGTCGGGGTCGGTCACGTCCTTGTGGACGAAGAGCCCGCACCAGCAGCGCTTCATCGCGTCGAAGTGCGCGCGGTGGTAGGGGATGCAGGGGCAGACGATCCGCATGTCCTCGGCGCGCACCCCGCTGCGCCCCTGGCAGGGGCAGAACGGCGCGCCGTGGTCCTGCTCCAGCTTGACCTCCTGCTCGAGCAGGAAGTCGGCGAGCTCCTCGTCGGGGGTGAACTTGAAGCCCAGCGGGTCGACGACCTTCTCGTAGAGGTAGCGCAGGGCGTCCTTGCGCGTCGCCTCGGCCACGACTCACCACCCCCCCGACGTGAGCAGCTCTCGGTAACGGTCCGGGTTGTACCCCGCGACGACCTCCCCGTTGATGACGGCGACCGGGAAGCGCCGCGCCCCGCTCAGCTCGTACGCCTTCTGCGCGGCGGCGTCCTGTTCGTCCCCCTGCAGGAGGTCGACGTCCACGAAGTCGAACGGGACCTGGTTCTCGGCGAACCACTGCTTGGCCTTACGGCACCACGGACAGGTGCTGAGCGCGTACAGGAAGACCTCGTCCGCCATCGTCATGCCTCCGTCAGGTCGACGAGGACCTTGCCGTCCTCGACCCGGGTCGCGTACACGGGGATCGTGAGCTCGGGCGCGTCGAGGAACTCCCCGCTGCGCACGTCGAAGCGCCAGTCGTGACAGGGGCAGGTGAGGACCGGACCCTCGAGCAGTCCGCTCTCGAGCGGGCACCCCATGTGGGCGCATCTGTTGCGGACGGCGTGGATCCGACCCTCCGCGCGGATCAGCAGGACCCCGACGCCCTTCGGGTAGACGGCGACCGGCGACCCCTCGCGGACCTTGGCCTCGTCGACGGTCGCGACCCAGGACGATCCCGTCACGGCTCACCCCTTCCTGTGGTCGGCTCGGACCGGCGCCACCGCGCACGACGGGCGGCGGTGGCGACGGGACGGATTCGTGCCTCGTCATTCCCACGGCGCAGACGAGGCAAACGGTTGAGGGCCATGCCCGGGAAGTGTGGCGGCGGAGCCCGGGACAGACGCGAGCCGGGCGACGTTTGGGGCGCCGCCCGGCTCTGAAGGCAGGCACTTCTGCCGGCCAGGGGGGTCTTCTCTCGCCCGCGCTCCACGGGTACCAGTCTGGTACCCCGTGCGCCGGATTCTCTCACCGTTGTCCGCGTGGGCACCGGCGCCGGCGCGCGGCGGCGTTGAGCGCGCGCCGCCCGCCCGGTATCATCCCTTCAAGGGAACGTCTTCCCTTCCCGGACCTCCCCCTCGCCCTCGCCTGTGGACGGTGTGTGCATGCGGTACGACGTGATCATCATCGGCGCCGGCCCGGCCGGCATCTTCGCCGCGCTCGAGCTGGTGCGCCGTGACGGCCTGCGCGTGCTGCTCGTCGAGCGGGGACCCGACATCGACCAGCGCCGCTGCCCGGCGCGCACGACCGGCGTCTGCGCCGGATGCTCACCGTGCGGCATCACCTGCGGCTGGGGCGGGGCCGGCGCGTTCAGCGACGGCAAGCTGACGCTGTCGCCCGACGTCGGCGGCTGGCTCGACCAGTTCATGCCCCCCGATCGCCTGGTCGGGCTTATCGCCGACGTCGACGCGGTCTGGCTCGAGTACGGCGCCACGCCGGAGGTGCACGGCGGCGGCAAGAAGGTCGACAAGATCCACCGCGAGGCGCTCAAGCACGGCATGACGCTCATCGCCGCCCCCGTCCGTCACATGGGGACCGAGCGCGCCTTCGAGATCCTCACGGCGATGCGCCGCGAGCTCGAGGCGCACATCGAGGTCCGCTCCGGCGTCAAGGCGGAGCGCATCCTCACCGACGACGGCCGGCCCGGCGCGCGACACGTCACCGGGGTCGCGCTCGACGACGGCACCGAGGTCGCCGGCGATCACGTGATCGTCGCGCCCGGGCGCGAGGGCGCGCGCTGGCTGGTCGAGGAGTGCCACCGCCTCGACATCGCCCTGCGCACCAACCCGGTCGACATCGGCGTGCGCGTGGAGGTCCCCGCGACGATCATGGAGCCGCTGACCAGCGTGCTCTACGAGAGCAAGCTCGTGTACTACGCGCCGACCTTCGACGATCCCGTACGCACGTTCTGCATGAACCCGCACGGCGAGGTCTCGCTCGAGAACTACGGGGACGTCGTCACTGTCAACGGCCACAGCTACGCCGACGTCAAGACCGACCGCACCAACTTCGCCCTGCTCGTCTCGACCGACTTCACCGAGCCGTTCGACGACCCGCTCGCCTACGGCACCTCGATCGCCCGCCTGGCCAATCTGCTCGGTGAGGACATCATCGTCCAGCGGCTCGGCGACCTCCAGCAGGGCCACCGCTCGACCGCCGACCGCCTGCGGCGCGGCACGGTCGAGCCCTCGCTCAAGGGCGCCACCCCCGGCGACCTCAGCTTCATCCTGCCGTACCGCCACCTGCGCGACATCCTCGAGATGCTCGAGGCCATGGACGCCCTCACGCCGGGGGTGAACGCGCGCGACACCCTGCTCTACGGCGTCGAGGTGAAGTTCTACTCGTCGCGGCCCGAGCTCGACGACACGCTGCAGACCCCGGTCCGCGGCCTCTACGCCGTCGGCGACGGCGCCGGCATCACGCGCGGCCTCGTGCAGGCGTCGGCCGCCGGCCTCGTCGCCGCGCGCGCGGTGCTCGGCGACGGCGCCCCTGCCGGTCGTCACGATCACGCGACCGACCGGCGGCCGGCGCCGGCGACCTGACGCCCGCGCCGCACCCGCGAAGACCCGGGACGAGGGCCCGGCGGGCTCCGTCGGCCGGTCCGACGCGTCAGTCCTGCCGCCGCAGCCCGCGGGCCAGCGCCAGCCGCGTGAGCACTGTCCCCACGTCGGCCGGAGAGACGACGAGATCGGCGACGGCGGCCGCGTCGGCATCGCCGCCCACGGCGATGCCGAGGCCCGCCCACTCGAGCGCGGGCCCGTCGTCGCTCGCGTCGCCGAGATAGACGACCGCGTCCGCGGCGAGGCCGAGTCGCGCCGCGAGTCTCGCGACCGCCTTCGCCTTCGTGGCCTCCGCCGCCTGGACCGCGAGCGCCTCGGCCTGTGGCCGGAGCCCGGTCATGCGGCCGTCCGCGGTCCCGCCTAGCGCGGCCAGAGCGGCGTCGACGTCCGGCCCCGCGCCCGTGAGCACCACCCTGAACGGATCCTCCGCGTCGCCGTGCACGGTCACGGCGAGGCCGTTGTCGCGGGCGGCGTCGACCGCGCCGCGCAGCAGCGCGCGGGGCAGCGTCGTGGACTCCAGCGCGCGCCCACCGGGCAGCTCGCGCGTCTCGGCGCCTCCGTACGCGATCACGTAGCCGCGCTCCACGCCGAGACGCTCCGCCGCCGCGAAGGCGTAGCCGGTCGGCCGCCCGGTGCAGAGGCAGACCGAGGCCCCGTCTGCGACCAGGCCGCGCAGACGGGACGGCAGGCACGTGGCGAGCGGGTCGCCGTCCGCGTCCAGCAGGGTGCCGTCGAGGTCGGCGGCCAGGAGCTCAGGTCCGTCGCGGCAGAGCAGCGGCGGCCCAGAGGCCGCGCTCCAGCCCGCGCGGACGGCCAGGTACTCGGGGAGGAGCTCGCGCACCTCCTCGTGGTCCGCGAGCGCGACCGTCACGGACTCGCCGATCCGGTCGCGGCACTGCTCCAGCACGAGCGGGTTCACGACGATGAGGGCGAGGTCGAAGCGGGCGCTCGTGACGGCGTCGACGGCGTTCTCCCATCCCGATCCGGCGACGAGCTCGAGCGGGCCCACCTGGTCGACCACGAGAAGATCGACGTCGGCCGTGGCGCAGCGGCTCAGCTCGTGCCGCCCCCAGCGCATGGAGTCGGAGACGAACCGCCAGGAGAAACGGCCGGCCGAGCCGCGGCCGATCGGGTCCCCCCGCGTGGCCCCGACGAGCTCGGCGAGACGCCGCCGCTCCCCGGTGCGGAGGTTGAGCACGGTCTGCATCATGCGCCCCGAGGCGAGCCGCCGCGACTCGCTCAGGAGACCGGCCACGCGCAGGCCCCGACTGCGGGCGCCGTCGACCACGCGCCGGCAGACCTCCGTCTTGCCCGTGCCGGGCGCGCCGGTCAGCAAGACGACGAGCCCGCGGCGCCCCGTCCCGGCCCCGGCCCCCGTCAGCTCACGCGCGGGCCCGTCGGCGGGCGCCCTCACGGCGCCGGGCTCCGGTCGCGTGTGAGCCCGGCCTCGCGCTGACCGGCGAGGGCGGCTTCGGCGGGACGCACGCCCGCCGGCACGTGGGCCGCGGGCACGATCACGGGGCGGGAGCGCGGTGGCCCGCGGCCGGCCAGTCGCCGAACGCGCGCTCGAAGGCGGCGCGCATCGCCTCGTCGGTCTCCGACATGAAGCGCTCGTACCGCTCCACCAGTGCCCGCCCCTCGGGTGTGAGGGACGACCCTCCGCCCGACGCGCCGCCCGCGTGCCGCTCGAGCAGCTTGAGGCCGAGATGCTCCTCGGTCTGCCCGAGGAGCTGCAGCGCCTTGGTGTACGACATGCCCATCAGCTTCGCCGCCCGGTGAAGGGAGCCGGTCTCGGCGACGTGGACGAGGAGCTCGTGCGTCCCACGGCCGAACATGCGCACGCCGTCGACGTGCAGCCAGATGCGGCACGCGGGACCCATGGTGGCGGCGTCGCCGGCCCCGGCTCCTCGCAGGGCGCGGCGGTGGACCGCCCTGTGCCCGCCCCTGGCCGGGTGGTGCGTCGTCGCTCTCTCGGCGCCTGCCTCGCTCACCCGTCCTCCCGCATCCGTCGGCAGCGAACCGCTGTGTGCGGAAGACTATAACGACCCCGTCTCCGGCGAGGCAACACGACGGCGACGGCGTACCGCGCCCCGGGCGGCGAGGGACGGCGCCCGGGCGGCGGGCGGCGAGGGACGGCGCCCGGGCGGCGACGCACGGCGCGCGGGCGGCGAGGGCGTCCTGTGCCCGGACCTCGTCGCCGAGTCTCAGGTGGAGGGGAGCGAAGATCCGCCCGGCCGGGCGAACGGGACGTCGCCGAAGTGCTTGCGGTAGAGCCTCTCGAGCTCCGCATCGGCTTCGGCGACGAACGCCCCGAAGCGACGGACCACCTCCCGGCCGTCCTCGCTCAGCACCGACCCGCCCCCGCCCGCACCGCCGACACGGCGCTGCATGAGCTCGAAGCCGAGGTGCTGCTCGGCCTGCCGAACGATGCGCCAGGCTTTGCTGTAGGACATGCCCATCGCCTTCGCTGCCTGGCGCAGCGAGCCGGTCTCCTCGGCGAGCACGAGCAGGTCGTAGGTGCCGGGGCCGAAGATCGGCGTTCCCTCGGCCCGGAGCACGACGCGGTGGCCGGCCCTCACTCGAGGCTCGGCGCCGGGCCGGGTCGCGGCCGTGGCCCGTCCGCGCGGACGCGCGGTGCCGGGCGGCGCCCCGGCCGGCGACGGACGTTCTCCAGGTGGTCGACCGCTGGTCATACGCCCTCCGATCTTCCCCGCCGGCTGTCCCGCAGGCGTCCCCACACCTCAGCCCCCAGTATCCCCCCGATGACGGCTCCCACTCGAGCGCGGCTACGCGGCGGCCCCGCCCGGCCGCGCGTCCGCCGCCGGCCCGAGCTTGTGACCCAGCACACGCTCGACGCCGGCGCGGACCCGCGACGCGGCCGCCAGGCGAGCCCGCGCACCCGCCAGTGCGTCCGGCCGGCCGGCCAGTTGCCGCATCCGGGCGGCGAAACGCTCCTCGACCGTCACGATCCGGTCCCCGAGCACCAGCTTGTCGGCGAGGTAGACCACCTCGGTCTCCCCAATGTCGGCGCCCGCCGCGGGCCCGACGTCCATGTGCCGCCGCACGAGCGGCGCGAGCCGGCGGTACCCCAGCTCGTCGAGCAGCCGTCCGCCGGCCTCCGCGTGCCTGGGCCTCGCGCGGGCGACGTCGTGCAGCAGCGCACCGGCGACGACCAGCGGCAGGCAGAGGTGCTGCCCGCGCTCGTCGAGCGCGTTCGCGAGCGCGGCGCCCACGGCGGCCACGGCCTCGCTGTGCGCGACCGTCGCCGCCGACGCGCCGTGCTCGCGCAGGACCTCGCGACAGCGGTCCTCGCCCGGCAGGTCCTCGCCCGCCGCCCGGCGGCACAGCTCGTCCAGCGCGTCCGGCGTGTCGGCGTCGGTCGTGACGTTCGGGTCGTCCACCTCGCAGACGATCGTCGCGCCGGCGTGCGCGGCGAGCAGCGCGCGCAGACCGTCGGGAGGGTCGGAGTCCACAATCTCCTCGCGCAGCACCGTGCTCACGAGCGGCGGGTGCCCGGCGACCCCGGCACTCACCGGAAGCACGACCTCGGCCCGCGTCCCCCGCGCGCAGCGCGCGAGCCGGCCGACCGTCTCCGGGCGGACGAGCGGGCAGTCGACCGGGAGGAGGAAGAACCGGTCCGCCGCGGCATCGAGCGCCGCGACACCCGTGCGCACCGACGAGTACATGCCCCGCTCGTAGTCCCCGTTGCGGACCGCGCGCGCGCCGCACCGCCGGGCGAGGGCGGCGACCTCGTCGGCCCGATGGCCGGTGACGACGAGCACGTCGTCGACGCCGACGGCCGTGAAGGCGGCGACGGCGCACTCGAGGAGGGTGTGGTCACCGAGCTTCGCCAGCGGCTTGAAGGACCCCATGCGCGACGAGAGGCCCGCCGCGAGCACGATGGCCGCCAGCCGCTCCACGACTCAGACGACGCGCTCCGCGCGCACCTTGATCAGCTCGGCGACGATGCTGACGGCGAGCTCGGCCGGGGTCTCCGCCCCGATGGGCAGGCCGACGGGGGTGTGCACCCTCGCGATCTCCTCGTCGCCGAGCCCCTCCTCGCGCAGACCGGCCTCGATCCTCTTCCACTTGGAGCGGCTCGACATCAGCCCGACGTAGGGAGCCGGCGTCCGCAGCGCCTGCGCCAGCACGCTGAAGTCGTGCTGGTGGCCCCGGGTCACGACGACCACGTAGCTGTGCTCGTCGAGGGAGACGGCCTCGAAGACGCGCGCGAAGCTGTCGAGGGCGACCACCTGTGCCGCGTCGGGGAAGCGGCCCGGGTCGGCGAACTCGGGGCGGTCGTCGACGACCACGACCCGGAAGGCGGCGCGGGCGGCCACGGGGGCGAGCGCCAGGGCGACGTGGCCGGCGCCGCAGACGACGACCTTCGAGGGCCGTTCGATCGTCTCACCGTGGACCTGACGACCGTCGGGCAGGGTCGCGGTCCCGTGCACGCCGATCTTGCCCACGAGCGCGCGCAGGTCCTCGGCGGTGCAGGGCGCGTCGCCCACCGAGGCCCCCTCCTCGTCGAGCAGGCAGTACGTCACGTCCGTCCCCTGGGCCTCCGGAGCGAAGAACGTGAAGAGCCACGCCCGGCGGGACGCCGACACGGCGTCCGCCACCCCGGCAGCCACGGCGCGCAGCGCCGGATCGCCGGGGGGGACGTAGGCGACGAGCACCTCGGCGCTGCCGCCGCACAGCATCTCGGCCTCGGTGACCGACCGCCCTGCCATCCTGAGCGACGCGATCCTCGAGCGACCCGCACGCAGGACGTCGGCGGCCTGCTCCATCATCGTCGCCTCCAGCGCCCCCCCGCCGATGGTCCCGGCGATCGAACCGTCGCGACGGACGAGCATCTGGGCGCCGAGGGCGCGCGGCGTGGAGCCGCGCTCGCTGATCAGCGTCACGAGGGCGAACGCCTCGCCCCGCCGTAGCTCGTCGAGGACCTCGTTCACGATCTCACGCATCCAGTCCCTCCGTCTCGCTCGTGAGCGTCCGTTTCGTCATCCCGCTCGAGACCGGCCATGTGACCCCGTCGTCGGCGACGATCTCGAGCTCGAGCCGCCGCGCAGCCAGCGGCCCTGCGAGGGCCGGCGAAGCCTCGAGCGCGCGGCGCGCCGCGGCGCGGACGCCCTCGCGATCGCACGTCGTGCCCGCGACGACGCGCAGGCGGATCTCGAGGCGTTTCACGCCGCCCTGCGTAGCCTGCCACGCCGCGCGGTAGTCGGCGACCCCGTCCAGGCCGAGGAGGCGCTCGTCGAGCTCGGCCAGGCCCACCACCCCGTCCCCGTCCGGGTCGACGCCGGCGGCCAGCCTGCCGGCGATCGCCTCGAGGCGCGGCAGGCGGGAGCCGCACCGGCACGGCCGCGTGAGCAGCGCGCTCACGTCGCCCGTACGGTAGCGGACCAGCGGCATGCCGGTGCGGCGCAGCGTCGTGACGACGACCTCGCCGCGCTCGCCGGGCCCGCAGGGACGACCCGTGTCGGGCCGGACGACCTCGAACAGGAGGTCGGCGGCGCGCAGATGGTACCCGTCGCGCGCCTCGCACTCGACGCCGCCCCCGTACCCCATCTCCGTGGAGCCGTAGTGGTCGAAGACCCGGCAACCCCAGGCGCGCTCGATCGTGGCGCGGACGACGGACGGCGCGCGGTCGGCGCTCAGCAGGACCGCGCGGACGCCGATCACCCCGACCCCACGCGCGACCGCGTGGCGGACGAGCGTGTGCACCTGCACGGGGATCCCGACGACGACCGTGGGCCTGAGGCGCGCGACCGCGGCCAGCGCGTCGCCGGGGTCGGCCACCACGCCGTACACCTCCGCGGCGGCGCCGAGGCGGGGCATCGCGCGCCGCAGCAGGTCCCCGATGCTGCCCGGTCGCGGGCCCGGCATCAGCACGAGGACGCGGTCGCCGCGACCGGTGAACGTCGACATGCCGGCGGCGAAGAAGTCGACCGTCGAGTCCAGATCCCGGGCGGTGAAGAAGACGCGCTTCGGCACGCCGGTCGTGCCCGACGTCGGCAGCGTGACGATGCGCTCGACCTGGCTCGACGGCACGCACAGCAACTGCCGGCCCGACCGGCGGAGGTCGTCCGCGCTCGTCGTCGGCACCCGGGCCAGGTCCACAAGGCCGCGGACGCTCGCAGACTCGATCCGCTCCAGCCGACGGGCGTAGAAGCGGCTGTTCCGGCGCGCCCGCTCCAGCGTCTCGCGCACCCTCGCCAGCTGCCACTCGAGGAGCTCGTCGGCACCGACCTCGTCGCCCCCGACGGTGGCCGCGGCGACCCACCTCTCGACCGGCGTGCGCCGCGGCGTCGCCGGGGCGGTCTCGCCTCCCACCGCCGCTGCCGTCACGCGCCGGGCCTCGTCACCGCCGCCGACGCCCGCGCCGCACGCCCGACCCACCGGCCGTCGAGGTGCCTCCCGTCGGCGCCGGTGAGATTGTAGGCGCAGAAGGGCACGCGCCGCAGGTCGCGCGTCAGCACATGGAGGCAGCACAGACGGAGGCGTTCGAGGTCGACGCTCCAGGCGTCCTGGAAGGCCATGGCGGTGATGCTGAAGGTGCGTCCGCGCAGGTCGTCGAGCGCGCGGTCCCAGCGGGCCTGCGCCTCGTCGGCCGCATCCGGCCGCGGTGCCCCCTCCGTGGGCGATCCCACCTCCTCCGGGCGCGAGCGGGCGGCCGCGCAGCAGCAGCGGCCCGCGGGAGGCGCCGGCGACCAGCGCGCGGCGGTGCGCCGCGCCTTCTCGGCGGCCGGCGCACGGTCCCGCCCCCCTTCGATCGCGGCCGGTGTCCGCCCCCGCCCCCTTTCAGCGGTGACGGCTGGTGCTCCGCCCGATCCCCGTTCGGCCGCGACGGCCGGCGCCCCGCTCGGGCGCCCTTCGGTGGCGCCGGGCCGGTCGCGAAGGGGCACGATGCGCCCGTCGGGCGCCGCGTGGAACTCGCCGTGGAACGAGCAGACGGGGTGTTCGCAGGCCGCCGGTCTGAACCCGCGCAGGGGGAACCTGCCGCCGGTCTGCTCCACGACCGCGCGCAGGACCTCCGGCAGGGTGATCCGCGGCCCGGGGCCGTCGCGCGACCCGTCGCCCCATCGGCCGAAGTACCCCATCGGCTGCAGGTGGACGCCGCGCACGGCCGGGAGACGGGCGACGGCGAACTCGACGATGGCGCCGATCTGATCGGTGTTGACGCCGGGGACGAGCGTCGGCACGAGGACCACCCCGAGACCCGCCTCCGCGCACGCGTCGACCGCGGCCAGCTTGTCGGTGAGCAGCTCCGCGCCGCGCAACGCGCGGTACGGCCCCTCGTCCACGCCGTCGAACTGCAGGAACACGGTCGAGAGCCCGGCCTCCGCGAGCACGCGGACGTAGCCGGGCTCGCGCGCCAGCCGGAGCCCGTTGGTGTTCAGCTGGAAGAACGAGAACCCGCGCCGGCGACCGCGGACGAGGATCTCCGGCAGGTCGTCCCTGACGGTGGGTTCGCCGCCCGACAATTGGAGGTTGCACGAGGGGGCCTCCGCGGCGAGGTGCGCGAACCAGCCGTCGATCTCCTGGAGCGACGGATCGCTCCGGTCGGCGCTCCCGCTCTCGGCGAAGCAGACGGGACAGCCGAGGTCGCAGCGCGCGGTCACCTCGAGGAGCAGACAGCAGGTGGACTGACGGTGGTCCGGGCAGGGTCCGCACAGCGTGGGGCAGTCGGGAGCGGCCGCGCCCACGTCGCCCGCGCCCTCGCGCCACTCGCGGTAGTCCGGCGGCCCCCGCCAGACCACCGTCCGCGTCGTGCCGTGCCGCGGGCAGGTCTTCACCAGGGTCACGTCGTCCCCGGCGCGCTCGAGCGCCGCCGGGACCTGACGAAGACACTCGGGGCAGAGGCTGACCGTCTGACCCAGACGCTCCGCCTGCGGTGCCGCGTCGCGGCGCTCCACGCGCCCCGCCTACTCCCCGACCGCCAGCTCGCGCGCCCTGGCGTACGCGGCGGCGGTGATCGCCGGGCACCGTTCCGCCCTCTCGATGACGTCGTCGCCGACGAGGTCGCGGCACTCGGTCGAGCCGAACTCCTTGGCGAACCACTCGACGTAGCGTCGCGCGGTCGCCTCGCCGACCGGCTCGTCGCGGCGAAGGATCGCGAGCGCGAGGAGACCGCCGGTGAGCGCGCCGCAGACGCCGCCCGCGCCCATGCCGGCGCAGAGGGGGGCGACCGCGGCGACCATCGCCGGGTCCGACCGGCCAGTCTCGTCCAGCGCCAGCTCCACCATGACCTGCGTGCAGCAGAGCCCGGAGAGCATGAGGTCCTCCACGGCCTCGACGCCCGGCTCGACGCGTTCGCTCATGTCCGCCCCCCGTCGGTCCGCGAGCGCGGCCGCGCCGCGCTCCTCGCTGCCGTTGCCCGGGCCCGCGGCGCGGGCCCGCCCTCGTCCCGCGTGGCCACGGCCAGGAAGTACCCGAGGCCGCGCGCGCCTCCGGCGTCGCAGGCGGGACCGCCCTCGAGACCGACGCAGGCGAAGAACGCGTCGAGCGAGCCGTGCGCGAAGACGATCGCCGCGGCGAGCGCGGCGAGCGTGGCGCTGTGGTCCTCCCAGGCCTCGAGCCCGAAGCCGGCCCGGCGCAGCAGATCGCGGACCTCGGCCTCGGAGCCTGCCCCGCGGAGGCAGCCGTCGCGGCCGTCGCGCGTGTCGCCGGCCGCGCCGCGTCGCCGGTAGAGGTCGGTCAGCAGGAGCCGGCCGCCGCGGCGCACGACCCGGTGCAGCTCGCGCACGGCCGCCGTCCTGTCCGTGACGACCGACAGGGCGCACTCCATGAGCGCGGCGTCGACGGCGCCGTCCTCGAGCGGCAGCGCCTCCGCGCGCCCCAGGCGCACGTCGAGCTCGGGGTGCGCGGCGCGGACGCGGGCGAGCAGGGCCGGGCTGGGCTCCACCCCCGTGGCGACGAAGCCGCGGGAGTGGAGGAAGGAGAGGGTCGCGCCGAGTCCGCAGCCGACATCCAGCACCCGGGAGCCCGGCCGCAAGGCGGCGAGGCCCAGGGCACGAGCGGTCAGCTCGAGGCCGCCGGGCCGCAGCGTCTCCCCGGTCACCTCGGGCATGCCCGGGTGTTCGTACGGCCGGCGGGGGCCGGCGCTCCCGCCGGAGATGACGCCGGCCGGACCGGCGGCGACGTGCGCCCTCGTCGCGCCGGGCGCCGCCCAGTCCACGGCGGGCGCCGCCGGCGCGCGGCCCGCCGGCGGTGCCGCCGCACGCCGCGATGAGCGCGCCGCGCTCACGCCGGCGCGCCCGCGCCCTCGGGATCGCCGAGCAGCACCGCGACCTTCTTCGCGTGCGGCGCGATGGCCGGCGTGCCTCCGCCCTGCCGCACGACGGCGAGGATCCGCTCCTTGGCGACCGCCACCATGCCGGCCAGCAGATGCACGGGCAGCCCTTCGAACGCCTCCGGGAACATCGGCGTGCTGGGTCCCATGACCACGACGCGCGCGGCCCCGTGCACGCGCTCGGCGAAGCGCTCGAACGAGTCGTCGAGCAGCGACGTGGCGGTCAGGACGACGACGTCCGGCCAGCTCGCGAGCGCGTCGAGGAACGCGGCCTCGTCGCCCATCTCGCGATCGCGGTCGAGCACGCTCACCTCGGCGCCCGCCCTCTGCAGCCCGGCGATGACCGGCCCGAAGTACCCCACCATGGCGACCTTCGTGCCGGCGCCGACCCCGAAGCGGCCGATGACGCCGGCCCGCGGGCCCGTGTCCTCTGGCATCGCCGCCGCCCGCGGCTCGTTCAGCGCGTTGGCGAGAGCCACGCCCATCGAGCGTTCGAGGCCGTCGTCGCTGCGCACGTACTCGAGCAGGTCGGTCGCCGGCCCGCCCTCGAAGTCACGGTAGTGCCGCGCCTGCGTGCAGCAGGCGCGGCGATCGGTCATCGTGTAGCACAGGCCGAGACGGCCGTCGGCGGTGGTCACCGCCGTGTAGCCGAGCCCGGCGGTGACGGAGCCCACCGTGGCGCCGGCGGCGCCCTCGGCGCACGCGTCGAAGATGCGTCCGATCACCGTCATACCTCTCCCCTCACTTGTCCTCGAGCGCCAGTTCCACCTGCAGCATACGCCCCGTCGCGAGGAACTCCGGGATGAGCACGAGACCGTGCCGGGGGCAGGCCGGGAGCGCCGCCGGGATGCCGGCGACGAGGTACGACAGCGTCACCGTCCGTGGCTCGAGCTCGTGGTCGCCGCGGCCGCAGCGCCAGACGCGGCCGTCGTCCCAGTCGAGCGTCTCGGCCGCCGGCCACGGCGGCGGCTTGACCTGCATGCGGTGGCTGTAGGCGCTGTGCACGACCGATCGACCGTCGGCGGGCGAGTACTCCACCCAGTAGGTGACGCAGCCGATCGTCAGGCTCGCCAGCCGGTGACCGGTCGCAGGCTCGACGAACCGGTCGCCGGTCGCCTCCGCCCGCAGGATCACCTGGTGGGCCTCCTCGGGGCGGATGCAGCGCTCCTCGAGCAGCTCCTCGACCTCGGGTGAGAGCACGAGGTCGTCGCGCCAGTGCGGTCCTGCGCCCTCGCCCTCGTGCCACACGGCGGCGAGCAGACGCCGCTTGAGCGCCGCACGCTCCTCCGACCGCTGCGTGAGCCCGGGCCCGCGGCGCTCCGCGCGCCGGTCGTACGGCTCGGCGAACACGAGGTCGAGCAGGTGCAGCGCGCGCTTGCCCCGGGCGGCGAAACGGTCGCGGCACATGGCGCAGTAGGCGACGTAGTCCGCGTCGCCCTCGGCGACGCGGCGCTCGACGACCCTGTCGGCCATCTCGTGGTCGGCGTACAGCATCAGCCCGCCGAACCCGCAGCACGTCGTCCGTTCGCGGGTCAGCTCGAGCTCGTCGACCTGGTAGCCGCAGGCCTCGACCAGCTCGCGGGCGGCGCGCTGGACGTCGGGCTGGTAGCGCGCCGTGCAGGCGTCGTGGACGGCCACGCGCCGCCCCGCGCCGGCGCCGGCCGCGCCCTCGGGCAGCCCGGTCTCCCGCAGCACCTCCCACAGCGACACCGTCTCCACCTCCGGCATGCGCGACCCGAAGACCGTCTGGCACGTCGGGCAGGCGAGGATCACGCGCGGCGAACCCAGACCCTCGAGAAGCTCCCGGAGACCGTCGAGCGTCTCGTCGAAGAGTGCCCCTCGGCCGGCCCAGTCGGCCGGCGCCCCGCAGCAGTGGAGCACGAGTCCCGTGTGCGGTGAGTACCGCTCGCGCAGGTGGGCGTAGGCGCGCTCCACGTGGGCCGGGTCGGAGGCGGACAGCTGGCAGCCGGGGAAGAACACCGCCTCGCTCGTGTCGGTGCCGGGAGCGTGACGGGCGAGCGACGAGCTCTCGTCGACCGCGAGCTCCAGGTCGCGCAGCGCGAAGCCGAAGGCCGAGGCCGGCATGCGGTCCTGGCGGACCATCTCGCGGCGCGCCTCGCGGATCACCTCGGCCATGTCGAGGTCGGTCGGGCACACCTCGAAGCAGAGACGGCAGAGGCTGCACGAGTCGATCATCTTGTTCGCCTTGCGGGTGCCTCTGCCGCGCGTGACGGTGAGGTTGTTGTAGATGCGACGCGCGTACTCGCCGGGGTAGCCGCCGTACGCCTCCAGGTAGGGGCAGACCCGTACGCACTGGAGGCACTCGCACTGCAGGCAGCGCCCGGCCTCGGCCGCGGCCTCCTCGCGCGTGTACCCGTGCCGAGGGTCGTCGGGTGCCAGGGGCGGCACGGGAGGCACTCCCTCGAGATCGACGACGAGACGCGTCTCGTACGCGCCGCGGTCCCCGCGCGAGGCGCCCAGCGACACACCCTGCAACTGCCGGTCGATGGAGATCGCCGCGCGGCGACCCTCGGCGATCGACGTGACCGGCGACCACGGCGCCGACGGCCTCAGCAGGCCGCCGGCGGCGTAGACGCCGGCCTCGCTCGTGGCGAACGTCACGGGGTCGGTGATGACGCGTCCCTCCTCGTCGACCGCGAGGCCGAGAGCACGGCCGGAATCGGCCGTGCCGGAGCCGGTCGCGAGCAGCAGCGCGTCGAAGCCCGGCGCGAGCGCCTGGAGCACCGTCGCCGCCCCGCCGCGCTCGAGCTCCACGCGGGTCGCGAGCACGAGCTCGGCCCCGGCGGCGGTCACGACGGCACAATCGGCCTCGAGGTCGGCGGGCGGCAGCACGTCGCCGGCGACGTCGCGGGCGCGACCGCCGGGACCCTCGCGCTCGTCGAAGACGGTGACGGCGTACCCCTTGCGCGCGAGGTCGAGCGCCGCGCCGAGCCCGCAGAGGCCGGCGCCGACGACGGCGACCCGGCCCCGCTTCTCGCGGCGCCGGGCCGCCGCGGCCGCCGCGCCCTCGCCGTACGTCACCGCGGCGCGCTCGAGCTCGCCGACGCGGATCGCGCCCCCGACCTCTCCGCGGACGCAGGCCACCTCGCAGGGGGCGTCGCAGCAGCGTGCGATCGCCCGCGGGAAGGGGACGGCGTGCGCCAGGATGCGGCGCGCCTCCGTGAGATCGCCGCGCGCCGCGGCCGCGACCATGGCGCGGGCGTCGACGTGCAGCGGGCACGCCGCGACGCAGGCGGCGGGCTCACTCTGGATGCACTGCCGCTCCAGCTGGTGCAGCCGCTGCTGGTCCATGCGATCGGTCCGTTCCGCAGGGCGGCCCGGCCGGCGCCGACCTCACGGCCGGCGCCGGCCGGGCGACGCTCGCTCCGCCCGGTGGGCGGAGCGTACGTCCGCCGTTACCAGGCCTGGATGTCCTCCTTCATGGCGGCGAGGACCTTCTCCGGCAGCGCCGGCAGATGGCGCACGCGGGCGCCGCAGGCGTCGTCGATACCGTTGATGATAGCGGCATGCGGCGCGGTCAGGGGGATCTCGCCGCATCCGGCAGCGCCGTACGGCCCCGCCGGCCGCGGGGTCTCGATGTACATGACGGTCAGGTTGTCGGTGAAGTCCTTCGGGTACGGGATGCCGCAGGCACGCATCGAGGTGTGCTTCTCGAGGTCGTCGAAGTCCTCGCGCAGCGCGAGACCGACGCCCTGCGAGAGGCTGCCCCACATCTGCCCGTCGACGTTCAGCCGGCTGTTGATCACGCCGACGTCGGCGGCGATGAGCAGGTGGTCGGCGTACGCCTTGCCGGTCGCCGTCTCGACGGAGACCTCGGCGAGGAAGCAGGCGTACATGTACTGCATGTTCGGCTCGCCCTGCCCGGTGTGGTTGTCGATCAGCGTGCTGACCTCGGCCGTGAAGCTGCCCTCGTGGCGCAGGTCGATACCCTCGGCCACCATCTCGTCGTACGTCCGGTAGCTCCCGTCGTCCTTCTTCATCGCCGCGAGGAGCTTCTCGCAGGCGTCCTTGATGGCGTTGCCGACCATGAACTGGGAGCGGCTGCCGCCGGCGCCGCCGCTGTCGGGCGAGGTCCCCGTGTCGTTCATGTCGAGGCTGATCTGCGACATCGTGAGGCCCAGGGGCAGCAGCGCCTCGTGCGCCGTGCCGAGGGTGCCGGCGTCGGAGCCCTGGCCGTGGTCCTCCCAGGTGTTGTAGATGCGCACGCCGCCGTCCGGGCGCAGCTCGGCCGAGGCGTTGGCGACGTCCTGCCCGTCGGCCTGCGACGTGTAGATGCCGAGGGAGATGCCGACGCCCTTCTTGACCTCGTCCGTCGACTCCGCGGCGGCACGCTTCTTCGCCTCGTCGTAGTAGGGCTTCATCTTGTCGAAGAGCTCAGGCAGCACGTAGATCTCGTACTCCTGGCCCCACGGGAACGTCGCCCCCGGACGGGCGAGGTTCTTGTAGCGCAGCTCGAAGGGGTCCATGCCCATCTTCCTCGCGAGCTCGTCGACGACGCTCTCCTGGGCGAAGAACGACTGCGGCGAGCCCCAGGCGCGGAACGGCGCGCCCCAGCCGTGGTTCGTGCGCACGAGCTTGCCCCCGCCGCGCATGTTGGGGATGTCGTAGCCCGAGCCGCAGAAGAGGCCGCGCTGGGTCAGGTTGTCGCCGAACTCCATGTACGGGCCGTGGTCGACGTACCACTCGTTGTCCATGGCGAGGAACTTGCCGTCCTCGTCGGCGGCGAGCTTGCAGTGGAAGAAGAAGGGCGAGCGCTTGCCGGTGTAGGCGATCGACATCCAGTAGTCGTACTTGAGGTAGACCGGGCGTCCCGTCGCCATGTGCGCGGCGCCGACCAGGGCCTCGAGCGTCGGGCAGAACTTGTAGCCGAACGTGCCGCCCGAGTAGTTCTGGACCATGCGCAGCTTGTCTTCTTCGACCCCGAGGCCCTCGGCGATCATCGCCGCGTGGATGTACAGCGCGATGCTCTTCGAGTGGATCGTCAGCCGGCCCTCGTCGTCGGTGTAGGCGAAGCCGCAGTCGGGCTCGAAGAAGAGGTGCGGCTGGCGCTGCAGGTAGTACTTGCCCTCGACGACGTGGGCCGCCTTCGTGAAGATCTCCTTCGTCTCGTCGCCCTTGATCAGCGGCTGCTCGAAGTAGACGTTGGGCGTGCCGGGGTAGATCTCGATGGCGTCGTCGGCCATCGCGTCGAGGGCGTTCATGTAGGCCGGCAGCACCTCGAGCTCGACCTTGACCTTGTCGACCGCGGCCCTGGCCTGCTCGACGGTGTCGGCGCAGACGATGGCGAGCGCGTCGCCGTACTGGTAGACCTTGGTGTCGCAGAGGATCGGGCGCTCCCAGCCGTCGGCGAGCGTGTCCTCGGGGAACATGACGAGGCCGTTGATGCGGTTGCGGCCCTTGACGTCCTTGTGCGTCACGACCTTGGCGACGCCGGGCATCTTCTCGGCCTCGGAGACGTCGATGGAGAGCACGTTGGCGTGCGAGACCTTGGCGTGGACCACCGCGCAGTGCAGCGTGCCGGGCGGCATCTTGAGCTCGTAGTCGGCGCCGTAGTCGATGGTGCCGGTGACCTTGGCGAGGGCGGTCGGCCGCGGGAAGCGCGTGTTCCAGATGTGGCCGTCCTCCGGCACCTTGTAGTCGAGCTCCTCCATCGTCATCTCGCCGCGCACGACCCTGGCGGCGTCGAGGACGGCGTCGACGAGCGGCTTGTAGCCGGTGCAGCGGCAGACGTTGGCGTGCTTCTGCCACCAGTCGCGCACCTCTTCGCGCGTCGGGTCCGGGTTCTCGTCGAGGAGCGCCTTCGAGGAGACGATGAAGCCGGGCGAGCAGTAGCCGCACTGGGCGCCGCCGTGGACCATCCAGGCGAGCTGCAGCGGGTGCAGGTCGCCGGGCCGGCCGATGCCCTCGATGGTCGTGACCTCGGACTCGGCGGGCACGCGCTTCATGGTCGTCGAGCACGAGCGCACGACCTTGCCGTTGAGGATCACGGAGCAGGAGCCGCACTGGCCCTGCCCGCAGGCGACCTTGGTGCCGGTGAGGCCGAGCTGGCCGCGGAGCACGTCGGAGAGCTTCTGCGACGGCTCGCACATGACGAGGGTCGGGGCACCGTTGACGTAGAGCAGCTTCCGTTCCATTCACGACTCCTGGAGACGACGTTGAGGCCGCCGCGCAGCGCACGCGGGACACCCGCGCGGCGCGGCGACCGGGCTACGGCGACGAACGATGGCTTCTGCGGACGCTCTCACCCCTTCGCGCTCGGCCGACGCTGACGGTCACGACCTGTCCCCGGGCCGCTGCGGGCCCGGGGCGGTCGAGACGGTGGCTCCTCCGAGCGCTGCGAGTCCGGCGAGGCAGGGTGACGAGGTGCCTATCCCCCGCGGGAGGACGCCGGCCGTGAGCTCGGTGGGAAAGGGGCGTGCCGGGCGATGCCCGGGCGAGACCTCTCCTTTCCGCACTGGGAGACACGGCGGTTTCCCGCTGTACCCTGCCGGCGCAAGCTCCATAGGCCAGGGGCCCTTAGGACTCGAGCGCTCGGAGAAGCGACCGCAATCTAGAGTGACCCGGCTGCCGTGAGTATGGACAGTCGGATGAAATGGGCTGGACGAAACTGGACAGGATGGAGTCGGCGTCTGAGCTCAGCGCGAGCCGGGGTGGCGGCCGCGGCTGCCGGCGATCGCGGTCATCGCCTCGAGGGCGCGGTCGACGTCGGCCTCCGTCGTCGAGAGACCGAGGCTGAACCGGACCGCGCCCTGCGCGCCCGTGCCCAGGTCGCGATGGACGAGCGGCGCACAGTGCAGGCCCGTCCTCACCATCACGCCGTAGTCCGCGTCGAGGACGGCGCCGACGTCGGAGGGCGACATGCCCGTCACGCTGCAGCTCAGCACGGGCACGTCACCCTCCCGCGGCTCGGGGCTGTGGACGACCACGGCGTGGAGCCCCTCGAGACCGTCGCGCAGCCGGCGCGCCATACGGATCTGGCGGCGATGGCTCTCGGAGGGGCCGGCGGCGCGCAGGTGTGCGAGCCCTGCCGAGAGCCCGGCCACGCCGAGGAAGTTCAGGGTCCCCGCCTCGAGGCGATGCGGGAACGACGGCGTGTGCGTGAGACTGGCCGAATCCACGCCTGTGCCGCCGAACCGCGTCGAGGCCACGTCGACGTCACGGGCCAGGGCGAGCCCGCCGATGCCGCTGGGGCCGAGCAGCGCCTTGTGCCCGGTGAAGGCGATCGCGCCCAGCCCCCAGGCGCCGAGCAGCACCGGCACGTGTCCGGCGCTCTGCGCGGCGTCGACGAGCAGCGGCACGCCGCGACCGGCGCAGACGGCGGCGATCTCCGCCACCGGCTGGACGGTGCCGAGGACCTGTGAGGCGTGCGTCACGACGACGAGCCTCGTGCCCGGGCGGAGCGCCCGGGCCACGTCGTCCGGGTCGACGAGCCCCGCGCCGTCGAACGGCACGAGGTCGAACTCGATCCGCCCGCTCGCGCGCAGGTGGGTCAGCGGCCGCAGCACGGAGTTGTGCTCCAGGCGCGTGGAGACGACGTGGTCGCCGGGGCGCGTCATGCCCTGGATCGCCAGGTTGAGCGCGTCGGTGGCGTTGCTCGCGAAGACGACGCGGTCGGGGTCGGGCGCGTCGAAGAGGTCGGCGAGCTGCCTCCGCGTCGCGTCCACGAAGGCGGCCGCTTCGACGGAGAGGTCGTAGCCGCCGCGACCCGGCGAGACGCCGAGCCGCGCGTAGGTCTCGACCATCCGGTCGAGCACCTCGCGCGGCTTGGGGAACGAGGTCGCGGCGTGGTCGAGGTAGACGCCCCGCTCGGTCACGGCCCCGGCCTCACGTGCAGGTCTTGGGGTTGGGCAGGCCGGCGAGACGGCGGGCGCCCTGCTTGATGCCGCCGGGGAACAGACCCTCGAGCTCCAGCAGCCGCATCCCCGTGCCCTCGGCGAGCTGCCGGTTGAGCGGCGCGCGGCCGTTGCGCGCGTAGTACTCGCGCAGGAAGCGGAGCACGCGCCGGTGCGCCTCGCCGAGCTCGTCGAGCCCCGACTCTCGCGCCAGCGCCGCCGCGAGGTCCTCGCTCCAGTCGTCCGCGCTCCACAGGAACCCCTCGTTGTCGAACAGGACCCGGCGACCGGCGACGTCCCGGTAGCGGCGGCTCAGGCCGAGCTGCCCGCCTGAGCCGCCGCCGGACGCCGGGACCGCCGTCACCGCGCGGCAGCCAGCGCCGCCTTGACCCTGTCGGGAGTCGCGGGCAGGTCGTAGACGCGGGCGCCGGTCGCGTCCTCGATGGCGTTGAGCACGGCCGGCGCCGTGGGCACCAGGGTCATCTCGCCGACGCCGACGGAGCCGTTGCTGCCGTACTTCCTCGGCGTCTCGCGGATGATGACGTCCATGTCGAACGCCGTCTCCATGCTCGGGTACTTGAAGGTGACCCAGTCCTTCGTCTCGCCGGCGACGTACTCCTCGCGCAGCGCCAGCCCTACCCCCATGTCCATGCCGCCCTGCAGCTGACCGACGACGTTGTCGGGGTGGATGACCGTGCCCGCGTCCACGGCGCACGTCATGGTGAGGACGCGGACCTCCCCGGTCTCGGTGTCGACCTCGACCTCGGCGAGCTGCACGGCGTGCACCTGCGACTGGAACGAGGGTCCCTGCCCGGTCTCCGGGTCGAGGTTGCCGACCTCCATCTTCTTCGTGCCCATGTAGCGGGTCGCGACGCCGGCTTTCTGCAGGTCGGCGAAGGTCGAGGCGCCGGAGGACGCCATCGCCTCCTTGAGCTGCCTGACGGCGTCGAGCAGCGACCCGCCGGACATGTACGTGTGGCGGCTGGCGGCCGCCGGACCGTTGGCCGTCGTGAGCTCCGTCGTCCGCGTGACCAGCCGCACCTTGTCGAGGGGCAGACCCATGGCGTCCGCCGTCAGCTGCTGCAGCATCGAGTCGTTGCCCTCTCCGGGGTCGGCGACGGCGGCGTAGACGGTGACGCCGTCGTCCGGGTCGAGCTCGACCGCGACCATGCTCTGGTCGTTGGGGCCACCGATGCCGAAGGAGCCGCCCGCCAGGCCGACGCCCCGCTTCTTCTTCGCGGTGCTCGCCTCGCGCGCCTCGCGCACCGCGCGCTCGTAGGCCGGCGTGATCGCGTCGCAGAGCTCCGGGTACGGCCACTCCTCGACGACCTGCCCCGTCGACTTCGACCGCCCGGGGCGCAGCGAGTTGCGGCGTCGGAACTCGAGAGGGTCGATCCCCATCGTGCGTGCCAGCCGGTCCATGGAGCTCTCGAGCGCGTAGTTCACCTGGGGCGGGCCGGCCCCACGGGCCGCGGCGCCCCACGGGTTGTTCGTGTACACGAGACGCGCCATGGCGTCGACGTTGGGGATGTCGTAGGAGCCGGACAGCATCATGATCGCCCTGTTCATGACGACGTTGCCCATCGAGTTGTAGGCGCCGTTGTCGACGATCACGTCCATGCCGAGGGCGGTCAGGTTGCCCTCCGCGTCGGCGGCGAGCTTGACCTTCATGTCGAAGGGATGCCGCTTCGGGCTCAGGTACATCGTCTCCGGGAGGCTGGGCACGTAGCGGACGGCGCGGCGGAAGTGGACGGCGGCGGCGGCGGCGATGCCCTCCGACGTCACGTCGATCTTGATGCCGAACTGCCCGCCGACGTAGGCCTCTTCGTAGCGCATGTTCTCCCAGCCGGTCGCGTCCTGCAGCATGGCGAGGTGCTTGTGGATGTTGATGCTGCGGCCGACCACGACCAGCTGCGCGTCGTCGCCCTCGCCGTCGAAGAAGGCGAGGCACGTCTCGGGCTCGAGCGGCGCCTGGTGGTTGATCTGGGTGCGGTAGTGGCCCTCGACCACGTGGGCGGCCTCGGCGAAGGCCTTCGCGGCGTCGCCCTTGACCTGCGGCTGCGTCAGGCAGACGTTCGCCCACTCCTCGTGGATCTGCGGCGCTCCTTCGGCCATCGCCTCGGCGGGCGAGCCGAGCACCGGCAGCGCCTCGTACTCGACCTCGACCGCGGCGACCGCCGCCAGGGCCTGCTCGCGGGTCTTCGCCGCCACCACCGCGACGGGGTCGCCGATGTAGCGCACACGGTCCTCGCAGAGCACCGGGCGGTCGGGGACCATGTAGTTGTGACGGTTGGACCCCTTGATGTCCTTCGCGGTCATGACGCCGGCCACGCCCGGCATCGCCTCGGCGGCCCGCGTGTCGATGCCCTTGATGAGCGCGTGGGCGTGCGGGCTGTGCACCGCGGCGAGCTCGAGCGCGCCGGGCGCCACGAGGTCGGCCGTGAACTCGGCCACGCCGCAGGCCTTCGCCATCGCCGAGAGGCGGGGGTGCGACACGCCGATCTTCGGCCCGTCGGGGTCGGGGTAGAGCTCGTCGGGCGTCTTCTCGCCGCGCAGGAACTCGCCGGCCAGCTTCACGGCCTCGACGATCGTGACGTACCCGGTGCAGCGGCACAGGTTGTGACGCAGAGCGCGCTTGATCTCCTCCGTCGACGGGTCGGGGTTCACGTCGAGCAGAGCCTTCGCGGCCATGATCATGCCCGGCGTGCAGAAACCGCACTGCACGGCGCCAGCCAGCACGAACGCGTGCTGGATGAGGTGCGGGTTGGCCGGCGTCCCCAGGCCCTCGATCGTGATGACGTCGGCGCCGTCGAGGTTCGCGACCTTCCGCGTGCAGGAGCGCACGGCCTTGCCGTTGACGATCACCGTGCAGGCGCCGCACTGGCCCTTCCGGTCGCACGACTGCTTCGCCCCGGTGAGCCGCAGCTCGTCGCGGAGCAGGTCGAGCAGCACAAGGCCGGGCTCCGCCACGACCTGTCGCGTCACGCCGTTGATGGTGAGTGTGACCTTCATGAGCCGCATCCTCCCGGGTCGTCGGTCTCACGGAGCGGCGCCGCGCCTGCCGGGCGGCGCCCGCGCTCCGGCGGCTTCGTCGAACGACACGGGGCCCCCGCAGGCGCCGCCCCGGCGAGGGTCGTGGGCCGCAGCGGGAAAGGAGGGCCACCGTCGGGCGGCCGTGCAGCACCTCTCCTTTCCGCACTGGGAGACACGGCGGTTTCCCGCTGTACCCTGCCGGCGCAGGCTCCGTAGGCCGTCGGCCCTTAGGACTCGAGCGCTCGGAGAAGCGACGGGATGCTACGCGGTCGGGGCACGGCGCGGTATGGACAGACCGCGAAACCGGCCGGCCCCCGAATCGACAGGATGGAGCGACAGGGCGCCCCGCCGGGGAGAGGCGGGCGGCCGGACGACGACCCCGGCCGCCCCGTCACGCGACCGGCGCCGGCTTCTCCACCCTCACCGCGCACACCTTGAACTCGGCCGTCATCGTGACCGGGTCGGCGGCGGAGTTGGTCAGCTCGTTGACCGGTGATTCCTTGTAGTGGAAGGTCATGAACACGGTGCCCTCCGGCACCCTGTCGGTGATCGTGACGCGCGTCGTGATCGACCCCCGGCGCGACGTCACGCGCGCCGTCTCGCCCTCGCCGAGACCGAGGCGCGCGGCGTCCGCGGGGTGGACCTCGGCGAGCTCGTGCGGCCGCAGGCCGTCCAGGTTCCGCGAATAGCGGGTCATGACGTTGTAGTGGTAGAGCATCCGACCGGTCGTCAGGAGGATCGGGTACTCGTCGTCGGTGAGCTCGGCCGGCTCTTCGTAGGGGATGCCCTGCAGCAGGCCCCGGCCGCGCGTGAACCTCCCCTGGTGCAGGAAGCGCGTACCCGGATGGTCCGTGTCCGGGCAGGGCCACTGGAGACCGTCGCGGTCGATGCGCTCGTACGTGATACCGGCGTAGCTGGGCACGAGCCGCCGGATCTCCTCGAAGACCTCCTCGGGGGAGGCGAACTCCATCGGGTGACCGAGCCGGCGGGCGAGATCGCAGACGATCAGCCAGTCGGGACGGCACTCGCCAGGGGGCTCCACGGCCTTGCGGATCCTCTGGACCCGCCGCTCGGTGTTGGTGAAAGTGCCGTCCTTCTCCGCGTAGCAGGCCGCCGGCAGGAAGACGTCGGCGCACGCCGCGGTCTCGGTCATGAAGAGGTTCTGCACGACCAGGAAGTCGAGGCTCGCGAGCGCCGTGCGCACGTGGTTGGCGTCGGCATCCGTGAGCGCCGGGTCTTCGCCCATGATGTACATGGCCTTGAGCTCGCCGCTCACGGCCGCGTCGAACATCTCCGGGATGCGCAGACCCAGCTCCTCCGGCAGCTCCACCCCGTAGGCCGCGGCGAACCGGTCCCGCGCGGCGGCGTCGGTGACGCTCGGGTAGCCGGGGAAGGTGTTGGGCAGCGCGCCCATGTCGCAGGCGCCCTGCACGTTGTTCTGCCCGCGCAGGGGGTTCACGCCGGCGTGCTCCACCCCGAGGTGACCCGTGAGCATGCCGAGGTTGGCGAGGTTCATCACGTTCGCGGTGCCCGTCGTGTGCTCGGTGATGCCGAGCGTGTAGAAGATGCCGGCGCGCGGCGTCGTGGCGTAGAGCTCGGCGGCCTCGACGATGAGGGCCTCGGGGACGCCGCTGAGCTCGGCGGCTCGCGCCGGCGGATACTCCTTCACCGTCTCCCAGAGGTCGTCGAACCCCTCGCAGCGCTCCTCGACGTACGCCGCATCGTGCCAGCCGTTGGCGACGATCGCGTGGAGGATGCCGTTGACGAGGGCGTTGTCGGTGCCGGGCTTGAGGCGCAGCCAGAGATGGGCGTGCTCCGCGAGCTCGGTGCGGCGAGGATCGACCACGATCAGCTTCGCGCCCCTCGCCGCCGCGCGCTTCATCTTGTTGCCGATGATCGGGTGCGCCTCGGTGGCGTTGGACCCGATGATGAACAGGACCTCGTTACCCTCGATCTCGGCGATGGAGTTCGTCATCGCCCCCGAGCCCAGCGTGGCGGCCAGACCGGCCACCGTCGGCGCGTGTCAGGTGCGGGCGCAGTGGTCGATGCTGTTCGTGTTGAGCCCCGCCCGCGTGAGGCGCTGCAGCAGGTAGTTCTCCTCGTTCGTGCAGCGGGCGGAGCTGAGGACCCCGACGGCCACGGGGCCGTGCTCGGCTTTGATCTCGTTCAGCCGCCGCGCGACCAGGTCGAGTGCCTCGTCCCAGCTCGCCTCCTCGAAGACGCCGTCCCTCTTGATCAGGGGCGTGGTGACGCGGTCCGGACTGTGGATGAGGTCGGCGTGGAAGCGACCCTTCACGCAGAGCGAGCCGGCGTTGACCGCCGCGTCGTAGGCCGCCGTCACGCCGACGACCCTGCCGTCGGCCACATTCAGGTCGAAGTTGCAGCCGACGCCGCAGAACGGGCACGTGGTGCGCACCTTGCGCCGCTCCCACGAGCGCGTCCCCTGGAGCTGCTTGTTCACAAGGGCGCCGGTCGGGCAGATGTCGACGCACTGGCCACAGAAGCGGCAGAACGAGATGTCGAGCGGGTGGTCGAACGAGCTGGAGACGCGCGCGTCGAACCCCCGCTCGGCGAAGTCGATCGCGTTCGTGACCTGCACCTCTTCGCACACGCGCACGCACTTGCCGCAGAGGATGCACTTGTTCATGTCGCGCTCGATGAGGTGACTCTCGCTGTCGATCGGCAGGTCCTTGCGCTCGCCCTCGTAGGTCGTCTCGGACACGCCGTAGCGGTAGCAGTACTCCTGCAGCTTGCAGGCGCCGGCCTGCTCGCAGACGAGGCAGTGCTGGGGATGGTCCGAGAGGAGCAGGTCGAGGATCAGGCGCCGGGCGTCGACGATCTCGTCGGATTCGGTGTGCACCACCATGCCTTCGGCCACCTGCGTCGTGCACGCCGCGGCGAAGTTGGGCCGCCCCTCGATCTGCACGGAGCACAACCGGCAGGCGCCCGCCGGTGAGAGCGCGTCGTCGTGACAGAGGTTCGGGATGTCGATGCCGAGAGAGCGCGCCGCGTCGAGGATCGTCGTTCCCTGGGGCACTTCGACCGAGCGGCCGTCGATGGTCAACTCGACCGTGGTCGCGACCGGCGCTGCGCTGGATCCGTTCAAGGGGTCTCCGTTCGCTCGCTCACCGCGGCCGTGCCGCGACGACACCGACGCGCCTCGCGGGCCGCCGTGCCGCGGGCCGCATCGTCGCCGGCGCCCCAGAATGCTAGGAGGACCGCCCGGACCGCGGTGACCGACAAACCGCTGGTTCGGGACGCCGCCGATTGGACAGGATGGAGCACCGCGGGACCTTCAGGCCGGGTAGACGACCACTTCGGACGCCTTCACCGTGGCCCAGACCCGGCCGCCGTCGTCGAGACGGAGCGACGCCACGGCGGCGGGCGTCACCTCGGCCAGCAGCGGGACGGGCCCCTGGACCTGGACGCGGACGCGGTCGCCGATGACGTCGAGCACCTCGACGGTGCCGGGCCAGACGTTGCGCGGCGAGCCCTCGGGGAGCTCGCGGAAGATGGACACCACGCGCGGGTGGATGACGGCGAAGACCTCGCCGCTGTGGTAGCGCTCGTCGGCGGCCACGAGGACCTCCCCGTCGGGGAGGCGGATCGCGGTACCCTCGGCGCGGCCGCGGAACAGGTTGAGGCCGACGAGATCGGCGACGTACCGCGTGCGCGGGTGGGCGCCGATCTCCTCGACGGACCCCTTCTGCGTCACGCGGCCGTCCTCGAGGACCACGAGACTGTCGGCGAGCGTCATCGCCTCCAGGGGGTCGTGGGTCACGACGAGCGACGTGCCCTGGAACCACGAGAGGTGCCGGCGAAGGTCGCGCCGCAGGTCGGCACGCGCGGCGCCGTCGATGGCGGCGAGCGGCTCGTCGAGGAGGAGCAGGCGCGGCTCGGTCGCCAGCGCCCGCGCGAGGGCGACGCGCTGCGCCTGCCCGCCGGAGAGCGACTTCGGTCGCAGCCTCGCCGCCTGGCCGATGCCCACCCTGTCGAGCCACTCTTGCGCGCGGCGTCGCGCCTCCGCCCGTCTGACGCCCCGAGCGCGCAGCCCGAACGCGGCGTTCTCGAGGACCGTGAGATGCGGAAAGAGCCGATAGTCCTGGAACATGACCCCGACCGGCCGCTCCTCGGCAGGCACGTGCAGGCCCGCCGCCGGATCGTCGAGGACCGTGCCGTCGAGGACGACCCGGCCCTGCGCGAGCTCGGTGAGACCCGCCAGCGCGCGCAGCAGCGTGGTCTTGCCGGCGGCGTTCGGGCCCAGCAGGCCGACCACCTCCCCGGCCCGGACCTGCATCTCGACCGACAGGTCCAGCGTGCCGCGCCGGAGGACGACGTGCGCCCGCAGGCCCGCGGACGGCTGCCCGCCCTCCACGGCGACCGGCACCGTCACACGACGCGGAACCACCGGTCGCGCAGCACGATCAGCACGATCATCGAGATGCCGAGCATCACGGCGCTGAGCGCGACGGCCGAGGTGGTGTCCGTCTGCATGGCGAGGTAGACGGCCAGCGGCATCGTCTGCGTGCTGCCGGGCAGGTTGCCGGCGAAGGTGATCGTGGCGCCGAACTCGCCCAGCGCGCGGGCCCAGCAGAGCGCCGCGCCGGCGCCGAGCGACGGCGCGAGGAGCGGGAGCGTGACGCGGCGGAAGGTCGTCCAGCGGCCGGCGCCGAGCGTGACGGCCGCCTCCTCGTAGCGCCCGTCCATCGCCCGCAGGCCGGCCTCCACGGTGACGACGAGGAACGGCATGGCCACGAACGCCTCGGCCATGACGGCGCCGGCGGTCGTGAACGGCAGGCTGATGCCGAGCCCGCTCTCGAGCACCCGGCCCACGAGGCCCATCCGTCCGTAGGCCAGAAGGAGGGCGACGCCGCCCACGACCGGCGGCAGCACCATGGGCAGGATGACGAGGGCGCGCACGACCTGCCGCCCGCGGAAGGGCACCCGCGCCAGCACCCAGGCCAGCGGGACGCCCAGGACCACGGACACCGCAAGCGCGCCGAGCGAGCACACCAGCGACAGCCGCAGAGCGGTGAGGACGCCGGGCGCCGCGAGCTGGCCCGGCAGCTCGCTCCACGGCGTCCTCACGGCCAGGGTGACCAGCGGCGCGGCGAGGAAGGCGACGCCGAGGAACGCCAGCGGCACGATGCCGGCGGGCGCCCCCCGCCGGGCGCGCCGCGACGCGGCGGCGCGGCCACGACCATGTCGCGCGGCCCCGCCGGCGACCGCCCGGCCGGCCGCCGCCTCCGTGGCGGACTGGCCCGCAGAGGACACCGGCGGGGCGTCGAGCCCGATGGCGCGGGGCTCGTTCACCGCGCGTCCGGAGGCGGCTGGAAGCCGTACGACTGCATGATCCGCTGACCCTCGGCGGAGAGGACGAAGTCGACGAACGCCTGCGCCTGATCGGGGACCTCACTCGCGGAGACCACGGCGATCGGGTAGGTCGCGATGAGGTTCTGCTCGTCCGGGATCGTCACGCCGTCGACGTCTCCGCCGGCCGCCGTCACGTCCGTCACGTAGACGATGCCGGCGTCAGCCTCGCCCAGCGCGACCTTGGTCGCCACGGCTTTCACGGTCGCCTCGTACGACACGGGCTCGACGGTGATCCCCTCGGCGTCGAGCGCCTCCAGCGCGTACTTGCCCACCGGGACCTCCGGCGCGGCGAGCACGACCTTGAGGTCCGTCCGGGTCAGGTCGGCGAGGCCTGCGATGCCCAGCGGGTCGCCGGGAGCGACGGCGATGGCCAGACGGTTGGTGGCGAAGACCTGCGGCGTCTCGACGAAGTCGGCCGCCTCACCCATGGTGCGCTCGTCGGCGGTCGCGAGCACGTCGGCCGCGGCGCCCTGCTGGAGCTGCAGCGCCAGATTGGAGCTGGAGTCGAAGACGAAGGTCACGCTGACGTCGGGATCCTCGTTCATGAACGCGTCGCCGACCGCGGTGAACGACTCCGTGAGCGAGGCCGCGGCGAAGACCCGGAGCTCCACCGCCGGCGCCGACCCCTCCTCGTCCGCGCCGCACGCGGCCACGGCCAGCGACATGACGAGCAGCAGAAGCGCCGCCAGTACGTAGAGGATGCTCCGGGCGCCCCTCCTTCCACCCAGTGCCCGCGTGCGCGCGCCCTCGCCTCGTGCACCATCGGGACGACCTGCCGCCGGCACCACCGACCTGCGCTCCACCGCTACCTCCCCGCGTCTCCGCCGCCCGCTCGAGCCCAATCAGACCCGGGCTACCGTCCGTGGGCCGGTCCGGCAGCCCTCGGGACCGCGACGGATCAGCTCCTCGAAGAGGGACGGACCGTTATTCGCGAGCGAGAATAACGGATCCTTCGCCGCCGTGCAAGCAGACGGCGGACCGGCCCGGCGTCGACACGGAGACACGACGCCGGGCCGGCGCCGGGCCCGCAGGGCGGTGCCGGCGATTGTCAGGGCCTGCCGGTCCTCATATCATTCCGCGAGGGAGCGCTCGTCTCCGCACCAGTCCCCCAGGCCGCCGAAGGCGTCGCGTGCGCGTCTCGCGCGTCGCCTCGAGACCAACGTCGTCAGACGAGATCGGAGGAAGCACCGGTGCCAGCGACGATCGTCATCGGCGCCCAGTGGGGCGACGAGGGCAAAGGCAAGATCACCGACCTGCTGGCCGAGAAGGCCGACGTCATCGCCCGCTTCCAGGGGGGCAACAACGCCGGCCACACGATCGTGCGCGGCACGGAGGAGTTCAAGCTCCACCTCATCCCCTCGGGCATCCTCTACGCGGGCAAGACCTGCGTGATCGGCAACGGCGTCGTCATCGACCCGCGCGTCCTCTTCGAGGAGCTCGAGGCGCTGCGCTCGCGGGGCATCCCCGGCGACAACCTCCGCATCTCCGGCAACGCCCACCTCATCATGCCGTACCACCTGCTCCTCGACGGCGCCAGCGAGCGGCAGCTCGGCAGGTTCAAGATCGGGACGACCAAACGCGGCATCGGCCCGTGCTACGTCGACAAGTACGCGCGCGCCGGCATCCGCGTACAGGACCTGCTCGACGAGAAGATCCTGCGCCGCAAGATCCACACGGCGCTCGAGGAGAAGAACTGGCTCCTCGAGCGCTACGGCCTCGGCGTCCTCGACCCCGACCAGGTGACCGACGAGCTGCTCACCTACCGCGAGCGCGTCGAGCCCTTCGTCTGCGACGCCTCGCTGCTCGTGAACCAGGCCCTCGACCAGGACAAGCACGTCCTCTTCGAGGGCGCCCAGGGCACGCTGCTCGACATCGACTTCGGCACCTATCCGTTCGTCACCTCGAGCAACCCCGTCGCCGGCGGCGCCTGCACCGGCGCCGGGGTGGGACCCACGCGCATCGACCACGTCGTCGGGGTCGCCAAGGCGTACACGACGCGGGTCGGCGAGGGCCCCTTCCCGACCGAGCTCTTCGACGACGTCGGCACCGCGATGTGCGAGGTGGGCCACGAGTTCGGCACCACGACGGGGCGCAAGCGCCGCTGCGGCTGGCTCGACCTCGTGGCCCTCCGCTACGCCGTGCGCACGAGCGGCATCACCCACCTGGCCATCACCAAGCTCGACGTGCTCACGGGGCTCCCCGTGCTCAAGGTGTGCACGCGCTACGAGGCCGGACGGCAGGTGCACGAGGAGTTCCCGCTCCTGCAGACCGACTTCCACCACGCCACGCCGCTCTACGAAGAGCTGCCCGGGTGGACGGAGGACCTCCGCGACTGCGAGAGCTGGCAGGACCTGCCCGAGGCGGCGCGCGACTACGTGCAGTACATCGCGACGTTCACGCAGACACGGGTGAAGTTCATCGCCGTCGGGCCGGCGCGCGACGAGACCATCGTGCTGCCGCGCTCGATCGGCCGCGGCGGCGCGGTCTGAGGGCGCCGCCCGACCGGCCGCAGGCCTGTCTCACGTGAGCCGCGGGCCTGCCTCGCGTGATCCGGGGGCCTACCTCACGTACTTGAGCAGCAGCAGGTCGTCGCCGCGACGGCCCGCGACGTAGACGGCCGACGAGGTGACCGCGAGGTCGTCGCCCGTGTCCTGCGCCGCGGTCGCCCAGCTGTCGTCCCAGCGGTAGGCGGCGTCCCAGGCGAACGACCAGGTGACCGCGTCGCGGCCCGTCGACGCGCTGTCGACCCACCCCGTGGCCCAGAGCGTGCCGTCCCGGGCCAAATAGAGGTCGGTGACCTGATCGTCGCGGCCGGCGTCGCCGATCCAGCTCCGCTGCGCGGCCGCGGCTCCGCCCGCCTCGAACCAGCGCAGCTCGCCGTCGCGCAGGTCCGCGACGTCGTTCGTCACGTACCCCCCGGCGGCGCTGCGTCCGCCGCCGTCGATGCCCGCGCACACGGCCCCGTCCGGCCCCGACACCGGCCCGCCGAAGACGGACCAGGAGACCAGGCCGCCGCCCCTCGTGTAGCGGACGGCGAGCGCGTCCCGGTCGGCGCCCGTGACGTCGACCACGCTGCCGGCCACGGCCACGCCGCTTCGCCGCACGGCGATGTCGGCGCCGGCCTCCTCGCCGCCGAGGTCGAGGAACCGCGCCCAGGCGCGCCCGCCCAGCGGCGTGTACTTGAGCGTCACGAGGTTGCTCCGCGTCTGCATGACCGTGCCCTCGAAGCCGGTGACGTAGACGTTGCCGTCGGCGTCGAGCGCCACGGCCGCGGGCCGGTCGTCGAGGCCTTCCGGGCCGGTGTAGGCCCGCGCCCACCGCGTGGTGCCGTTCGGCGCCAGCTTCGCCGTGCACCAGTCCTTGCCGCCCGCCGCCCTGGTGACGTAGCCGGTGACGTAGATGCGCCCGGCGCCGTTGACCGCCAGGTCGACGGCGCGGTCGTCGCCGCCGGCCGCGCCGGCGACGGTCTTCGTCCAGAGGCGATCACCGGTGCGGTCGAACTTGACGACGAACCAGTCGGGGGTGCCCGCCCTGCCGCCGGCGAACCACCCGCAGACGACGACGTTGCCGTCGGCGTCGGCGGCGACGCCCTCGACCCGCTCGTCGACGTCGGCGCCGCGGCTCCACGCGTGGACCCATCTGCGGGTGCCGTCCGGCCGGTAGCGCGCGACGACCACGTCGTAGCTGTCCGGGGCGACGCGGAGGATCGAGCACGCCACGTACACGTCGCCGGTCGGCGCGGTCGTGACGTGGACGTCGCCGACGACGCCGGGGGTCCTCGCGTTCCAGAGATCGTGCCAGAGCAGCGCGCCCGGCGGCGACGCGGCGCCTGCCGGCGACGCAGACAGCAGCGCGCACAGGGACGTGGCGAGAGCGACGAGCAGTGCGCGCACGGCCGCGGTCGCGGCCGCTCGGTGGTGGCTCATGATCTCTCCCCCTTCGGACACGGCACCCTGCCGGCGCCTGGAGCCCCGACGGCGCGCGCCTCACACCCCTCACCGGACCCGCGAGCCGGCGGGTACGGTGAACATCGCATCAAGTCTACACCGTGCCCGCCGAGGACCGATGCCGACCCGGCCGGGAGCGACGCCCGGCACGACGCGCGGTCACGCACCGCGCGACCCGCGGTGACGCCCGGCGTGGTGCACCGTGGCACACGGGGCGACCCGCGGTGACACACGGAGCGACCCGCGGATGGATCGGGCCCGGCCGCCTGCCGGCGGCCGGGCCCGATTGCGTTCACACCACGCCCCGGGGGTCTCCCCCGAGATCGTCTTACCGCGGATACCGCATGAGCACCAGGCTGGTGCCGCTGGTCGCCACGACGTAGCTCGACATCCGCCCGAGGGCGAGGTCGTCGCCGCTGTCGATCTCGGAGGCGACGTCGTACACGGCGTTCCAGCGCTCGGCGCCCGTGGCGTCGAACGACCACGTGACGGCCGCCCCGGCCACACACCCCGTGACCCAGACATCGCCGTACAGGCCGACGAACATCTCGTTGAACTGGTCACCAAGGGCGTTGCCCGGCCCGGTGAGATCGACGCCCCACTGCGACACGCCGTCGGCGTCGTACTGCGTGAGCAGGGCGTTGGAATCGTCGTCGTGCACCTGGAAGCCGGCGAAGACGCTGGCCCCGGCGCCGTCGATGCCCGCGCACAGATACTCGTCGTTGGTGGTGCTGCCGTAGTCGAGAGAGGCCGCCATCAGCTCCTCGCCGTCACGCGAGTACTTGAGCGCGTAGCCGTACGTGAAGGTGGGATCCGCGTCGACCGCCTTGACCGCGACGACGACGCCGGTCTTGCGCACGGCGACGTCGACGCCCGTCTCCTCGTACTGCATGTTGAACGGCATGGTCCACTCGGCGGTGCCGTCCGGCGCGTACTTGAGAGTGACGGCGTCCTTGTTGAGGTGCTTGTTCTGATCGGTGCCCTCGAAGCCCGTGACGTAGATGTTGCGCGCCGCGTCGATGGCCATCGCGACCGGCTCGTCGTCGAGCTGCGCGGCGCCCTTGTAGGTGCGCGCCCACGCCGTGTCGCCGTTGGGCTTGTACTTGACCGTGCGCCAGTTCTTGCCGCCCGTGGCCTGCGTGACGAACCCGGTGACGAAGATGCGCCCGTACTTGTTCACGACCACGTCGACGGCGCGGTCGTCGTCGCCCACGATGCCGCCGGTCGTCTTGGCCCACATCAGGTAGCCGGCGCGGTCGTACTTGAGCACGAACCAGTCGTCCTGGCCGCCCTTGTCGTACCACCCGACGACGATCAGGTTGCCGTTGGGGTCGGTCGCGACGCCCTCGACCATCTCGTTGATGTCGGTGCCCCTGCTCCACGAGCGCACGAACTTGCGCGTGCCGTCGGGCAGGTACTTCGCCACGATGACGTCGTAGGTGCCGTACGACGGACGAAAGACCGAGCAGGCGGTGAAGATCTCGGACTTCGCCGAGCGCACGACCTGCGCGTTGGTCACCTCGGCGGGGTTCTTCGCCTGCCACGCGTTGGTCCACACGGGCTCGATCGGGTCGGCCGCAAAGGCCGCTGGTGCGACGAGCAGTGCGACGACCGCGATGAGGAGCAACGCGAGCACGCCCCTCGTCGCCACTCTTGCCGGAGTGCTGCAGACTCCCATGGTCCCCCCTTGTAGTGTTTGTCGCGGCACTCAGTATACTCTCGGACTTTCTTCGTACAAGCCCTTTCTCTCGGGGTGTCTCCTCCAGCGGCAACACGTGGCCGCTCCATGCCGGAGCCGGCGCCGCGCGCCGCGTGGAGCAGCGTGACCGAGCGACGGGCGTGCGCGAGGGCCCCGGCGGCGGGCGGTCCCGGCCCCCGCCCGCGCGGCTCTCCGGCGGCGGGCGGTCCGGGGGCCCTCGCCCGCGCGGCTCGCCGGCGGCTTCGGGGCCCCCGGTCGGGCGGCGTACTTCACGACCGCAGGGCTGTCGCCGCCCTCGCCCGCGACGTACACGGCCGTCACGGGCGGCGGCGGCGCCCGTCCCGACGAGGGGACGAGAGGCAGCGGCTGACCGGGCCCGTCCCCGTACGGTAGTGTGGCCGCGATGCGCGAGGACGCTCCGACATCGCCCGTCCCGCCGCCCGTCTCCCGGGCGGGACCCGACGCCGGCGTGACCGTCGCCGACGCCCCCCGGGCGCCGGGCGGCGCGCTCTCCGTGAGCGCGGCGCCGGCGGGTGCGGCGCCGCTGACGCCGTTCCTGAGCACGAAGCTGCGCGTCCTCACGCTGCTCGCCGTCGTCGCCGTCGTCTGGGTGCACGCCTACAACCTCGGCAGCAGGACGCTCCTCGGGGAGAACGCGCCGGACATGGCGGGGGCTCCGGGCACCGCCGGCTTCGTCGAGTACCTCGTCTCCCAGGCGCTCACGCGATGGCCCGCCGCCCTGCTCTTCGCCATCTCCGGCTTCCTCTTCTTCCGCACTCTGGCGCCGACGGCCGGCGGCTTCCTCGCCAAGTACAGGCGCCGGGCGCGCACCCTTGCCGTACCCTTCCTGCTGTGGAGCGCCTGGGGCGTCGCCGTCTACGTCGCCCTGCACGCGCTGCCGCAGGCCTCGGGCTACGTGTCGAGCGGCGCTCTCGAGCGGCTCACCCCGGGCGCGGTGCTCGAGATGCTCCTCCTGCGCCCCGTCGCCTACCCGCTCTGGTTCCTGCAGGCCCTGCTGTTCTGCGTGCTCGTCTCGCCTCTCCTGTGGCTCCTGATCCGCACCCTGCAGGCGGCGGTGCTCCTCCCCCTCGCGGCGCTCTGGGTGCTGAACGTCGAGCTCTGGGGCTCGAACTACGTCAATCTCAAGGCGCTGCTCTTCTTCACCCTCGGCGGGCTCGTCGCCGTCAGGCTGCGCGACGGCCGCCCGGTCCCCGCGTCGGGCCTCGCGGGCGCGGAGCGCTCCGCGGCGCTCGGCCGTGTCCTGCTGCCCGCCTTCGTGGCGGCCTCGATCCTCTTCACCTGGCTGCTCCGCGACGAGAGCGCCTGGTGGGGCGGCGCGCTGCACAAGGCCCTCATGTGTCTCGCCGTCGCGGCCCTCTGGTTCGGCTACGACGCCTACCTCACGCCCCTCGCCCGTCGCCCCGCCGTGCTGTGGGCGACGGGCTTCTCGTTCTTCCTCTACGCCGCCCACGAGCCCCCGCTGATGATCACCAAGCGACTGCTGACCCGCTGGACCGGAGGCCCGTCGCCCGGAGACGCCGGCCTCCTCCTCGTCTACTTCGCCGCCCCCGTCGTCACCATCCTCCTCTGCCTGGCCGCGGGGTGGGCGCTGCGCCGCTGGGCGCGCCCCGCGTACGCCCTGCTGACCGGACGTCGCTGAGCGCGCGCGTCTCCTCGCCCGGCGGCGGTCGGCGCCGGGGGGGCGCGCTGGGGGCGCGCTCATCGTTGTCCGGCGGCGGCGGCGCCGATAGACTCTCGGGCGGTGCGCCGCCGGGCCTCGACGAGGGAGCGGACCGGCACGCCGGTTGACGGCGCGGCCTCTCGGGACCGCGCCCACTACCCCGGGACGAAGGAGGGCTCATGCGGGTGCTCGTGGTCGGCGGTGGCGGCAGGGAGCACGCCCTGATCCACTCCTTCTCCCGCTCCTCGCTGCGGCCGGAGCTCTTCTGCGCGCCGGGGAACGCCGGGATCGCCGCCGAGGCGGACTGCGTCCCGGTCGGCGCCGAGGACCTCGAAGGGCTTCTCGAGTTCGCGACCCGCGAGCGGCCCGACCTCACGGTGGTGGGGCCCGAGGCCCCGCTCGTCGAGGGCCTCGCCGACCTCTTCCGCGAGCGCGGCCTGCTCGTCTTCGGCCCCGATGCCCAGGCCGCACGCATGGAGGGCAGCAAGCTCTTCGCCAAGGAGATCATGGACGCGGCCGGGGCTCCGACCGGCTCCTACAGCCGGCACACGAGCGCGGCGTCGGCGTTCGCCGCGCTCGCCGCGCAGGCCACCTACCCGGTCGTCGTCAAGGCCGACGGCCTGGCCGCCGGCAAGGGCGTCGTCATCGCCCCCGACGAGCCCGCGGCGCGGGCCGCCGTCGAGGAGATGCTCGTCGCCCGGCGCTTCGGTGCCGCGGGCGACGCCGTCCTGCTCGAGGAGCACCTGGCCGGCAGCGAGGTGTCGCTGCTCGTGCTCTGCGACGGCGAGACGGCGGTGCCGCTCGCGCCCGCGCAGGACTACAAGCGCATCTTCGCCGGCGACCAGGGGCCGAACACGGGCGGGATGGGCAGCTACTGCCCCGTCCCCGGTTTCGGCGCCGACGCCGTCGACGTCGCCATGGACGTGGTGGTCGCGCCGGTCCTCGAGACCCTCAAGCGCCGCGGCATCACGTACCGAGGGGTGCTCTACGCCGGGTTGATCGCGACCGCCGCCGGGCTCAGGGTCCTCGAGTTCAACTGCCGCTTCGGCGACCCCGAGACGCAGGCCGTGCTGCCGCGCCTGCGCAGCGACCTCCTCGAGCTGTGTCTCGCGGCGGCGTCCGGCGAGCTCGCCGGCGTGACCCCCGACTGGACGCCCGAGGACTGCGTGACCGTCGTCATGGCCTCCGCGGGGTATCCCGCGAGCAGTCACAAGGGCGACGCGATCGACGGTCTCGGGGCGGCCGCCGCTCTGCCCGGCGTCACCGTGTACCACGCCGGCACGGCGGCGGGCGACGAGACGCGGCCGACGGTGATCACGGCCGGGGGCCGCGTCCTCGCCGTCAGCGCCCTCGGCGACGGCTTCGGCGCGGCGCGCGAGCGTGCCTACGAGGCGCTCGGCCACATCCGCTTCGACGGGGCCCAGTGGCGGGCCGACATCGCCGAGCGCGCCGTCCGCGCCCAAGCCGGGGAGACCAGCCTGTTCCCGGAGGGGTGGAGGTCCTGAGTCCCCGCCCGCGGCCGGCACGGGCGCCGCGCCGCCGCCTGCCGCACGACGAGAGGAGCTGACGTGGAGAAGACGAGCACCGAGGTCGAGGCCCTCCTGCAGGACATGGAGACGGGCCCCGTGCTGGTCGGCATCGTGATGGGCAGCGAGAGCGACCGCGACGTGATGGACGCGGCGGTGAAGGAGCTCGAGGCGCGGCGCATCCCCTGCGAGGTCAACGTGCTCAGCGCCCACCGCACCCCGGACAAGGTCGCGGACTACGCCAAGGGGGCGCGGGCGCGCGGCCTCAAGGTCCTCATCGGCGGTGCCGGCAAGGCGGCGGCCCTGCCCGGCGTCCTGGCGGCCTACACCGACCTGCCCGTCATCGGCGTCCCCATCAAGACCAGCGACCTCGGCGGGCTGGACTCACTGCTCAGCATCGTGCAGATGCCGCCCGGTGTGCCCGTGGCCTGCGTGGCCATCAACGGCGCCCGCAACGCGGCGATCCTCGCCGCGAAGATCCTCGAGGTCTGACCGCGCGGCGCGGCCGGCGCGGCGCGGGCGGCGCGGCGCGGCTCTCGCGCTCGCCACCGGTCGGGTGCGCGGCGCGTCCGCGCCGCCCTCACGGTCATCGCCGGCCGCGGACGGGGAACACACCGGACATGGACAGGCGTGGCTTCGATTCGGCCCGGGCGCCGCGCCCGGACGGTCCCTACTCGTCCGGCATGTCGGCCGGCCAGCTCGTCGTCGTCTCGGCCCAGCCGCCGCTCTCCGTCGACGGGACGCTCGTCGACGGCCCCGCGGCGGCACAGGCGCGGCAGTGCCTGGAGAACCTCGCCCATCAGCTCCGCTCGCAGGGGCTCGGCGTCGAGAGCGTCGTCGAGCTCCTCGTCTGCGCCGTCGACCCGGGTGACCTCGCGGCGATCGACGACGCGCTCGCCGCGACCTTCCCCGAGCCACGGCCGGCGCGCACGGTCGTCGGTGTAGCATGGGTGCCGCACGGCGCCCGGCTGCAGATCGGGGCGCTGGCAGTCCGCTACCCGTGAGGCGATGGACCCGAAGAAGCTCTCGAGCGCGATCTACCTCGCCGTCCTCGTCCTCGCCCTGCTGATCGCCTACGTGGCGATCCGCGCCGCGCTCGCCTGAGCGCGCGCGGCGCGACGACCCGAGGAGGCGCCATGGCCCACCCGACCTTCGCCGCCCCCGACGGCGCGCCCGCCGTCGGCCCGTACTCACCCGCGGTCGCCGCCGGCGGCCTGCTCTTCACCTCCGGCCAGATCGCCCTCGACGCGGACGGCGCGGTCGTCGGCGCGACCGCGGCCGAGCAGGCGCGCACGGCGCTCGAGAACCTGCGGGCGCTGCTCGCCGCCGCCGGCCTCGGCATGGACGCGGTCGTGAAGACGACCATCTTCCTCAAGGACATGGATGCCTTCGCCGAGGTCAACGCCGCCTACGCGGGGTTCTTCACCGAGCCCTTCCCGGCGCGCTCCACGGTCGAGGTCGCGCGCCTGCCGAAGGACGTGCTCGTCGAGATCGAGGCCGTCGCCCTGCGTCCATGAGGGACGGCGCGGGCGCGAGAGCGGCGGCGGACGGCGCCGAGGGTGTCGTCCGCCGCCGCTTCTTCATGCTCGGCGTCGTCTTCGTCTCCTACCTCCTCGTCTACCTGGCGCGGCTGAGCGTCGGGCCTCTGGCGCCCTTCCTGAAGGACGCCTTCGACCTCTCGAGCGCCGAGGTCGGCGCACTGATGAGCGCGACGGCGGTCACCTACGCGCCGACGCTCATCGTCTCGGGCTGGCTGGTCGACCGTGTCGGCGTCCGCCGCATGCTCGTGTTCGGCACCCTCGTCGCGTCGCTCTGCATCACGGCGATGTTCTGGGCGTCCTCATACCCGGCCCTGCTCGCCCTGCTCGCGCTGTCGAGCCTCGGCGCCGGCTGCATCTACCCGTCGGCGGTGCGCGCCGTCGTCCTCTGGTTCCCAGTGACCGAGCGGGCCACGGCGATCGGCGTGAACCAGACGGCGATCAACGTCAGCGGCATCGTCGCGGCACTCACCCTGCCCGCCATCGCCCTCCGCTTCGGCTGGGAGTACGGCTTCCTCAGCGTCGGCGTCATGGGCCTCGGGGTCACGACGCTGGTGGCGGCCGGCTACCGGAGCCCTGCCGCGCCCCCCGGGGCGCGACGCGCGGCGGGCCCGCCGCGCGGTACGTTCCGCAGCCTGCTGCGCCATCGCGACGTCTGGCTGCTCGCCGGCATGGGCTTCTTCCTCGGCATCGTCGAGTACTCCGTCCTCGCCCACGTCGTGCTCTTCATGCGCGCCGACTACCTGCTCAGCGCCGTGGCCGCCGGCGGCGTGCTGGCGCTGGCGCAGGCGGCCGGGGCGGTCGGCAAGCCTCTGACCGGGCTCGTCAGCGACCGGCTGCTCGGCGGCCGCCGCCGGCCGCTCCTCCTCGCCGCCGCCCTGCTCTCGCTGGTCGCCTCGCTGGTGCTGGCCGCGGGGGGCGGCGCCCTCGGATGGACGGTGTACCTGCTGATCGCCGTCCTGGGGTTCGCGGCCGTCGGCTGGGGCGGCATCTTCGGCACGATGGCCGGCGAGATCGGCGGCCGCCGGGCCGCCGGCCAGGTGGCCGGCCTGACCGCGGCCGCCGTCAACGTCGGCGTCGTCGTCGGCCCGCCGGCGTTCGGCGCCCTCGTGGACGCCGGCGGCTCCTATCGGCTCGCCTGGCTCGCGATGGCGGCCAGCGCGGCGCTCGCCACAGTGTGCGTCGCCTTCGTCGGCGAGCCCCGCCGGCACGACCCGGCGGCCCGCGTCGGCTTCGAGGAGGCCTGAGCGCGACGGCGCGCGACGGCGGCCTGAGCCCGGTGCGACGGAGGACGAGCTCCGCCGGCGCTCAGCGCCGGCGGAGCTCGTCCATCTCCTTGCGGATGTCCTCCTCGGTGATCTCGCGCCGCCCGTACACGTCCCACACGTTGAACGCCAGCCCGATCCCCCAGCCGCCCAGCACCCACCCGGGCCAGAAGTAGCCGGCACCGGTGAAGTACCAGATGCCGACGAGGAACGCGTTGACGATCACGTAGGCGACCACGTGGCCGAAGAGGTCGCGCTTCTTCTTGACCCGCTCGAGCGCCCGGTTCCTGAGCTCGTCCTCCGACTGCATCCCCGCCTCCTCCGGTGAGCGCCTTCCTCAGCATCCTACCCCCGCCCGAGCCGACAGAGCACAGTCGCGACTCCGCGCAGAGGGGAGGAGCCCGCCGCACCGCGGCCACGAGCCCGCCGCCAGCGGCCAGGATCCCGCGGCGCCGCGACGGCGGTCCACCCGCGCGGACTCTGTGAGAGAATCGGCGCGCACGCCGCAGGCGCCTCGCGCGCCGTCAACGCCGTCGCAGCGGAGGGCACGATGATCGAGCGCTACACCCTGCCCGATATGGGCGCCGTCTGGACCGAAGAGGCCAAGATGCGGGCCTGGCTCGACGTGGAGCTCGCGGCGGTCAAGGCCTGGAACGCGCTCGGCAAGGTGCCCGACGAGGCGGTCGCCGAGATCGAGGCGAAGGCCGCCTTCGAGGTAGAGCGCGTGGCCGAGATCGAAGCTACCACCAACCACGACGTCATCGCCTTCCTCACCAACGTCGCCGAGCACGTCGGCGACGCGTCGAAGTGGGTCCACTACGGCATGACCTCGAGCGACATGCTCGACACCGGCCTCGCCCTGCAGATCAAGCGTGCCGGCGCGCTGCTCGAGAACGACCTCGTCGGCCTCGGCGAGGTCCTCAAGCGGCGCGCCTTCGAGTTCAGGGACGCCGTTCAGGTGGGGCGCACGCACGGCATCCACGCCGAGCCGATCACGTTCGGGATGAAGCTCGGGATGTGGGCGTTCGAGGTGGCGCGCCACCTCGAACGCCTCCGCCGTGTCACCGAGAACGCCTCGGTCGGCAAGCTGAGCGGCGCCGTCGGGGCCTACAACGCCATCGACCCCCGCGTCGAGGAGCTCGTCTGCGAGGAGCTCGGCATCGGCGTCGAGCCGATCTCCAACCAGGTCGTGCAGCGCGACCGCCACGCCTGCTTCCTCGCCTGCCTCGCCGTGATCGGCGCCAGCCTCGAGAAGTTCGCCGTGGAGGTGCGCCACCTGCAGCGCACCGAGGTGCGCGAGGCCGAGGAGGCCTTCGGCAAGGGCCAGAAGGGCTCCTCGGCCATGCCCCACAAGCGCAACCCCATCCTCAGCGAGCGCATGGCCGGCTGCGCCCGCGTGCTGCGCGGCAACGCGGTCGTCGGGCTCGAGAACGTCGCCCTCTGGCACGAGCGCGACATCAGCCACAGCTCAGCCGAGCGCATCGTCCTCCCCGACAGCTGCATCCTCCTCGACTACATGCTGCAGAAGAGCACGACGATGTTCGACCGTCTCGTCGTCGACACCGAGCGCATGCTCGCCAACCTCGGCCAGTCGCAGCGCCTCGTCTTCAGCGGCCAGGTACTGCTCGCGCTGGTCGACAAGGGCATGCTGCGCGAGGACGCCTACCGCGTCGTGCAGGACTCGGCGATGCGCGCCTGGCGCGAGGGCGTCGACTTCGGCGCCCTCGTCAAGGAGAACGCCGAGGCCATGGCCGTGCTGAGCCCCGACGAGGTCGACGCCGCCATGGACCCCGAGCAGTACCGGGCCGGCCGCGAGGTGATCTTCGGGCGCCTCGAGGGCCTGGAGTTCTGAGCCTCAGACGCCCGGCGAGCCGTGACCGACGTGAACGAGCCGCAGAGCGAGATCCGCACACCCACGCGCGGCGACATCCCCGAGCTCGTCGACCTGCTGAACGCGATCGACGTCGCCGAGATCGGGCGCCCCGACAGCACGGCCGACGACCTCGAGAGCGACTGGGACGCCTCCGGCTTCGAGGTCGGCCGCGACGCCTGGCTCGCCGTCGGAGGCGGCGGCGAGCCGACCGGCTACGCCTACGCCGGGGACCAGCTGCGCACGGGCGAGCTCGAGGGCGACGTCTTCGTGCACCCGCGGGGCGGCGAGCCGGGCCTGGCGCGCCGCCTGCTCGACCTCGTCGAGCGGCGCGCCGCCGAGCTCGCCGCCGAGCGCGCCTACGCGGAGCCGCGGCTCGACGTCTACGCGGCGGGGGTCAACGCCGAGAAGCGGCGGCTGCTCGAAGAAGGCGGCTACCAGCTGCGCCGACGGGTGCTGCGCATGGCCGTCGACCTCGACGAGGAGACGCCGTGCGTCACGCCGCCCGGCGGCGTCGAGATCCGCACCCTGCGGCCGGGCGCCGACGACCGCACCATGTACGAGGTCATGCACGCCGCCTTCGCCGGGGATTCCTGGCAGAGTCACGAGCCCTACGACGCCTGGCGGCAGCGGCTCGTGGAGTACCCGGACTTCGACCCCGGGCTCTGGTTCCTCGCCTGGGCGGTCGGCGCGCCGGGCGACCCGGCGACCGGCGCCGAGCAGGCGGTCGGCGGCCTGATCGCCTACGACCACGGCGACCTCGGCTGGGTCAAAGGGCTGGGGGTCCTGAAGCAGTGGCGGCGGCGCGGCCTCGGCGCGGCGCTGCTGTCGAGCGCCTTCTCGGCGCTGCAGGCGCGCGGTCAGCGGCGGGTCGAACTCGGCGTGGACGCCGAGGCCGCGACCCGCCCGATCGACCTCTACGCCCGTGCCGGCATGCACGTGGCCCACGAGTACCTGATGTACCAGCGCCGGCTCGGCTGAGGGCCGCGACCGAGCGCGACGGACATCCCGCCCGCGAGCGACCGGCCCGGGCACCCAAGGTCCCCCGCGCCGCGCGCGTCGCCCGGACGACCGGCGATCGCGCGCGCCGACCGCCGCGTCAGCGCCGCAGCCGCTCGTACGCCGCGACGGCGGCGTCGAGCGCCGCCGGGTCGTACCCGCCGCCGTCCTTGAAACGGATCACCCCGTCGCCGTCGAGCACGAGCACCACGGCCCGCGTCTCGTCCTCGACCTCTCCCATGAACTCGGCGAGCACCGCGCCGTCCTTGTAGAGGGGCACGATGCGCCCCCACATGTCGCGCGGCTCGGTCTCCTTGAGCTCCCCGTTGTGGTAGCGCTGGGTGAGTCGCGTCACGAGCGAGGCCAGCACGGGGGTCTCGACGAACGCCGCCCGGCTCGAGCGCAGCGAGACGATGAAGCGGTCGGCGTCCTCCTGGGCGTCGCCCGAGGGCGCGACGACGACGATGACGGGGGCGCCCGCGAAGTCCTCGGGGAGGCGCACCCGCTCTCCCGAGAGGGCGTCGCCGACGACGGACGGGAAGCGCCTGCCGAGCAGCGGCTCCGGCGGCGGGGCGGTCGCCTCCTCGTCGCCGCAGGCGGTCAGGGCGAGGAGGCCGGCGGTGGCCGTCGCCAGAAGGACGGTCAGGGCGAGGAGGGCGGAGAAGACCGAGGCGGCACGGAGGCGCGACGCGGGGCGAGCGCCCGCGAGAGAGCGGGCGGGCGCCGCACGGCGCAGGCTCGACCTGGGGCGAAGGGCCTGCGCGTCGCGCCCGCTGACGGGCGGCCTGGCTCGCGACATGACCCTCCTCCGCTCGTCGTCGCCTCGGACGGCATTGTACCGCGGCGTGGACGGATACCCGCGAGGGTACACACGACCGGACATCTCCGACGAAAGGAGCCCCATGAAGGGACGCGCGCTGCTCGTCGCCGCGCTGCTCGTCGTCGCGGTGGTGACGCTCGCCGCGTGCGGGGACGACGGCAACGGCGCAGAGCCCGCGGCCACGCCTGCGGCGACACCGGGGACGACGACGCCCGCAAGCGAGGACACGCCGGACGGCGGCGCCGTCTTCGCCGCACAGTGCGCCGGCTGCCATGATGAGGACGGCTCCGGCGGCATAGGCCCCGACCTGCGCGGAGAGGACGACCTCGCCGAGATCGAGGACAAGGTGCGCAACGGCGGGAGCGGTATGCCGGCCTTCGCGGAGTCGCTCAGCGAGGCCGAGATCTCGGCCGTCGCCGCGCACGTGACCGGGCTCTGAGTCGAGCGGCGGCGGGCGGTCGCAGGAGCGCCCGCCGCCGCCGCCCGCTGGTATCATCCCCTGCATCATGCCGGCCCGACCTATCCGCCCCGCACGCCCGGACCTCGACCTCGTGGTCCGTCTTCCCGGCTCGAAGAGCGTGACCAACCGAGCCCTGCTGCTGGCCGCTCTGGCGCACGGCGACTCCCTCGTGCTCGACGCCCTCGAGGCCGAGGACACCTCCGCCTTCATCGACGGGCTGCGCGCGCTCGGCGTGCGCGTGGAGCGGCAGGCGGCCGGCCGTCTCGCCGTCGAGGGGACGGCCGGCCGCCTGCCGGCCGAGCGCGCCGCCGTAGACTGCCGCGACGCCGCCACGGCGGCGCGCTTCCTGCTCGCCGCCGCCGCCGCCGCCCACGGCGTGTTCGAGGTCGACGGCTCGCGGCAGCTGCGGCGGCGGCCGATGGGCCCGCTCCTGCGCGCCCTCGAGACGCTCGGCGCCGCCGTCAGGCCGCCGGGCGCCGAGCGCCTGCCCGTGACCCTGACGGCTCGCGGCCTCAGCGGCGGGGCGTTGCGCCTGCCGGGCGACGTCTCGAGCCAGTTCGTCTCGGCGCTGCTGATGGCCGCGCCGCTGGGCGCCGCTCCGCTGACCCTCGACGTCGCCGGCGCGGTCAGCCGTCCGTACCTGGACATGACGGTCGCCATGATGCGCGCCTTCGGCGTCGCCGTCGACGGCGACGGTCACGCGCGCTACACCGTGCCGGCGCCGGCCGCCTACAGGGGCCGCGAGTACGCGGTCGAGCCGGACGCCTCCACGGCCTCCTACTTCTTCGCCGCGGCGGCCGTCACCGGCGGGCGGGTCACCGTCGAGGGCCTGCGCCGCGACGGCGCCCTCCAGGGCGACGTGCGCTTCGTCGACGTCCTCGAGGCGATGGGCGCCGCGGTGCGCGACACCCCGCGCGGCCTCGAGGTCTCCGGGACCGGGCCGCTGAACGGCCTCACCGTCGAGATGGGTGACATCTCCGACACCTTCATGACCCTGGCGGCGATCGCGCCGTTCGCCCTCGGGCCGGTCACCATCGCCGGCATCGGCAACGTGCGCCTGAAGGAATCGGACCGCCTCGCCGCGGTCGAGGAGAACCTGCGCGCGGCGGGGATCCACGCCGAGGCCGGCGCGGACGGCCTCCGCATCGTCCCCGGCACGCCCCACGCCACCGAGATCGACCCGCGCGGCGACCATCGCCTCGCCATGTCGTTCGCGGTCATGGGGTTGCGGACGCCCGGCCTGACCATCCTCGACCCCGGGTGCGTGGCCAAGACCTGCCCGGGCTTCTTCGACCTCTGGCGCCGCCTCGAGCGGGACGCCGTGGCCGAGGCCGCGGACTGAGCGGGAGCACCCTTGGCGGACAGGACCCGAAGGTGACCATGGACGACGACCGGCGCGACGAGACGCCGCGCGACGACGCGGAGACGCGGGCCGCCGGCCGTGCGGCGGACGGTGACGAGACGCTCGCCGCCGGCGGCCCGGCGGAGGACGAGCCGACGCGTTCGCCCGGCGGTCCCGAGGACGAGGAGGCGACGCGGCTCGTCCCCGGGGCGCAGGACGAGGAGGCGACGCGGCTCGTCCCCGGGGTGGCCGAGCAGCCCGGAGAAGAGACGACCGCGCCCGGCGAGGACGAGCTGACCAGCATCGCGCCCCCCGGGGAGCCTCCGACGCGGGTGCTGCCCGGCGCGTCCGCCGCCCGGGCGACGGCGACACCGCCGGGCCCGCCCGGTGCCGCGCCGCCCGCGGGCACCCCGCCGCCGCTCGGCGGCCTGCCCTCCGGCGGCGCGCCCGCCGCGCCGGCGGCGCGACGCGGCGGCGGCCGTCCGCCGCGCTGGCTCTGGTTCGCGCTCGCCGGCGTCGCCGCCGGGCTCGCCCTCGCCGCGGCGTTCGTCCTGCTCACGCGAGGGCCCGACGCCCAGCCGTTCGTCGGCACCTGGGGCCCGACGACCGACGGCCGTGGCCCTCTCGGCGGCCTCGTGATCGAGGACCACGGCGGCGAGCTCGTGGTGACGGTCTTCTCGGCCGCGATCGAGCGCGTCGACACCGTGACCGCGACGTGGGACGGGGACGCCCTCGCCGCCGTCGTCGGCGACGCGCAGCCGCTGGTCGGCGTCGCCGGCCCGGCGACCCTGCACATGGCCCGCGAGGAGAAGAGCGACCACCTCGTAGTGACGATCGCGTCCGGTGCCGGCACGGCGGTCCAGCGGCTGGCCCGGGTCTCATCCCTCGCGCCGGGCCCGGCGGAGACCGCGCCCGCTCCGGCGGCGACCCCCACCCAGACCCCGACGGCCACGCCGACGGCGACCGCCAGCCCCGAGGCCAGCCCCACGCCGACGACATCCCCCGACGACCAGGTCAGATCCGGCCTCACGGCGATCCAGGTCGGGGTGCTCACCTGGGCCTCGGGCCACGGCGGCCTCTTCCCGCCGGTGAGCGAGGTGTCCGCCGGCGGAGAGGTCGGCGCCCTCGTCGACCCCTGGCCCACGAACCCGTTCACCGGCGCCGCCATGCAGACCGGCACGGCGGCCGGTGACTACAGCTACGAGCAGCTCGACGCCGGCCGCGCGTACCGGCTGACCGCGTACCTGGGCGACGGCTCGACCGTCGTCCTGCCCTGACGGCGGAAGCCGGCGAGCGACGACCGGCGGGCGCGAGACGAGAGGACTGACCGCGGGAGGGCGGACCACCATGAAGGCCGTACGCGTGCACCGCTTCGGGGACCCCGAGGTCCTCACCGTCGAGAGCGTCGACGAGCCCGTACCGGGCGTCGGCGAGGTCCTCGTGCGCGTAGGGGCGGCCGGCGTGAACCCGGTGGACACCTACAAGCGGGCCGGCGTCTACGCCGAGCTGCCCGCTCTGCCCTACACGCCGGGTGGCGACGCCGGCGGCGTCGTGGTCGCGGTCGGCGCCCCGGCGGCCGCAGAGCCGGCCGCCGGCGCTGAGCGCGCCGCCCCCGGCACGCCGGCGGCCGAGGGCGAGCAGGGCAGGCCTGCCGCCGCCGGCGAGCCGGCCCGGTCGCCCACGCCGGGCGACCGCGTCTACACGTCGGGCTCACTCACCGGCACCTACGCCGAGTTCGCCCTGTGTCTCGCCGCCGACGTACACCCGCTGCCGGACGGCCTCAGCTTCGCTCAAGGCGCCGCCCTCGGCACGCCCGCCGTGACCGCCTTCCGCGCGTTGTTCCAGCGCGCTCGCGCACGGCCCGGAGAGACGGTCCTCGTGCACGGCGCGACCGGAGCCGTCGGGCTCGCCGCCGTCCAGCTGGCGGCCGCCGCCGAACTCACCGTGCTGGCGACGGGCGGAAGCGCCGAGGGCCGCGCCCTCGCCGGCGAGCACGGCGCGGCCCTCGTCGTCGACCACCACGACCCCGGTCATCTGGAGGAAGTGCTCGAGGCGACCGGCGGCCGCGGCGTCGACCTCGTGATCGAGCTGCTCGCGAACGCCAACCTCGGCCGCGACCTGCCGGCGCTGGCGCCGCGCGGCCGCGTCGTCGTCGTGGGCAGCCGCGGCCGCGTCGAGCTGGACCCGCGCGACCTCATGGACCGCGAGGCGGCGATCCTCGCCATGCGCCTGCCGAACGCGAGCGCGGAGGAGCTCGCGGCGGCGCGCGCCGGCGTGCAGGCGGCCCTCGAGGCCGGTCGCCTGCGGCCCGTCGTCGGCCGCGAGTTGCCCCTCGACGCGGCTTCCGAAGCCCACCGCCTCGTCATCCGCGGGCCGGCGCTCGGCAAGCTCGTGCTCGTCCCCTGACCCGCGACGGCGCGGCGACCGCCGGCCCGCGGCGACCCCGTGCCATGTGCCGACCTCAGCGCCGGTGACGCGGCGCGAAGAGGTAGTGCGAGACGCCCCACTCCGCCCCTTCCGCGTACGCGAAGGTCTCCGCGCAGGCGATGAAGAAGAGTCGCCAGTTCACTCGCCAGCGCCGCACCTCCTCCGCGCCGTAGGTCGCGGCGAGGAGCGGGTCGATGTGCGTCCGGCGCGCGTCGAAGCGGCGGAGCCAAGCCTCGAGCGTGCGGGCGTACTCGCCGCCGTCGACGCGCCAGCGCGCGGCGACCTCGAGATCGTCCTGGAACTCGAGGAAGAGGTCGTGCCCGGGCATCGTGCCGCCGCTGAAAAATGTGCGTCCCATCCAGTCGTCGGCCGCGCCCTCGAACCTGTAGACGTGGCGGCGGTGGCTGAAGACGTGCACGAAGAGCCGGCCGTCCCGCGCCAGCCAGTCGCGCACGCGAGCGAAGGCGAGCGCGTAGTTCCGCGCGTGCTCGAACATCTCCACCGAGACGACCCGGTCGAAGCGCGCGCCCGGCTCGTAGGCGCCGACGTCGGCCGTGTCGACCGTGACGTTGACGAGACCCCGGCGCGCGGCCTCGGCGCGGACGTGCTCACCCTGCGAACGGGAGTTGGAGACGGCACGGATCCGCGACCCGGGGAACCGCTCGGCGGCGTAGAGGGCGAGCGAGCCCCAGCCGCACCCGAGGTCGAGGACGTCCATGCCGTCCTCGAGCCCGGCCCGCGCGCACGTCAGCGCGAGCATGGCCTCCTCGGCCGCGGCGAGCTCCTCGACGCCCGGCGGCCAGAGGCAGCACGAGTACTTCAGCCGAGGGCCGAGGAACTCGGCGAAGAACGTCGTCGGCAGCTCGTAGTGCTGCCGGTTGGCGTCGTCGGCGGCGAGGACGACGGGCTCGCGGCGCAGGCCGGCGGCGACGCGGGCGACCTGCGCCGCCGCGTCGCCGCCGGCCTCCCGCTCGAGGCGCGCGAGCAGGCGCGCGAGGCGGAGCCGCACCGCGCGCCTGATCACGGGGTCGGGGACGACGTCCCTCTCCAGCAGGCGCTCGTACCACACGTCGGCATTCTGACGCGCGCGCGGGCTCGCGTCAGCCCCGGTATAGGATGGCACGAGGCACACCACCACGCGCCCTGAGGAGGGTCCCGTGACCGACTACCGCTCGCGCAGCCTGTGGCTCGACGGCGTCCCCGGCGAGCTCACCCCCCGCGCCTCACTGCCCGACGCGATCGACGTCGACGTCGCCGTGGTCGGCGCCGGCTACACCGGCCTATGGACGGCCTACTACCTGAAGAAGGCCGACCCGGCGCTGCGCGTCTGCGTCCTCGAGCGCGAGATCGCCGGCTACGGCGGCTCGGGGCGCAACGGCGGCTGGTGCCACACGACGTTCCCCGGCTCGCGCGAGCGTGCCGCCAAGACCCACGGCCGCGAGGCCGTCGTCGCCCAGCAGCGCGCGCTCTTCGACACCGTCTACGAGATCGACCGCGTCGTGAAGGAGGAGGCGATCGACGCCCGCTTCCACCTCGACGGCCAGCTCGACCTGGCGACCAACCCGGTCCAGCTCCTGCGTCTCGCCCAGGAGCTCGAGTACCAGCGCTCCTGGGGCTTCGGCGAGGACGACTACGTCATGCTCGGCGCCTCCGAGGCGCGCGAGCGGCTCCGGGTCGCGGGCTTGCTCGGGGCCGTGCTCTGCCGGCACGGCGCCTGCGTCGACCCGGCGCGTCTCGCGCGCGGTCTCGCCGACGTGGTCGAGAGGCTCGGCGTGCCGATCTACGAGCGCACGCCGGTCACCGCCCTCGCCCCGCACGCCGCCGAGACGCCCTTCGGCACGGTCAAGGCCGAGGTCGTCGTGCGGGCGACCGAGGCCTTCACCCCCGAGCTCCCCGGCTACGAGCGCCACCTCGTCCCGCTCTACTCGCTGATGATCGCCACCGAGCCGCTCTCCGCCGAAGTCTGGGAGCGCCTCGGCTGGCAGGGGCACGAGGTCTTCGGCGACATGCGTCACCTGATCTTCTACGCCTGCCAGACCGAGGACGGGCGCATCGCCATCGGCGGCCGCGGCGCCCCCTACCGCTACGACTCGAAGCTCGACGAGACCTTCATCGAGAACGCCGCCGTCCACGAGCACCTGCGCCGCCTCGTCCACGCCCTCTTCCCGCAGATCGGCGAGTTCCAGGTCACCCACCGCTGGGGCGGTCCCATCGGCGTGCCGCGCGACTGGTACGGCTCGGTCGGCCTCGACCGCGCCACCGGGCTCGCCTGGGCCGGCGGCTACGTCGGCGACGGCGTCTCGACCACCAACCTCGCCGGGCGCACGCTGCGCGACCTCATCACCGGCGAGCGGACCGACCTCACGTCCCTTCCGTGGGTGGGCCACAGATCGCCGCTCTGGGAGCCCGAGCCCTTCCGCTGGATCGGCATCAACCTCGCCCTGCAGATGATGTCGAGCGCCGACAAGGCGGAGGAGACGAAGGGCCGCCCGACGCGGCGCGCCGACCTCGTCAAGAAGCTGATCGGCGCCTGACGGCGAGCGACGGAGGGGCGCCGCGGCCGGCCGCGGCGCCCCTCCGTCGCTCCCTCGCGTCGTGCGCGCGGGCCGTGCCGCACGCGCGGCACGGCCCGCGCCGCCTCAGAGCGTCACGCTCGTCCCGGTCGCGCTCGAGGAGTCCGTGCCGGGCACGTCCTGGTCGTCCCACCCGCCGGGCGCGCCCCCTACGCCGTCCCTGCCGCCGTGGCCGAGGCCGCGGCCGATCGGCGCTCCGAACAGCTCGCCGCCGAGGAGGTCGCCGCCGAGCGGGCCTCCGCGGCCGAGCAGGGCCCTGCCGCCGAGGTCGACGCCGTACTTCTGGGCGAGCTCGTCCAGCGACGCACGCTGCTCCTCGCGCACCTTCTGCAGCGCTGCGCGCGCCTCATCGCTCGTGGGGTCGTCGCCGTGCTCGTCCCACCACGCCTCGACGGCCGCCTCGGTCTCGTCCTGGAGCGCCCAGAGCTCTTCGCGGAAGGCGGGGTCACCCATCAGATCGATCGCGGCCGACCCACCTGCCGCGGCGTCAGGCCGCTCGACCCCATACTTCTCCATGAGGTCCTGCAGGGCGGAGCGCTGGGCGTCGCGGAGCTCGTCGCGCGCGTCGCGCGCTTCGTCGCTCGTGGGGTCGTCGCCGTACTCGTCCCACCACGCCCGCAGCGCCTGCTGCTGCCGGTCGCGCAGCGTCCACAGGTCCTCGCGGAACTCGGGGTCCTGCAGCAGCCCGCGGAGAGCGGCCCCCGGGCCGCCGGCGGCGGCCTCGTCGCGGCCGCGGTGCGCCACCATCGTCGCCGCCGTCCGTCCGTCGCGGTCGCCGTCGCGCGAGCCGTCGGCCGCGACGGCGACGCCGGCGGTGGCGGCCGCGGTGGCGGCGCCGACGAGGATCGCGAGTCGCCAGTTCTTCATCCTGCTCCCCTCCCTCACGCAGGCCCGTCCCGGGCGGCTCACCCGTTCCCGTTCGCACGCGGGGTGCGCGCGACGGGCCGCTGCGCCTCGACTTCGACAAGGGTCGCCCGTCTTCCTGAGGATGGCCGCCGACAGAGCTGTGGCGCACCTGAGGATCGCGCGCCGACGGCGTCCGTTGACTCACAGGAAGTTCCCAGCATCTCTTGAGTCAGCGCACAACGACGAGGACTACAACTGACTCAGCGATACGAAGACCGTGCCCCTGCCGGGCCGGCGGGCGTGCCACCCCCTCGCGACCGCCGGCCCGGCGCCCCCCCTGGAGTATCTGGCCCCGCAGGGCCCAGAGGAAGGTGAGAGACCATGAGGATGCGCACCGCCGTCATCAGCATCGCGCTGGGCATCGTGGCCGCCGTCGGCAGCATGACCCTCGCGCTCGCGACGGGACTCGTCCCCGTGAACGAGACCACGACCGTGGTCGAGCCGGCCAAGACGAGCACCGTCGCCATGACGGGCTCCGCCATGACGCCGGAGGAGATCTACGATACCTACGCTCAAGGCGTCGTCGAAGTCGTGTCGACGTTCCCGGCCGCCCAGTCCTGGAACCCGTACGGGCAGAGCGGCGGGTCGCAGCAGGCCCTTGGCACCGGCTTCGTCGTCTCCGAGGACGGCTACATCCTGACCAACGCCCACGTGGTGGACGAGAGCGGCACGACCGCCGAGTCGGTGACCGTCGGCTTCAAGGGCGACGCGTCCGCATCGACGAAGGTGCCGGCCACGATCGTCGGCGTCGACAACTCGAGCGACGTGGCCCTTCTCAAGATCGACCCCGAGAAGGCGGGCGACCTGACCGTGCTGCCCCTCGGTGACTCGGATGCGCTCGACGTCGGCGAGCCCGTCGTCGCGATCGGCAACCCGCTCGGTTTCGACTTCACCCTCACGACGGGCGTCGTCTCGGCCCTCGACCGCGAGCTCGAGTCGCCCAACGGCTCGATCATCTCGAACGGCATCCAGACCGACGCCGCCATCAACTCGGGCAACTCCGGCGGTCCCCTCATCGACGGGACCGGCCACGTGATCGGCATCAACGAGCAGATCGCTTCGCAGTCGGGCGGCAACCAGGGGCTCGGCTTCGCCGTCCCCATCAACACCGCCATCCGCGTGATGGATCAACTCAAGAACGGCGGCGAGGTCGAGTACGCGTGGCTCGGCATCCAGGGCCAGACCCTGACCGCCGACGTCGCCGACGCTCTCGGCCTTGACGGCCAGGGCGTGCTCGTCGCCGAGGTCGTGGCCGACAGCCCGGCCGCGGACGCCGGCCTGCAGGGCGGCAGCAGCGAGACCTCGGTGCAGGGCCAGCCCTACGTCGTGGGCGGCGACGTGATCACCGCCATCGACGGCAAGGCGCTCTCGAGCATGGAGGACCTGGCCGCGACCGTCGCCCAGAAGGCGCCCGGCGACCAGATCACCCTGACCGTCGTGCGCGACGGCAAGACGAGCGACGTCACCGTGACGCTCGGGACGCGGCCGCAGGGCTACTGAGCCAGGCGCCGGGTCCGAACGGAACGCCGCGGGCCCCCGGTCCTCGAGGACCGGGGGGCCCGCGGCGTTCCTCCCCGGCCACGTCCCCCGCCGTCTCCCGCCGGCGGATCGCGGCGCGGGCCGGCGGCGGCCCGGGCCCGCAGCCGACGCGACGACCGCCGCCCGCGACGCTCTGCGAGGGGACCCCCTCAGCCCCCCGAAGCGGCGGCGTCACGCAGGGCCTGCCAGACGGCCTCCACGTGCCGCCGCTCGGTCGCCTGGGCGCCGATCGAGACGCGGAGGGTGCGGACGCCCTTGACCACCGCCGACGTCAGGTAGCTCCCGCCGCCGGCGTTCACGGCCTCGACGATGGCGAGATTGTGCGCGTCGAGCGCCGCCTCGTCGCCGGCGAGCGCCTCCGGCGCGTGCCGCAGGCAGACGGTCTGGAGAGGCACCGGGGCGAGGCGCTCCCACCCGTCGGCGGCATCGACCTCCGCTCCGAGCCACCGCGCGTGCGCCACGTCCCGGCGGATGCGCTCCTGCAGGCCCTCGACGCCGTGCTCGCGGATCACGAACCACAGCTTGAGGGCGCGGAAGCGGCGGCCCAGCGGGATGCCCCAGTCGCGGAGGTTGCGCACGAGCCCGTCCTGGGCCGTGCGCAGGTAGCTCGGGTCGGTGCTCATGACGCGCACCAGGTGCTCGGGGTCGCGCACGTAGTAGGCGGAGAGGTCGAAGCCCGGGCCCATCCACTTGTGCGGGTTGAAGACGAGCGAGTCGGCGCGCTCGATGCCCTCCCACATCCAGCGGAGCTCGGGGCAGATCATCGCCGTGCCGGCAAGGGCGGCATCGACGTGCAGCCAGAGGCCGTGGCGCGCGGCGACGTCGGCCGCCGCGCCCACCGGGTCGAGCGCCGTCGTCGCCGTCGTCCCGGTCGCGGCCACGACCACGCACGGCGTGCGACCGGCGGCGCGGTCCTCCGCGACCGCCGCCTCCAGCAGGTCGGCGCGCAAGGCGTGCTCGTCGTCCGTCGGGACCAGGCGCAGGTTGTCGGCCCCGAAGCCGGCGAGCAGCGCCGCCTTGGGGATCGAGCTGTGCGCCTGGTCCGAGGCGTAGACGACGAGCGGCGCCTCCTCGGCCTGCAGCCCGCCCCTGTTCTGGCTGAAGCCGGTGGCGCGCTCGCGGGCGCACAGCAGCGCCGTGAAGGTCGCCGTGCTGGCGCTGTCGTGGATGACGCCCGTGAACGCCTCCGGCAGGCCGACCATCTGCCGCAGCCAGTCCATGACGACGTCCTCGACCTCGGTCGCCGCAGGGCTCGTCTGCCAGCTCATGCCCTGCGGGCCGAGCCCGGACGAGACGAGGTCGGCGAGCACCGAGGCCAGGTCCGAGTTGGAGGGGAAGTAGGCGAACCAGCCGGGGTGGTTCCAGTGCGTGATCCCCGGCAGAACAACGCGCTCGAGGTCGGCGACGATGTCACCGAGGCCCTCGCCCTCGTCGGGCGGCTCGGAGGGCAGCTTCGCCGCCACCTCGCCCGGCTGGACCCGGCTCACGACGGGCAGCTCCTCGAGGCGCTCGCGGTAGGCCGCGACCCACTCGACCAGCTCGTGGCCCAGCGCGCGGAACTGGTCGGTGTCCATCGTCGGCCTCCCTCATGCGTCGTCTCGAGCCTCGCGCCCCCTTCGAGACGCGGACTCTGGTCCGGCGGCCGGGCGGCGGCCGACGCCACGAGCGCCGGCCGCCGCCCGGCCTCACCTCACAGCCCGGCCAGCTCCCGGAACCGCTCGACCGAGTTGATGCGCAGCCCGAGCAGCTCGGCGATGCGGAACTTGGCGTACATCGCGTTGGGCTCGCCGGGGTGCAGGTTCGAGTGGTCGAGGATCCTCCCCAGGCCAAGCTCGCCGCGCAGCTGCTCCATCGCGTAGCTGTCGCCCAGGTCGCGCACCGTGCAGCCGAGCTTCCCCGCCACGTACTCCTTCGCCTCCGTCAGGCGCATGCCCCGCGACATCTGCATCCGGGCCACCAGATCTCCGGCCGTCCGGATCCCGCCCATGCCCGCGGCGAGCGCGTGGGTGACGTCCATGCCCCTGGAGTCACCCGAGCCCACCTACAACCCGTCGCAGCGCAGGATCTCGACGCAGGCCTTGGCCGCCCGCGACGAGGCGTCCTCGCCCGGGTAACCGTTGACCGGCACGCCGCAGACGCCCTGGCCGACGTTGGGGTGCACGGGGATGCGCGCCACGTCCGTGCACGGCTTCATCACGGTGAGCGAGAAGGCGGCGTTCCAGGCGCAGCTCTTCGAGGTGCGGATGTTCACCGCCGGGCCGAAGATCGTCGCCCCGGCGTCCTGGGCGACCTCGAGCTGGTCCCTGGGCCACATGCCGGCGAGCCGGCGGCCCTCCCACTCGAGCCCGCCGTGCACGCCGATCACGAACTCGCCCGCCATGCCGAGCTCGATGCCCGCCTCGGGCCACGTGTCGCGCACGTGCTTGACGGCGCGCAGCGTGCTGAAGACGTCGGCGTCGCCGGCGCCGCCGGTCGTGTCGAAGTCCATGCCGTCGGCGCCCGCCTCCATCATCCCGTCGCTCACGTAGACGAAGTCCTTGGTCGCGTGCTCCATCGCGACCTCGATCGCCGCCCGGGCCTCGTCGATGCGGCCCTGCGGCAGGAGCTCGAACCAGTTGTCCGCCGGGCCGTCCGGCTTGGAGTAGAAGGCGAGGTTGGGCTGCGCCCCGTACTGGATCGGCGCCGTCAGCATGAGCTGCGCGTTCTGCATCAGCTGCTGCTGGAACGGCAGGATCGTCTTGATCGCCTTGTAGCTGTACTCGATGTGCCAGAGCTCGAGGATGTCCTGCCCGAGCCGCTGCTCGCTCTCGAGCAGGTCCTGGAGGTCGGTGCCGGTCATCTTGCTGCCGCCGCCGTCGCAGGAGAGGACCACCTGGTCGCCGATGTCGACGGCGGTGAACGAGGCGGGCGAGGCGTAGATGTCGAGCAGGTGGTCGAGCTCGTCGGCGGCGAGCGGCGGGCACTTCGCCTTGCGCGCCGCCTCGGCGGTCGCCGCCTCGATGTCGGCGCGCAACTCGCTGCGGGTCATCTCGACCATGAACCCGTCGCCCATGCGGGTCGGGACCTTCTGCTCCACCGGCGTCACCTCTCCCTGCGCGTGGCGCGACCGGAGGTCGCGAGATCACGCGCAATTGAACACCATCGCCGGCGAGCGGGCACGCCCGGCCCGGCGGGCCGCACGGGAGGAGGCCGGCGCGCCACGCCGACACCGTCCACGGCGAGGGAGGCAGCCGCGGCACGAAAGCCGCCGGCGCGCGGCGACCCCTCAGCGGCGCGCCGCGTCGCGGAAGCGGGTAGCATGGCGCCGGACAGGTCCGACCACTCGACCAGAGAGGGACCGTGCGCGCTCTCGTCATCGGGCTTACGGCGACCCGCGTCCGCTCGGGCGTCCCCCTCGCCGGCGGCCCGCGTCCCGCCTCCTCCGCCGCGCGCCACCGGGAACGGGGGCGCTGATGCCGCGGAACCTCCTCATGCTGCTCATCGGCGTCGCCGTGGCCACCGTGACGCTCCTGGTCTCGTGGAAGTTCGGCGTCGTCTTCTTCCTCCTGCCTCTGTTCTTCTTCTGGTCCTGGGGTGCGGGGCCGCGGGAGACGGAGAGCCGCAGCGCGGCCGACGGCGAGGGCGAGCCCGGCGCCGCGAAGGACGAGCCCTCGGGGCGCGACGGCGCCGACGGCGAGCGGCCGGGCGGGCGCCCGCCGGCGGGGCCCGGCCTCGACGGCGAGGGCATCTGACCACCGTGAGCATGCTCCCCCCCGGGAAGGACGACGAGCGCGGCGGGCTGCGCCTGCGCGCGGCGCGCGTGCGCCGCACGCCCGCGGGCTTCACCGTCACGCTCACCGCACTCGCCATCCTCGCCCTGCTCTTCTACGCCTTCGTCCTCAAGCCGGCGCCGTCGGTGACCGTGCCGAAGCTGGCGACCGCCTCCGGGCGCTTCGTCTTCGCCGAGGAGCAGCTGCGCGAAGGGGCTCCGGTGAGCACGACGAGCCGTGGGTCGTTCGTGCTCTCCGGCGACGGGAGCGCGCTGGTCGAGGCGACGGTGGCGAACGAGGGGCTGAGCCTCGAACGCCCCGGCGACCACAGCTGGGTCTACGATGCCGCCGCGCGCGAGGCCCTGCACGTGCTCCGGCCGCCGGCGGCGGCCGCGCGCGCGAGGCTGACGAGCGACGGCTGGCCTCCGCTCTGGGGCGTCGGAGGGCCCACACCGGTCGACTTCCAGGGCGACGCCGCAATAGTGCGCTCGGCCGTCGAGGACGACGACGGGACCATCGGCATCAAGCCGGTGCTCTATCGCGAGAGAGACGCGTGGCGCGCCTCGTGGCGCAGCGGCGCCTGGCAGAAGGACCTCATCGTCGACCGCGAGACCGGCCTCGTGGTCTGGTACAGCCTGGAGGGCACCGGCGAGGGCGTCGGGGGCGGCGTCGAGTACTCGGTCGAGGGCCTCCGACTGGACGAGCCGGCGCCGGCGGGTGCGTTCGACACGACGCCGCCGGCCGACGTGCGGGTCGAGACCTTCGCGTCGGACGACCCCGAGATCGTCGCCGGCGCCGACGAGGCCGCCGAGCGGATCGGGGCGCCGCTCCCGGCCTCGACGCTCGACCCCGACGGCTACGAGCTCGTCGCCACCGGCGTGACCTGGGTCACGAGCGCGCCGGCGGTCTGGGTGGCTCCGCGCGCCGACGCCGGACCTCCGGGCGGGCCCTCGCCTCCCGAGCGCCCCCCGAACGCTGCCCTGCTCCTCTACTCCAGAGGGCTCTCCTCCTACACGATCACGATCGTCGTCGGCGGCTCGTGGACGACGCCGATCGACCCCGGATGGGCCGACCTCTTCGGGCAGCGGCCCGTCGAGCTGACGTACGGGCTCTTCGCCGGCCGCACGGCCCAGACCTGGTACGGGAGCGAGGGACCGGCCGCCGCCGTCTGGGACGACGACCACGCCGTGCTCGTCACCGGCGGCCTCACGCGCACCGAGGCGGTCTCCGTGCTCGAGGGGCTCGAGCTCGAGACGACGGAGGGCTGACGACGGCGGGGGGCGGGCGGCCGTGCCGCCCGCCCCCCGCCGTCGTCCTCAGCCGAGCAACCCCTCGATGATCAGGTCGGTCGCCTTCTCCTCGTCGAGGCCACGGCTCATCAGCGTCTGCAGCTGCTTCGAGTCGACGCTGCCGATCGCCGCCTCATGCGTGATGTGCGCCTTGGGGTGGTTGACCTCGACGACCGGCACCGCCTTGGCGATCGCGGCGCCCTGGACGATCTCCTTGCAGTCGACGTGGCCCCGCGCGCCGGCGGCGTTGGCCGCCAGCGAGTTGTAGACGTCGGCGACCGCCTCGTCCTTGACGGCGATGTGGCTCTGCAGCACGGCGGTCGCCTCCTCGCCGTTGAGCCGCGCCGTCTCGTGGATCGTGATGCGGTCGTGCCCGCGGCCCCAGATGCGGGCGATCATGTCGAGCAGGCTGTGGGCGTCGCAGTCGACGTCGTAGTCGAAGTCGATGACCCCGGCCTGCCCCTTGATGAGCTCGAACTCGGTCTTGAAGCGACCGCCCTCGCCGACGTGCACTCTCGTCTTGGGGACGACGAGGACGCCGCCCTCGGCGCCGTGCAGGTGCCGCTCGAAGTACTCGTAGGCGGCGCCCGGCGCGATGCGCACCACGGCGTCCATCTTGTGGGTGATGTCGACCGCGTTGGGGAACGTGCAGTGCGCCTGCACGGAGGCGAAGGAGTCCTCCTCGGCCTCGACGTTCATGACGATGCGCTGAAGCCCGGTCTCGGGCAGCATCCCGAAGCAGAGGTGGACCGGCTTCGCCAGCCGCGCGCCCTTCTTGACGCGGATGTGCGCCTCTATCCCGTCGTCGAGCTGGTCCACGTCGACCTCGAGGCCGGGCACGAGGTGCGAGCCCACGACCTCGTTGCCGTGCACCTCGAGGTGGGCGATGTCGTCGCCCTTCACGTGACCGCCGAAGTCGCCGAGGCTGGCGAGCAGCTCGCGCGCGGTCTCGACCTGCTGCGGCGTCGGGCTCATCCGGGCACCTCCGCGAGCTCGTCGAGGTCGGGCACGTTGGTGTGGTCGCAGGGCACGCAGTGACTGGCGAAGTAGCCCTCGATGCGCCCGACCGGCCCCTTCTCGAGGATGCTCCCGCAACACATGAGGAACGCGTGCTCGGCGTGCTTCAGCACCTCCTGGCTGTGGGTGATCATGATCACCGTGGCGCCGCGCTCCTTGAAGTCGGAGAGCGCGTCGAAGATGCGGTTCAGCGCCTCGACGTCGATGCCCGAGTCGGGCTCGTCCATGAGCACGAGCCGCGGCTCCATCGCCAGGATCGAGGCGAGCTCGACGCGCTTGCGCTCGCCTCCCGAGAGCGTGCGGTCGACGGCGCGGCTCATGTACTTGTCGGGGTCCATCCCGACGCGTTCGAGCACGCGGCGCACGGTGTCCGTGCTGCGGTCCCTGGCGCCGGCGGCGATGAAGCGGTCGACGCGCAGTCCCTCGAAGCGCGCCGGCTCCTGCCAGGCGAG